>QQTW01002179.1_pt1 | contig 14128 bp, 8 predicted proteins | sample 1904831 | NCBI WGS metagenome assembly QQTW01 (sample SAMN09435610, study PRJNA476489) | Subsurface metagenome, whole genome shotgun sequencing project. | reverse complement strand
GAATTTGATAGTAGTTGTGAACGCTGAGAATACGCACGCGATCGCTCTCCTTTTAAGTTTTTTGCTTGATTGGTAGGATAGAACGGCATAAATCGATTACTTGCCTCAATAATTGTGGTGCAATCAGGAATATTATTGTTAGATAAGTCATAGCTCCGATTGCGATATAAACGACTAATAATACTGATGAATTTGCAAGACCGCTCAAGAAGTGTTTTGTCCCTAAAACTGCTACCGCCATAATTAAAGTACCAATTAAAGGAGCTACAAATTGAGCAAAATAAGTAGCAAGCTTAATTTGTAGTAACTTATAAATCGCCCACAGTTGAACGGGTAGCATTAAGTAAGCCCGAATCGCAAAAGAGGCGGCGACAGCAACAATTCCCCACTGGACGGCGATCGCAAAACCAATCACATTGACGATTGTGTTTAAAAGCATAATCTTGAGATTCCAGCTAGGCTTACCATTTGCGACTAAGACAAGCCCGCTAATTGTAAATAGCGATCGAGTAATACCGCTTAGGGCGAGAAATTGCATTACTGGAGCGCTAGGCATCCATTGCTCGCCAAAGAGAGTATAAACAATTTCAGGAGCGAGAACCGCCATACCCAAAAAAGCCGGAAAAGTAACAAAACTGACTAACTTGGTCGCCGAAAAAAAAGCCCTTTCTAACTTGACAGGTTCGCTTTGGAGCCGGGAAAAGGTAGGCAACGCAACTCTTTGGATTGTAGAACCTAAAATCTGGGTCATAGCTACTAGCAGCCGATAGGCAACACTGTAGTATCCTAAGACCACCGGACCAAGAAAATAACCGATTAAAAAGTCATCGGAGCGGATACTAAAAAACGAGAGGATATTACCCCCTAGCAAGTTAATACCAAAGGAAAATAGTTCTTGAAAATGTTTGAAAGAAAATCGCAGCCCCGGCCGCCAATTGCTGACCCACCACAAAGTTAAAACTGCCACTAGGCGATTGACTAATTGTTGAGCAACCAAGCTCCAAACACCCCAGCCGTAATACGCCATAACTACGCCAACCGTACCCGCTATAGTCATGGATGCTAGACTCCGCAGCGCTAAGAGTTTGAAGGCAAGCTGACGGTGCAAAAGCGCCTGCTGCACGCTACTAAAGCCACTAATTAAGAACGTCAAAGACAACCAACAAATAATTGGTGTTAATTGCGGCTGCTTGAAAAATATCCCCACAGGGGTCGCCGCCGCCAAGGTAGCTAAGGTTAGTAAGGTACTGATGGCTAGATTAGACCAAAAAGCCGTATCTAAGTGTTCGGGTTCAAGTTCTTGGCGTTGGATAATTGCCCCACCTAATCCTTGATCGGCAAATACTGCCATAAATCCGATAAAAACTCCTGCCAAAGAAACTAGCCCAAAAGCTTCCGAGCCAAGCAGACGGGCTAAAAGGAGAAAGACAATAAAGTAAAGTGCTTGACCGCCTAAATTTTCTATCGTAGACCAGGCAATGCCTTTAGCTGTTTTTTGGCGTAGATTCATTAATTCTCTACCTGTGCTTTGTTCAAGCAATCTTTTAACAACTTGGCTAGGTTTTGGACGCTGGCTTCATCGGTGAGTAAGTTTTCTGAGTGGTAGCCAGGGATATCATAGATTTCCAAATTATTTTTAGCAATTTTGCCCCAACCAAGCTGAGGATCGTGGTAGCAACCTGGAGGCTGCTGAGTAGCTCGAAATAAGGCGATCGGCTGCGAGTAAGGTTTTGGTGCATATTCTAGCATTGCCCTAACATTAGCCTCGCGGACTTTTTGCAAAGATTTCGGTAAAGAATGCCCGCTTCCTAAATAAAGTCTAGGGACAACAAAAGCCCAAGGGGTAAAACTTAAGCTCCAAAGGCTCAAGTTTTCTAGCCAGTCTTTGAAGGAAGTAACGTTTGCCGAGAAGCTTCTGCTACTATCAACCATTCGCTCAAGCTCGCGCGGTTGTTCTATCGGTTCTTTGGCTGGCAAAACGTCTTGGTTAGCATCTAGTTCAACAAACTCCTCTAAATTAGGCTGCTTAGGTTTGTTCCCAAAATAGCCATTGATGCGAGATTTTAATCTTTGCACCAGATGATAAGTTACAGGTGGTATTAATGCTAGTAACCTCGGTGCAATCGGTAATAATTTGGGATAGCCAGGCCCGTGAGTATCAATTAAGGCTAATAACGCTACTTTTTCTCCTTGGCTTTGGAGGCGTTGAGCTATTTCTAAAGATGCGATCCCGCCGAAGGATAGGCCGCCTAGAAAATAAGGGCCTTTGGGTTGAAAAGCGCGAATTTCTGTAATATAGTGAGCCGCCATATCTTCAACTTGCGTCAGCATATCTTGCATTCCGTCCATACCTTTTGCCTGCAAGCCGTACACTGGTTGATCTGGGCCTAGATATTCGGCTAACTTGCGGTACATGAGTACGTTACCACCTGCACCGTGAATGCAGAAGAATGGAGGCTTAGAACCGTTAGGCTGAATTGCTACTAAAGAAGACCAAGGTGCTGACCATTCTTCTTGACTAAGGAGGCTGGCTAGTTTTTCTACGGTTGGAGCTTGAAATAAAGTTGCTAAGGGGAGATTTTGCCCGATTACCTCGTTGATTTGTGTAAATAGTTGCGCCGCTAGGACTGAACTACCTCCTAGTTCAAAGAAATTATCGTTAATGCTTACTTGACCAACCCCTAAAACTTTTTTCCAAATATCCACAAGTTGGGTTTCTATTTCGGTTCTCGGAGCTAATTGGTTATTTGCGCGTTTACCTGTATTTACAAGCTGACTGCGATCTATTTCTCCGGTATCGGTGAGGGGCATTTCTTTGATGTTTACCCACTGACAATTGGTAGGTGTACCAAAGACATCGCTTACAGATATCTCTTTAAATCTGTTCTCAGCGATCGGCTGATGAGCAGTGAAGTAAGCTGTTAAAGTTTGGCTGCGAGGGGAAAAAGTTTCGGTGTAGCGGCGGATATTGCGGTTGCTGCCATCTAATCCTACTAACAATTGTTCTTGGTTATGGTGCAAGCCAACCTTGAGGCTTTGCATAGCTTGGGTAACGGTTGCCGCCTGATAGCCTTTCGCTCGCAGTAAATCCTGGGCTTGAGACTCCTGACTCATGCCTGTTTGCTGCCACATACTCCAAGCAAAACAAAAACTCTGCAACGAATACTCCTGGCGTTGCACCCTGGTAAAATTATCTAAAAATGTATTAGCCGCAGCATAAGCGCCGATTAACGCTCCACCAAAAAAACTAGCTAGGGAGGAAAAGCTAATAAATAAGCTTTGGGGTTTGTCTTTAATTAGTTGATGTAATACCCACGTACCATAAACTTTAGGGCGCAGTGTTGCTTCTAAACTAGCGCGAGTTTCGTCAATTAATAGGCGTTCTGGGGCAAGTCCAGCTAAATGAATTATGCCGTCTAACTCACATTGCCAATGACTTTTTACCCGATCTACTACCTGTTGCAAGGCGGCAAGATCGCAAATATCGACAGCTTTATATTCAATTGTTCCTAGCTGTTCTAAAGATAAATAAGCCTCAATTCGCTTAGAAACGGCGGTTTTCTGCTGCCGCTCTGTATCCCAAGTTTGTCTTGGTGGTAACTCTGTTCTACCAACTAATAGCAGTTTGGCTTTGTACTCGTCGAGCAAATATTTAGCAATTTCAATGCTAATCCCGCCAAGTCCGCCGCTAATTAGATACATTCCTCCTGTTTGTAAAGGAATTTTCTGTTTAGGCGCTTGCAACACATCTATTTTTTCTAAGCGGGGAATTAAGCGCTGCAAATCGCGGTAAGCTACTTCTGGTTCAATTTGAGCAACTTGTAATTCGTGCAGAATATTTGTGGCATTAACTTCTAACGATTCTGTGGTTAAGTCAAGATGGCGACAGTCTATTTGGGGGATTTCTTGAGGAATTGTTTTGATTAATCCTAAAATTGGCGTGCGATCGCAAGCAATAGTTTCGGTGGGCGAAGTAGCTTGACTATAACTAGAAACTACCAGTAAGCGCACTAAGCGCTCGCCAGGCAACACTTTACTAATAGCTTGACCTAAGTGCAGTAAGCTATAAATCCCTATTTCTTGAGATTGTTTTAGCATCTCTAAGCTAGAGATGTCTGCAACTAAAGGAGCATAATTTCCCAGATGGATTATTTGGTCGATCTGGTGATTTTCGGCGGCTAAGGCAACCAATAGTTGCTGATAGTGATCTGGGTTTTGCCGATCGATTTTATAGAAATTATCCGCTAATTTAGCAAAGGTTTCGCCAAATTGGACTTCAATACATTGCCGTTTATCTTGACGAAGTTGCTGGCAAAGAATTTGACCTAAGCCTAAGTTGTCAAAAAATATTATTGATGTCCCGGTAGAAATTGCTTTGTTTGCAGTTGTGGCGGTTTTCGGTCGCCAGATTTTGCGATAAAACCAGTCGGGTAAGGTGTTGGCGTTACCGCTTTCAATGTCAATTTGCTTAACAATAGAGTCAAATTCCCCTGCTTCAAAGCGTTTACTTAGTTGGGAGCGCTGAATTTTACCAATGGCAGTTTTAGGGATCGCACTTTGAGGGACTGGAATTAGATAATCGGGATTGACGGCTACTTGTTGCAATACGCGATCGCGTATTTGTTTGCTTGTCTCTAGTAAAGCCTCACCAGAATAAGGACAATTAAAAAAAATTGCTAGTTTTTCTGTAGCGCTACTAGGACTTTGCACGGCACAAGCGGCGGTATAAGATACTTCTACCCCTTCTACCGTTTCAACTACAGACTCTATTTCATGATTGTAATAGTTCGCACCGTTAATAATAATTGTTTCTTTAGCTCTACCTGTAACCACTAAATGACCGTTGGCGATTAAACCCAAATCCCCCGTATTAAACCAACCATCGGCTAAAAAAACTTCTTGATTGACGGCAGGATTTTTATAGTACCCAGGGGAAACCGCATCGCCTTTAACTTGTAAGTTCCCGATCGTATCTTCAGGTAAAACGATGTTTTCGCTATTGACAATACGAATCGAAACGCTGGGAATAACCGGGCCTAAATCGCTAAAAGTCGTGCTGTTTGGATGATCTAAACTTACTCGCCTTAGTTCTCCTGTTAAAGAAGCTTTATCAAAAGTGTGAAACCTAGTAGAATTTTTATCTTCGTGGGCGTAGGTAATTCCCGATCCCATTTCTGCCATGCCAAAAGCTGGACGAATGGCGGTGTCTTTAAATCCATAAGTAGCTAAGTTAGCAATAAAATCTTCTACCGCTTTAGAAGAAACGGCTTCCCCGGCAGTTAGCAAAGCTTTAACACAAGATAAATCCCAGCGATTAGTTTCATTTTGGGCGATCGCGTCATTTACTAACGCGTAGGCAAAATTGGGGGCCCAGCTATGAGTAATTCGATATTTGGCGATCGCATCCAACCAATTTAGGGGACGTGATAGCACGTATTCTTTAGGAGCATAAATAAGCTGACAACCTAAGTAGACGCAACGTAAATGCCAATCGGAAATGCTGCCAATATGATCGAAAGGCAGCCAGTTAAGAATAATATCTTCTTTGCTATGCTGGCAAAGCTGATTAGTTCCTCTGGCACGAGACAGGATGTTGCGGTGGGTCAACATAATACATTTGGGCGTACCTGTGCTACCTGAGGTGAGGTTAAAAAATGCTACATCTTCTGGTTGGCTAGGATGATAATTTTTGTCTGGCTGGCTATTTCGTAAGGTTTCAATAGTCGCAATTTGTAATTTTTCCCCAGGTAGCCACTGAGCTAATGATTGTAGCGATCGGTGCAATAGCTCGCAAGTTAAAATTAAAGGCTTATCTAGTAACTGCCACAAACTACAAAGCTTATCTACCGCACCACCAGGTTCGTTATAGGTAGGGGCAACAGGTGCAATGGCAGGAATGAACCCGCCTAAAATGCAGCCCCAGAAAGCTGGCAGCAAATCTTGGTTAAGTTCTAATTGAATAATTACTTTATCTTGGGGTTTGAGTCCCCGGTTTCTCAGTCCGCCTAAAATCCGCTCGGCTTCCTCTAGTAATTTTGCGTAAGATTGGTTTATTTCTGTGCCATCGGGTTGCAAGTAAGCGATTTTTTGTCCCAAACTTTGCTTTGCTGCTCGTTGTAAAGTTGCAGGTAGAGTAGTAGGCGCATTCGGTTCCTCTAGTAATGCTCCACCATGACTAATAGCTGCACGTTGCTCTTTTTGTGCCAGCACTGGTAATTGCACTGGTGGGGCTACTTTGCTAGAAGTAGCAGTAAAATTAGCTTTTTGTTGAGGCAGTACATCAGATAAATGTAGGGGCGGAATTTTTGGGATATACTCTTGAACTACCACAGCTACCTGTTCGACTTCTTCTAGAAGTTGCAATTGTTGTTCCCATTGCCTTGCTAAATCTGCTTCAAAAACATTGATGCCAAGCAGAGTTTGCGTGTCAATTTCTCCGGTATCTGTTAGGGGCAACCTAGTTAAGGGAATATAAACATTTGGCAACAAGTTAGCGGGTAGAGTTGCTTTTAAGCGAGACTCAATTTGCTGAGGTAAGAATAAACCCGTAACAACTATATATGCAGCTATTTCTGAGGTAGAATTTACCCTTTTTCGCTGCAAGACTACGCAGTCATCAATGGCGGGATCTGCTAGCAATGCTGCGGTTATAATTTGTTGTGTTGACGATTTTTCTAGGGATTGAATCATTTTTTTAGTAAGCAATTATTTTAGTCTATTAATCTAAAGCTTTATGGTATTTTAAGTTGCTTTTTAGCAACTTAAATAGGTCTTTGGCAAAACTTAAGATGTCTTTCAATTGGTAATATATTTGTATTAAATAATACAAATAATTTTTTTGAATGAAGCAGGTTGGCTAAATTATTTGAGTTTAACTTGATTTAAGAAAAATTGTATAAAAGCTATTTGAATTTACAGTAAATTCTTTAGTTTGGGCAAAATAACAGCGCTTTGTTAAAGCACTCTAAAAATTTTTAGTATTCAATTACCTCCTAGGTTTTTCATTTAAGATTAACCTCTGTCAATTAGGTTGGTAGGAGCTAACAACTTATTAAAATCAAAGGGCAGCGTTTTGGCAGTTAGAGCAAAAAATTTAAGATACTAACTATAGCTACTTTGTAAGATTGCAATACCTCCAAGTCAACTTACTTAACGTGGGGGCAGTAGTATTGAGGAGCAAGCTGTTGGATTGTCCCTAAATCTACAACAGGTTGGTTTAGATTCGGTTGAATTTCACTAAGCTTGTTAATTTGTGCAGTTTGTAAAGTTTGAACTTGCTCGGCAGAAAGCCCGGATTTAAGACCGTGACAAACCGCACGGGCGTACTTAATATTTATTTCTGGTGGTTGTTTGAGTAATGTATCTCGCAGCGTTGGATGCTTGGAGATCGCTTCTTGCTGGTAAGCAGCAAGAAATAAGCTATCGGTACTAGCTACAGGCTGCACTACAGGGGCAGGAGGACGGCATAAAGAGTTAGATAAATCAACTACTTGGTTAAGGGAAGTAGTCATATAACAAGTATAGTCGGGTTCTTGAGACAAAGACTTTTGAGAACTGGCGCAAAAAACTATAATAGGTAGAACTGTAAGACTAATAAGTTTAAGCATTTTAATACTAAGCTTTGCTCTGTTTAGGGTTTTAGCTAAAAGATAAGGATATATACAAAACACAGACGTTCAATTTCGTAACACTCTGAAAATAATTTATTAGAACAATTACTATAATTGCTCTAATAAATTTGTGAAAAGTATTATCGGAATGGAAAGCGATTCCGTTATTGGTTCTAGGCTGAACCTATCTCCTCAGTAGTTGGAGCAGGTACAGTCTTATCTTCATGATGCAAAGGCGCATTCATGTCATGCTGATAGTCGCCAAAGGGATTATATAAATGGTTTGTTTTGTCTAAAAGTAGCTCGTCGGGAGTGCTGGCAACTTTAAACTCTGTGGAATTACTAGCTTGAGGGACGGGTCTACCAGGTATTAAAGCTTGTAAATCAGCCGCCGCACTCATTCGACCTTGATCCCAAGGCCACATTAAGTCATTCAGCGCTTGTCCATAACTGTCTGTTTTAGCAGGATACCAAGCACTACCCCAATGACCATTAGCCTGCCATTGCGCCCACAAACGGTCTATATTGCCATGCAGCAACCAAAACATCGGATCGTTGGGAGATGTCCCCACGTTACCAAGCGAACCACCAACCCAACCATGAAGGTTGTTGTGTACAGTCCGTTCAACACTATTTACAAAATCTTTGTAAGTAATTTTGGCAAGAGCGTCATTAACTTGAGTTGTGGTTGGTAAGTCTGTCCAAGCTGCTAACTTACGTTTAAGGGGTTGCGTTTGTGTAGACCTACCTACCCAGGTTTTTCCGCTCAAGTCTTGTCTTTGCAACCAGCCATTAGCCGCAGAGAAAAAGCCAGACTGAACTGCAAAATTAACAGAGCCAGTGCCATTAGGCCCCATAAAATTATCTTTAAAGATGATATTTTGGGTAGCACTGCGATCGGTGTAGTCCCAGTATGGAATTGTAACGGTGGGGTCTACCACTTGTAGCATTAGTTCAAATTGGTGTAGAAGTTCGCGATGCCAGGGCAGAAAGGGAGTCCCCATGTGGCCGGGATTGGCAAAAGCAACGCCATTAGGTTGTAGCCTTCCGGCAACATCAAAACTGCCTAAATGGGTCGCCACAAATTGATCGTAAATACTTATTGGCGTGCCATCGGAGGCTGGATTTATGGTACTTTTTAGTACCTTAACAGCATTAATAAATCTACTAATCTCATCTGCCGTTAAACTAGCGGCATTTTTTCTGATATTGAGATTTGTATTTGTACCTTGAATAGGCAATGTATCGTAGGTATAACCTAAGGCTTCATAATCAAGTGTATCGGCTGGTCGCACAGCCTCAGTAGTAAAGTTAAAGGCCTTAGCAGGCAAAGTCCACAGCGATAGCCCGGTTGAGATAATTAACCCCGTCAAAAAAAATACGACACTATTAATTAGTACGCTATGGCGAAGGGGTACGCCCAGCCGAGCATAGATAAAGTTATGATTCATGGCAACCCTTATAAGGGAATGAAAGTTAAATTTAAAAGTTAAACTAACTATAGAGATTCCAGTTTTGGATGCTTTGTTAGTTTTGGAGATATTAGTTGTTCTAGAGAAAATGTAACAAAATATAAGCGATCGCTACTTGCTTACATTTGAGACTATAGTCACTATGGAAAACCTCATTCTTTTTATAACAATTAATCGTCAATACATACGTGAATTTACACGTTCTTGATACGATCTTCATCGTAGCTTTATCAAACCCTCAGTATTTTTATTTATTTAGTTACAACAGATTAAAATTCACCTACTATAGGCTTTATCTGCGTATTTTATAGAAACTAAATATTGTGGTAAATGTGGCGATGTTCCTAGCTAAATTGAGGCATTAATAAAGTCATCTATAGGGGCTTTGCAAAACCTCTGCATACATATTTTCTAGAATTTGAGTTTGCTTGCGTCTATCAAAATTGCACTGTACTCGCTTCTGCCCATGTTTGCTAAACTGTTGCCAAAGGGTAGGGTCTTTTAAAACACGTAGCATATACTCTGCAAGTTTTTTCCAATTTTGCTCCTCTGCCAAAAATCCTGTTTCTCCGTGAATTACAGCTTCAGGAATACCCGCATGAACAGTGCTAACGACAGGCAATCCCATAGCTTGAGCTTCAAGTACCACATTAGGCAGTCCTTCCGAATCACCTTGGCTAGTTGTAACGCAGGGTGCAACTAGCAAACTAGCGCGATTCATCCAATTTTGGACAATAGTTGGTGGCTGTAATCCTAAAAACCTATAGCGATGTGTTAATAATTTGCCTGCCAATTCTTCTAGGTTAGCTTTGAGCGAGCCATCACCAATAATTACAAGTTCTACTTCCGGCATCTTTGCTTGAACTTCAGCCATAGCTTGAATTAAGTATTTGCAGCCCTTCTTTTCCGTTAACCTACCCACGAAAAGCACTATAGGTTCGCGCACTATAGAAGGATCGGGCTGAAAAATCTCTGTACTAATACCAGAGTAGTGAGCCACAATTTTATCTGGAGGAAATCCTTGTTCGAGTAACTTGTCCTTGATGAACTTAGACACAGTAATAAATAGTTTGGCTTCGCGCTTGAGCGCTTCGCGTCGGCGAAAGTACAACCAGTGGTTGAGAGAGGAATAGCGAGCATATTCCTCTTTGACTGTGGCATCAGCACCGCGAAAATGAACAATTAACGGAACTTGCAAAGCTTGTGCTAAAGGTATCGCCAGTACCCCACTTAGTCCAAATTGGGCATGAATCAAAGCTGGGCTTAATGGTTGGATTTGTCGATACAACTTTGGGGCAAATCCTGAAAGTTTAAATAAACCTTCCTCTACTTTGCCAAACAAACTACCTTGATTAATAACAATGGTTCGATCTTCTGGTAGAGCTAACCCCTCTACTAAACGCGAACCTACATAGTAGGGAGTAAATTGTTGTAATTGTTCTCCCAAAGCGCGAATAAAAGTTTGAGAGGGAGGGAGCAAAAGACTATTAAATATAACTATGTTAGGTTTAGACATATTTATTTGGCGTTGTTGAATGGGTAGTTGGTAACTGGTAATTGGTAATTGGATAAAGAAAGTGAAACCCCAAGTTTTGTCTTTTTCGTAAACCAAAGATTCAAAATCATTACCCTTTCAACAACGCCATTTATTTCTCTGCCAAAATGTCAGCATAAAGCTTAGTTAAGTAATTACCCTTAATTTGCCAGCTATAATTTTCGCTGACCCGCTTTTGACCTGCTTGCCCCATCTGGATCCGCAATTGAGGATCTTTTGCTAATAAAGTCATGGCTGTAGCTAAGTCGCGCACAGTTTGCTCTGGTGTATGGGCGGGAACTTTAAAGCCAGTCTCGGATGTTACCTGAACGGCAGGGCCGCCCAAATCTAAACACAGTACGGGGCGACCCATAGCCATTGCTTCTAAACACACCCAGCCGCCAGAGTCGTGCAAACTGGGGTGGACTAAGGCGACCGATTCTCCTAACTTTTGCAAAGTTTCATCTCGCGGAAGTCGGTTCCAAAACTTGACTTGACTATCAATGCCTAAATCTTTAACTAACGCCTCAAGGCGCGGTTTCTCTGGGCCTTCTCCTAAAACCCAATACTCTGCATCCTTTGGTAAATCGGCTTGAGCAAAGGCACGTAACCCCAAATGAAAGCCCTTCCAGTGCAACAGTCTACCCATGCTGATAAACCGGATCAGAGAATTATCCACTACAACTCGTCCGGCTAACTGGGCTATTTCCGCATTATCTAAAGCTGTCTCTGAGTAAATTTGCACAGGGGTTCTAATGCCCATTTTATAAATTCGCTTGGCTGTGTCGTCCGTCGTAGATTGAATAGCAGCACTACGTTGAGCCGTCATGCGGACGAAGGGATCTTTTTCACATATCCAGCGCGCGCCATCGCGTAAGGTTTCATAAGCTTTACCGCGTAAGCTAAAGTCTTGCCAAAAAGCTTTTGGTGCAGATTCTCCCCCGCCAACAGGCCCCCAAACAAAGGGAACTGGTAACAGAGATAAAAAACTAGGCGACCAATATTTTACATAAGTAACGTGATGTATTAAGTCAAAATCGACCTCGCGGTGTAGGTTTCGAGCTTGATAATAAGCGCCAATTTGCCAAAGATAGTAATGGAGTTGTACTCCTTGTTGCCCTTGATACCACCATCTAGCCCAAGACGGCAAGTCGTAGTAAATAATTTGTAGCCCAGGAATGGGGTTTTTAGCTAATTCTGCTTCAATACTAGGGCGATTATTTTCGCGGGTTATCGTCCATACTTGATGGTGTTTGACTATCTCTCTAATCGTATTCCAGCCCACACCTGGCTCGGAACCTTGATTTGGTCTACAGGCGTAAGCAGAGATTAAAACTTTTATGGATTTCATAATTATTCCATCACAAAAGCTGTAGTTTTCGCCAGAAATTGGGCTGTTAATTCTGGTGTATATTGCGCCATTAACTCCTGAGACTTTTTACCCATAGAAGTTTTTAATTCTGGCTGGTCAATAAAGCGACTCATAACTGCGGCTAATTCTTCTGGCTTGTGAGGATCGAATACATACCCGTTTTCCCCGTCAGCAACCATTTCTAAAGCTCCTGCCCATTTGGAACATAAAACAGGTTTGCCTAAAACCATAGCTTCTAGCACGACTACACCCCAAGTATCTTCTAAGGTAGGTAACACGAAAATATCTGCCGCATTAAAGTAGTTACCTAGTTGTCCGTAGTCTACTTTGCCTATCCACTGGACGGTATTTGTTAGCTGATGCTCGCTAGCAAAAGTTTCTAGTTCTTGTCTTTGCACTCCATCACCAACTACTAATAATGTGTAGTTGCTATACCCTTGTTTTTGCAACATAACGCAAGATTCTAATAGCAAATATAAACCTTTTCTAGGTACTAAACCACCTACAAATAGAAACACTGGTGGGGGAAATTGGCGATCGCTTGAAATGCTAGATTGTCCTAGCAAAGCTTTTGGATCGGGGACTTCGTAAGGTGTTTGAAAAACTTTATTTGCTTGAGCTTTAAGTATATTTATTAAATAATCTTCTCCGGCTCGGCTATTAGTAATTAAAGCATCTGCCGCTTTAACCATAGCTTTGCGGATCGATAAGCGTGGGGCGGAACCGCGATAATCTACGCCGGGGGAACTGCCTTCGTAAGCGAGAATAACTCGCCATTTGCCTATAGGCTTGAATAATAGTGCAAGTATAGTCCAAATACCGAAAGAACTTGTAAAAATTACATCGGGCTTCCACTGTAATAATCGGTTAACAATTTTTGGTGATAAATAAGTAAAGTTATCGCCGTAGCTTGTTTCTGTCCGCTTTAACGCAATTACTTTGCGCTCTAAAACTTCAATGGCAAACGAGTCTTCAAACCCTGGCGCGAATCCCTGCCAGCGTCCTGTAAAGACTTTTGTTTGAGGGAATATCCGCGCTAGTTCGCTAATAGCAGGTTGCCAATAAAAAAATGCTGAGGGCAGCAACCAGGCAATTCGGGGATTAATATTACTTTGAGACATTTTTAAACCTATTGCTTTATATATGTTCAATTAGTGTTTGGGCAAACTTTTGGGCGGAATTTTGAGCAGCAAAGGCTTGCATTTTTGCGCGATCGCCTAAATAATCTGTAGATTTTATCAAACAATGAGTTAACCCTTGAGCAATCTGCTCTGGTACGGTTGAGTCAACGGCTATGCCCAAACTGTACTGCCGGACAATTTCTCCCATCAAACCATAGTTTGAGCTTAATACTGGCTTTTGGGCTGCCGCCGCTAATAATAAAATTCCACTCATCCCTACATGGCGCTGATAAGGAGCAAGCACCACATCTGTTAACTGAAAGTATGCTTGTACTTCTATGTCTGATATAAAGTCATATTGAGTAATAATTTGAATAGGTTTTGCTGCACAAATAGATTTAATCTTAGCTTCAATTAAATCTTTATCTGTGGAGTTTGCTTGTCCAATAAATAATAAACATAGTTGTTGACAAAGTTCTGGAGGTAATAACGCAATTGCCTCTAATAATTGATAAATACCTTTGCGTCCATTTAAGGCTCCAAATAATAAAAATACTTGTCTACCTGGTTCAATTTGTAGCTTCTGTTCGAGATTTATTTGGGGTAAATTACTAGGGGGTAACACCGGATCTGGCAAATGTATTGCTTTTGCTTTGTGGTATAAGCTGTTAATATGCTGGAGGGCAAAAGGATCGAGGCAAAATAAAGTTTGCAGAAGTGAATGGCGCAACACCCGTTTGAGAATAAACTTTTCTTGCCACTGCTGCCAGCGACTTTTAGGAGTAGGTAAGTAATCTTTAAATTCAAGATAGTGAAATGTTGGTCTAAAGTAAATACCAGAAAACGGACAAGGAGCTTTTTTCCCTAAAGCTAAGGGTAGTTAGCAAGTATCGAAATACATAATCAAGCATTTACTAGCTTGTAAGTCAACTGCGTATTTACACAGTAAGTCCCACTGGTGTATTCGGCGGCGGATGTCACGATTGTACCGTCCATGCAGGAAGCTTACGGTCAAACAG
>QQTW01002178.1_pt1 | contig 14135 bp, 10 predicted proteins | sample 1904831 | NCBI WGS metagenome assembly QQTW01 (sample SAMN09435610, study PRJNA476489) | Subsurface metagenome, whole genome shotgun sequencing project. | reverse complement strand
AGACCGAGGGCCAGCGCGAGGCGGAAAGGGAAGAGGAAAATGAACAGTTGCGCCAAGTAGGCCTGGCGCAGGGCATGGTGGACTTTGCGAAGTAGGTAGGCCAAATCAAACCAGTACCGCTGCTTCATGGGGGAGAAACTGATGTAGGCGTAGGAACTTCTCAGATGGAGAAACAATTGACACAATTGAGACCGAGAGATCTCGCCTAGTCATACATGAAGTGGAAAAGGGCTGGTGGATATTAGCATCGGTCAACTTGAGTCGATTGCCCTTTTCACGAGCAACTGACCAAGAAAGGCCCTCCGACCGGGGTGCATACGAATATTCCTCTCGAGAAGTCTCGCCGCCCCAACTGCTGCTACAGCACCTCCTTCGAGCGCACTCGATATTCCTTCTGCATCACGCCGCTACGTTGGATTACCTTTGTTTGCGGCTACCACGTACATCATTCTGCACTCTTCTTGACCGCTTTTGGACACGCTTTATACGGAATTGGGATGTGCTGCTACATGGGAACCCGGCGGTAGATGTCTACAATGGTATGAAGCTGGCCGGTGGTGGGGAGCTAGGTGTGGGAGTAGGAGAAGAGGACTGGGGAAGTGGAGAAAGAGAAGTTCTTGAGGACTTCATCGCCCGAACCGACGGACTTCTTGATTTAGTGGTGTCTCGGTTTGGTAACGCTCCTATCGAGCCATCAACAGCTACAGCAGTTCACAGGTCATCTGAGCCGTCGAGAAAGCAGCAGGCCCCCTGGCTTGCTACAGATCTTGATCCACAACCGAATGATGGTGTTCTATTCTCGGGTATCGGTGCTATTTCCAGGCGATCGCTAGCAACAGTCTCACAATGGATGGCAGACATCTACAAGTATGGAGAAAATGCGTACGGCGTTGGAGAGAACCCCAGCGCAAGACCTCGTAGGAAGCAACAGAGGCTTTCCTCGGCAATGGCACAACGAACCAATTCCTCCGAAGGTGAAACTGCGGTCAATCGATCTATCAAAACGATTTCAAGAGGCCGTCCGCCTCTATCGAGTAGAAGCACGAGTAGGCGCGAGGCCTCAACCCCCGGCATCCCGCCCCCACTCGTGAAGGCCATCGAGCAGTCCCTTGAGAACGCAACCGCGAAAGCAAGTTCGAGGGAACCGAGTAGAAGCCCAACTAAGAATCAACAAGGTAACTCAAACCGTGAGCAACAAGCTCCATTATTTGGAACAGACACGGTGATGAAATACCTAAGTCTCGGTTATGGCTCATCCTGGACATTGAATCCTAAAGGACTCCCGAAAGGCGAGCAGCTCCCAAGCGCACAACATGTTCCACAACAAGATCCATCGGACAAGTCCAAGGAGGAAGGACAAGATCCAGAAAAATCGGAAAATCCAGAACTACCTCAACTGAATATGGTCGAGCCGAATCCCGAAGTCAGCCATACTGAAGACAATCCCTTCGTCCAACGTCTCGAGCAGTCAATAGGCAAGTTCATAATCGGTCTTTCTGGTGACCTGGAAAACCAAGATCTGATCGACGATGAGGCGGACGACGCGCCCCGGATCGTGCTGAGGACTTTGAACATTGAAATGCACGCACTCCCTGCTACCATGAATGGTCAAGACTCGATGCCATCAACTCCTCACGAGCCAGCGTCGGCTGGAGGTTCTCTTGACGACCCACCCGAAGAGTCTTCACGGAGCACGAAACAACTCCAAGTTGCAGTATACGTTCACCAACCCTTCATCTTTACCTTCCTATTCGAGCTCCACACATCTTCTCTCACATATCCCTCCTTCTACCGCAGCATCCACCATCAACTAGGTCCTTTACAAAAACCACTCCTCCGTTCCACGGACCCTACCAACGTGGCCGCCCGCATCGCAAACGCCATGGGCGAAGGCACAACCACCACTCCTCCAATATCACCGCAAAAATCCCCTGCCACATTACCACCACCGATCTACGACCTCGTATACGACCCCGAAAAACTGACCATCCACGGGAGTCTTCCGAACATTCCTCCACCCAGAACACCCATCAATGAAAGAAGCCTAGCAACCCAAACCGTAAGCGGCAGCTGGTACACGCTTGGCATCCCCACATCCTCCTCCTCCTCCCAATACCCCCTCGAAGCCCAAAACCCACACGGCAGGCACCCAGCACTCCCTCACAGTCCATGGTCCCGCATCGAAGCCCTGAACATCCACACCCAAATCCTCAACACCTACATCGCCACCCGCCGCCTGCCGGCTGAGCTCGAACGTACCGTCAAGACCGGACGCGGGTGGTGGGTTCTCTGGATGCGAGTTCAGGGAAGTGTGAACAAGGATGCTGATGATGCAGAGAACAGAGGAGTGGCGAAGGAGGCGGTGTTAGTTAGGAGGGCGAGAGAGGATGCTGGTGGGAGTTCAGGTGGCGGTTCGCTGTTTGCGGGTGGAGGGAGGCAGGTTAGTGGCTGGTTGAGTCGGAGGGACGCGAGTGGGAGCAGTGCTGGTGCTGGTGTAGCTGGCGGAGGAGGAGGAAGCGGGTCAGCGACAGGTGTGGCGAGTGTGGCGGAGGGGCTGGGCGTTGATGCTAGGAGATGGGTTGAGGGGTTGTTGAGCTTGAATCGTTGAGGTTGGGCAGCAATCAGTGGAGGATGGAGGGAGGAATCTGAGACTTGACTTTGAACTGGAGTCTGCATTCCTGACCCAGTAGGATCTAGCTACCGTATTACACACGTCAGATACAGCTCTCGTATTCATATTCACCATCTCCCTCTCTTCGTTTCGCTCCTCAACTATCGCAAGATGACTTCTCTTTTGCATCATATTTGGCCCCAATCCCCAATTCAGTCCCCAATTTTCCGCAATCAGCAAGCACCAATCAGCATAGGCACGCCTGCCACGTCTCCAGAGAGGGAGGGAGAAAAGGAAGTAGTAGAGTTAGAAAGAAAAGGAAGTAGTAGAGTTAGAAAGAAAAACAAGTCCTAACGTGACTAAGTAGAGAGTAGAGCGCAGCCGTTCCTCTCACATTGAAGTGACGGGTTCCCACACCATGAGATACTACAGACGACTTAAAGAAACACAGCATCCATGCAAAGAATTTGGAGATGGCAGAGAGATATCACAATTGAATCCCAAGTAATAGATCGCGTAGCTTCGATCTTGCAGGCCCACCACTGCGCCTCTCGGAGATGGATCGCAGGAGAGAGAGGACACGGCGTAGCTAGCGGGTCCGTGACTGTCGCACTCTTCTGGCGAAGTGGGTAATGCATTATATCTCCACTTTTGCAGTAAGATGACGAATTGAGGCGGCTCAGGACCTGGAAGGTCTTCATGTATAGTCACTGGCAGTCGAATGGTGCGTCTCTTCCTGACGTCGGACACGGCTTTCCCAAGAGGGAAGCAAAAGGAGATGATATGGCCAACAGGGTGGGAGAGCGAGGGTTGGGGAAACGGTTCTATATAGCTCTTTCTGACCGGAGCAAGAGAAGCCAAAAAGGGATACCTGGATATGATGGAGCGGTAGTAGGAGGAGTAGTAGCATATAGTGCTTGGTTGTACCTCAACACTGCTGCTCGGAGCTCTAAGCAAAATAAAAGGGAAGAGTCATGCAGGGAAAGCATACACGGGTAGCGTCCATTCTGTCAGACGGGAAATGTCGGAACCAAGAGGATAGCCCCAGCTTCACAGATGTTTTGGGCGTGTATAAATTTGGCAAGATGGGGAAGAGGGAAGGTTTTGTTTGTTTCTAACTCGTAGGAGGAGATATGTGCCAACGATACCGACATTGAACGTGAGCAAGCATTTCGTCCAGGACCCGCGCCGTTTTCGCGGCGAAGGGACAGGGTTGAGATGTTTCTTGGTAAAAGTTGTTGAAGCTGTTGGCTCGAAACAGGGGGGTCGACGACACATTCCTCACTGCAGAAGACGCGGAGTAGAGTTGTCTTTTCGGCCAACGGGTAGCAGAAGCGAGTATGAAGGAGCTGTCATGTTCGTGGTGTTGATACAGAGTGCTGACTACTAGTCCTGCATGCTGATGATTGCCCACCAGCCAGAGGAAGATGGCTTTTGTGTCTCTAGGGTTCGTACCGGCAAGCTGATAATGCCAATAGAGAACTGTCGAGCTAGAGAGTCAACAATGACAGCGTTTGAGATTAATCGTGAAAGAAAGCATGCTCAGTGTACTCTGTGGGCTTGCTAGTATGCTACCACTGATGGCGGCCACTGCTCATATCCCAGGCGTGAGATGGACAGCGAAGAGTGGCAGAACTAGCAGAATGTGTCTCATTCGCGGCGCTCTGTTCGTAGAACATGACAGCTTTGTCTAGGACTGTTCAGTAATCTTCGGGAAAAGCCATGCCAGATTGTGTAAAATTGTGTATGGATTCACTTGTCACCGTCTGCCTGGTAGAAATTCCCAAACACCGCTCATTTCAACAAGTGATCTGATCAACTGCCTGAGATTTGACGTGGGTGTGATCGTCCACATAGATTTTTTGATTCATTCTCCAGCACCTCTTGAACAACCTCAGACGCCAACCTCGGGGTTGCTGCCCAAGGGAGGGCGCTGAATCTGCCGCCAGTCAACAGGTTGATTAATATCGATAGCAATATCCAAGCCGGAAGATACAACGATGAAAGAAGAAAATGGCGGGAGAGCATGGATGCAAGAGGATACCATCACCACTGGCTGCATCAACTTACAACTTCAAAGTTGGATGCGTAAAACGTGGTCAAGTGCATATGATCAAGAGGGAATGGAACAGAAATATTTGTGAAGCTCGTTGCATGCTGATTGCGGAGTCTCTACTACAGGGAGTCGATTAGTGCGCGTCGAGAATCCATAACCAGCCTCAACTCCGTTCGAAAGCCCGAAGACGAAACACGAAACTGTGTAATGACAACGCCATTCGGAATATGTCTGTATGAGGATTGATATTGTGTGCTCTTTGCTCCCCCCCCCTCCCGCCTCCGGCCTCCGAAACGCAGATCAGCCCTGGTCTGATGTGTGATGAAGCTAAGAAAACAGGTTGCTGCCAGCAAGTGTGCTCGCCCTGGTCTTGACCATACCGCCCGCATACCCAAATCAAGAGAGCACCTAAGCAAGTTGGTGAGTTGTTGGCCTCGAAGAAGACCACAGATTCGATAGGAGCCAGATCAGAAGGACTGATATCTGGTTTGTGATTCAATGCTGGCCATTGCAAAGACGAAAGATGACTGCAGCTGCAAGATTACAAGATCAAGCACTTCTTGTCCTTCTTCCTCTTGGTGAGGAGAGCAGCACGTGTAGCAGTCTCGAAGACTTCGCGAACCCCTGTGTTTCTCTTCGCTGAGCATTCCAGGTATTTATGCGCCCCAATCTTCTTACAAACTTCTTCGCCCTGCGCATGGAAGTGTCAGCTTTGTGCACGTACAGCTAGCGAGGCATCCTAGTAGATCCACAAGGATTCAAAGAATATTAAGACCTGGATCAACGTACCTGGGCCTGTGTAACCGGTCGCTGAGAGGTCTTGTGCAATTCTTCTAGCGTCTTAGGATCGTCACGAAGATCGGATTTGCAGCCAACAAGGATGATAGGGAGACCTGGGCAGAAGTGCAGAACCTCAGAGATCCACTGTTGATGAGTCCTTGTCAACTTTTGCCTTTCTGCAAGGTTCTTGGGCCATTCTTACCTTCTCTTGGACGTTGTCAAGGGAATCTGGGGAGTCGACCGCGAAGCAGATAAGGATGACATGAGAATCCGGGTACGAAAGAGGACGAAGGCGATCGTAGTCTTCTTGACCTGCCGTATCCCAAAGGGCTAATTCGACATGTTTGCCATCGACTTCGACGTCGGCGACATAGTTCTCGAAGACAGTGGGAACGTACACCTGCAGACCCGAGATAAGCTACCGACTTGCATTTCGAAATCACGAGGACTAAAGAGAGTTGTTTTATCATTGCAGCGCCGAGGTGTTCATGCCGAGTCCTTCAACGAATGCTTGTGGGAGAAGAAAAGCCCATACCTCAGGAAAGGTACCCTTTGAGAAAACACTGTTTGAAGATGACCGTCAGCTATTTGCTCCTTACGATAGCACTATACATGCTTGATCAAATCAGAAAGGAGATACTCACATCAACAGACACGTCTTTCCACAGGCACCATCTCCAACAATGACAAGTTTGCGACGAATTTCAGCCATGGTGACTGGGACCTTAACGTGTCAGTGATCAAAGACTAATGAGCTAAGGGATAGTTTCGAGGATGGAGAAACGATGACAAAAGGTTTTGAAGCTGTTGTGGTTGACGTGCGAGGTGTGTTGGTGAGAGAGAGCTGATGCAAGATGAGATGTTGAGGGCAAGACTCACTTTTAGTGTCGTGGCTCCAGGTAGCACGGCTGAAGGAATGCCGCGGCTGGAATCAGGCACTTAGGAGAACTCTGATGAGCTCGATGTCAACAGCACCAGTTTCAAACAGTGTATGATCGATGATGATGGTCGTGTGAACAAGGCGAGGAGGGAATGGAGAGAGGTGGTGGATGCGTCTGCTGCACTGCACAAAGGAATGGCAGAGCCAAGGCAAGATAGCTGCTGGTTGACGCTGCAGGCTACCACGGACTAATGAAGTTGGAGTGGAGTAGGGCTAAGTTTAAGGGGGGTTTTTTATGCGAAAAGGAAGAAGACCGAGAAGCGCCAGGTTTGCCTCGGGGGCCCCCATGGAGAGGTGTGGCTGATTACTGTGGTGATGATTGTGGCTTATGCTCATCTTCACTGCAGGCATTGCCTACTCTACCGCGGCTTATCATGTTTAGCTACTTGTAATCACGGAGTACTAGATATCCGTTTGCATTGATTGGGGGCTGCTTTAGGGGGCACAAGAGCAGTGTACAGTACGTACTCGAGTAGTGCAGTTGACCAGGACGATGATTGGTCCACACAACGAATGATGGATGGACTACTACAAAGGACACCGGGTTGCGGGAATGCAGACAGGACGATCATGTCATATCTATCGCCTGATCGCTGCCTGGTTTCCAAAGCAAGCAACTCATCACTTGTCAACCGTCTCGCGAAGATTCGCATCAAGCGGCCTTCGATGTCAAAACCTGGAGACAAAGTGTTCTTCCCGGGACTTTGAGCGACCGGGCTAGAACCCTTGCCATTCTTGAGATGTCAACTTAATCAGTGGTCTTGGGAATCATTCATAGCCAGTGGCTGTGCCATTGACGGTGCTCATCTACTGTGCCCGTTGAATGCACTCTCCGAGTCCAAACGGGCCAGACCATCCAGCACCACCTTCGCAGAGGACATGAGTACGTACTACTTCTCCGTACGCAGGGTCATTCATCATGCACTAGCCTGAAACTTGGTGAAGGGACTCCTGCCACAAACGCTGATACTTGATGGAGTGATCGAGGGCGCAGCATTCGGGAGCTTGGCCGTAAGAATTCTGCCACAAAGGGCAGAGATAGCTTCTGTTGCCCCAGTAGGCAATTACCCAGCATTCATTGTATCTACCCATCCCCTGTGCACGAGGCGTAGGCGACATTGTTGATCCTGAACTATCTAGCTGAGAATGTGGGCAGAACCAATCTTGTGAAACAATTACAAGCAACCGAAAATCTATTCGGTGTCGTCGATGTCAGTGTTGTCTCTGCCAGTACAGTCACCTGGCGGCTATTCTGATGCCTCTCGGTCGAGCATGTTATGCATCGTGTACGGGCACTTCATGTTGTCCTGATGCATGAGATCATGGCGACAGTTGCTTGCCTCTAAAGCTTGAGTCCTTGATCTCGGGTTACAAAATGGAGGCCGAAGTAGAATGTATATACCCTACATCCTTATCTGATCAACCCATGATCATCTTCAGGAGCTTAGCCATTGATCCTACCACGCACATTGACCAGATTTGCTGCTTGCGTGGCCTTGATCAGCTGCATGGTCCCCTCCGTCACTCCTGCCTCCTCTATTATCTTCTTCTGCTTCAACCTTTGGTCCCAGTACTCCTGCTTCGGTAACAACATTCTCCTTCGCTTCTCCCAGTGCTCTTGGGCATCTTGTTTCATCTTCTGCTGAACGTATTCCTGCCTTTGATCTTGTCTCAGCCTGCCATACTTGTTCCGTAACTCGTCTATGAGAGATAGAGGCATCGGTATATGAAAGAGGGAGGGCAGGAAAGACACGTCGTCGACATCTATCCGCAATGTGTCTGCCGCTTCGGCTTTCATATCCCTTACCTCAGCCTTTGGCCATGGTATCGGGATATTGTGCCCAGCGATGTATCGAGTGTGCTTTGGCGTATTTGAGCCGTATGCTGGTACAGAAAATGGTCCGCCGCTGCTTAGATGTTTGATCACTGTGTCTTTAATCTCGCCAGTCGCGTTGTCCCGTAATGGTACCACTAATCTCACATCCTTTAAAGGAACCTCGGCAGGAAAGGCCCCGTATGGGGCTTTCGAGCCGCGTCTCTCACGCATGTACGGAGGGATTCTGACATCGACCTGTTTTGAATCCGCTTAGCATCGACACCAGCTTTAGATGCGTGTGAGAATGGCGCAAGGTAAAGAAACTCACCACATTGATATCGTACATGGTGACGGATTGCCGTTTCTCATCAAAACCTATAACCTTGCCGATCTTGCCCTTCTCCCTACCACTCACAACCACTACCCGGTCATCGACAACGATATTAGCATATTTTTCTCGTTCGCTCTTCATGACAACCGGTTCATGTATAAAGGTCATGTCGATCATCCCATAGCCACCACCATCCTTTCCGGCCACGCGGTTTGGAGCGAGAGGACCCAGCATCCAATCTTCTCGTCGATGTGTACGTTCGGCTTTGGTAAGGGAGCGTTCTGATTGAGCAGCCTTGGTTCTGTCACGCCTGACCTCGCGTGCTTCTTCCCTAAGAGTCTCCTCATTCTGCCGGCGTTGTCGTTTTAGAGCTCGGTTGCGCGCAAGGATGTTTCGAAGCAGTACTCGCTGCATCTTCGGCAAGATATCTCATTTATTGCAGGATAATCGGCTTTCATGAACGCTAATGACGTGCTATTGTGGGTATCAATTGCTCTTGAATAGATAGATTCGAAGAGTAATTAAAGGATGTCAAGTTTTCGCCCAGCAATCCGGCCAAGCCTCAGCCAGTGAAGTGTAAGAAGCATTGAAAATGCCAATACTTCGTCACTTCCTCTTTCTTACCCAGTCCATCTCTTTCAAAGGGTTATGTTCAGGTCTTATACAAGATGGCATGTTATCAATTCCTACGTCGGCATCAGAAGGTCAATAACACTCATGACTATTGGGGAAGTGCGCAACTGCGCTCGCGCTCCCAGCAACTTGTCACACCCTTATTCCCGCCCCTTGGTGGGAGAAAGCCATAATGAACCGCTACGCATTCTCTATTGTGGATCAGATGATTTCAGCTGCGCCATCCTCCAGGCTTTGCATGAGGAATATCAGCGCCCGTCGGGTAACATAGCGTCAATTGATGTAGTATGTCGAGAAGGTAAACCATATGGGAGAGGGCTGAAGTCAATCCGGCATCGTATGTGCTCACAGCACTCACATTGTCTTGACACTAAACTTGTGAAGCGCAGATCAAACAGGTTGCGAGCGGCCTAGGTCTGCCTGTTCACCAAATCAAGACCTTCACTGGTTGGGAGGTGCGTAGTAATGGATGGCAACTCAGCGCTCCATTGACACCGATAGCCACCTGAGTACCTCAACAAAGCTCCTTCAAAGATCAACTTAGTAGTAGCCGTCTCGTTTGGGCTTCTTATCCCTCCAAGGATCTTGAGCAGAGCCAGATTTTCTGGGATAAATTTGCATCCGTCCATGTTGCCCGAGTACGTTGCTCCTCTTGCCTGGTCAAGGATGACTCTAACAATACGTACAGGTACAAAGGGCCAGCACCTCTCCATTGGACCATTCTGAACGGTGAGAAGAAGACAGGCATGAGTCTTCAGACTTTACATCCTGTCTCCTTTGACGAAGGTATCATCTTGGACCAGACTCCATGGCCAGGAATTGACGTTCCAGAAGGCTGTGACTATTCAGGACTTCTGGAAACCATGCAGCATCTAGGATCAGACATGCTTCTAAGGGCTATCAGAAATCGCTTATATCTGCCACCGTATAACGACATTGGGTGGGCTAAGAATGCCGCTGATGGTAAGAGAGCACATCAACATGCTCCAAAGATCAAGACTGCTCATAAGCTCTTATGCTTCGAGACGATGGATTCATCACGCATCACAAGAATGTCACGGGCGTTCGGATCAACTTGGGCATTTGCTGCTGTTCCCACCGAGACGTCGGAGCTCAAAAGATCGCGTATTATCTTTCCAAAGCCATTCAAGATTCTGTCGCCAGCCTCACTACCTATGGATGATAAGAATGACATCCTAGGCATTCCGCCGGGTTTGCCCTATTGGCCTAAGTGCGCAGCCAATGATGAAAAGGACAGCGCAGAGCATCCCTTGCTCGTCAATACAATTGATGGCGAGACTGTATCGATGAATTCCATCAAGGTCGAGGGTAGCGTGGAAATGCCGGCATACCAAGCAGCTCAGAAATATAAATTAATTGGCCATCACCGTCACATGAACACAAAAGGTGTCATCACGTTTCATGAGTGTCTGACAGCACAACCTTAGGCTCTGCGAAAAAGCCTATGTCGGCTTTGATGCTCGAAGCTTGTCCGTTGAGTCAACATCCAGAGTCCATTGTGTCGAGCGTTGTCTCTAGGCCTATTACTTCACAGTCTCCCACTTGCTGACCCTTGTGTCAGGCTTAAAAGATATCGAGAAGTTTGGAGGAAGTCAAAGAAGGTCAAATTGAAGAAGCGAGGCCGCGAATGGAGACCACAGGGATAAGAAGGCAGGAGGAGACAGAAGAAGGAGCATGAAGCAGTTGTACTCGAATATGAAGCATGGAGAGCGATAAAGAAGCCCTGCCGTCGAGTTGCACATTTCGTCCTTACCAGCTGCTTTGGAAGGAAAATAGAATCGTTCAGTGTAGCTTCACTTGCGAGTGGATCTCACGCTGGAGGTGATGCAGAGCGTCCGACGAAACAGGGAGCGCTATTTGTCCGCGCCGCACATGTGACCACAAGCATGTCGAACCGGTTTCTGGTACCTATACCGTCTATAGGAATATTGCCACAGTGAAACTCAACAAGGGGTGACCATGGGACAATTTGTTGCGGCTTGAGGTATGGCTTCTGACGTAAGCAGTGGGAGAAGGACGTTGGTACTAGCTATAGTAAGGTGCTTTTCCTCCTTGTCTTGACAGGAAATCGAGTATCGGCCTTGGTCAGCATTACAGGATTCTTCTTGTATTGTTGGTAGTAAGTGGTTCTTAACAGTAGCCACCCAAGCTCCCACCTAACCTTCATACGCGCGTCGTCTGAAACCCATTGATGGAAAAGGTTGAACGTTCATGAAGGTCATGGCTTCATGTTCCGGCTTCTGGTCACCCATCTCACTTCACTGTTTCCAGCTCCATTCCAGCACAATACATGATATTAGTGTTCCCTGCCGCTCGTACCTGCCTTTCTTACTGCAACCATGATGACGCAGTACCTTAGCAGGGTTTTCCAGAGACATTGAAACATCATCACAACTGCTCCCGATCTCTAGGTCCGCTTTAGAAGTGCAGTCTTTCAGCACCAACAACCTTGATATTGCATTATCAGGCGCATATGATTCTGCTATCTGGGGTGGTGGTCTTGAGATGGCAAAACACTCTCGAGGGAAGAGTCGGGGATCTTTGTCCATCTTTTCGCTTGGTGCCATCCGTTCACGGAGCCGGAGCCGAGCAGAATCTAGACAAGGTGTGCTCGTTGCACATCATTCGGTTTCTTTCTAATATATGTCGGTAGCTTGTCACTTGCCAGAGGACGATGATCAGCCACAGAACCCCCAAGTCAGGCCAGACGAACTGGATAATAAGGTTCGCATGGCAGATCCTCTTCTTCGGCCATTGCCTGGAACCCCAGCTTCGAGCATTCTTCAAAGATCGAATTTAGGTCATGTCACTGTTGCCGAGCCGGAGGACACCGTCAGACCATGCCGACGAGCAAACTCCGATGCACCAAAGCGAAGCTTCTCAAAGCTGAACGAGAAGGAGTTCGAAAAACCTCGTAAGCATCGGCCATTGTCATGGCTACCTCCTTCAGGTGAGACCTCGGGAAGAGCATCACATCCGCCCAACAACAGCACCACTTCCAGCTTTTCAAGAGGCGTTATCTCCGCCCCTGTCCTTACCAGCACGACCAATGCAAAAGTTGCTTTGACCGAAGGATTGCAATGTGGCAAGATAACAACTTCTGGCCTCGCAGCGCCTTCTTGGCATCCGGAGCCAGGCTGGGTGGCTGCCGTTGATGGTAAAGACTCTGCTAGAGATCAGGCTGCTAAGGTGCAAGAACAGCAATTTCGGGATGCCCAATTACTGCTCCCCTCTCACCGTTCGACCGGACTCCACAAAATGCCTAAACAATCATCTAAGCGTTCAGCAAGCATGAATGCCCTGTCCAAAGTGAAAGAAGCCTTGACAAGCCGTATGCGACAAGCTAGCGAATCTCAAACCTATCGTTCAGTCTTCCGTAGAGACAAGTTCGTGCGTCTTGGGGATGGTTGTCAGCAACAGCCTCCCGTCAAGGATAAGCATGGTCGCATTGGAATAGAAGCACATGATATGGGGGCAGACGAATTTAGGTCGCCCAGTGACCACGGACACGTTACAACAAAGCCTATTCAACACCCAGGGCGTGAAAATCCGGATCTTTTGAGAGGGGGGAGACGTCCGTTGTTGATTGATGTTGATGGTGGTGCTAAGAACGGTTGCTATTACGCAGATCAAGAACAACACGCAGTCGATTTTCACTTTGAAGATCTGGAGACCTCGTTCGCTAGAGCTGTTGAAAAGCTTGACTTCCGCATTAAAGGAGACAAGGCATCACTTACTTCATTATCATCCCTTTTTCAATCAGGAAAAACGATCTCTGCGCCAAACAAAACAAGAACTGAACAATTTGGACAGAGTCTACCTCGTGCACCCTGTCCTCAACTCCCAGCAAGCGTAGGTCATCCTGCACAAACGTTGTCACAACATTCGACCTCTGATAAGCTTGCAACAGACCAGCCAAGTATGGGACAATGCGTGAGCTGTGCACTCAAATGCGGTTTCGATCGCGCCAAAACACCAGCAGAAGTCAATCCCACCCCCTACCAGATGGATCCAATACCTCCTGGAAAGCTCGACGAGTCTGAACGTGCGGAACGAGCAGAACGAATTTTCTCTCGCGGCCACCTGAATCCTCTGGCCAGCCATCCAGATTTGACAAAGTTCGCAGAGCAACCAGGTCCGACAATCACTGATCCGGATGTCCCTCCAACTCCGACACCGACTAAGCCAAGCATCACTTCGTATAGAGCTCGAAAGTGCGAGGGATTGATCGCAAATCCACTGCCATATTCATAAGCCGGTTTTGCGAGAGCAGACAGGCGCCTGGGGTCTTGCCAACATGCTAACCATCCAAGATGCTGCTGGCTGAAACCTTCGCCTCTTCCCAGTCCACCTGCTCGGACTCGTGTCTAACAACACCTCTCATCACATCTCACACCCAACCGATCTCATTCCCATTGCTGCTCTCGATGATCGCTCTGCTAGCCATTGTGCCAGCGCCAAGGCTGCTCTGAATCTCATTGCTAACACAAGGAGTCTCGCTCATCACGTTTTGGTTTCTGCTTCTGAGAGCTCTTTCCAATTCCTCTTCGTCTCCATCGCCGATGTCTCGTGCCTGCATGCTGGCTCGGCGACACCTACGATTCTCGTTGTTCTTGTTGGACTCATGATATGATTGATTTGGAGATGCGTGATTCGTGGATGCTCTCAATCGATGTTGGTCTTTATTCGAAGCCATGATGCGCCTGTCTATATCACGCCTTGGCGGCCTAGTAGGAGTCTCGAGAAGGGGCCTTCGACTGCTTGCAGCACCAAGCTTGTGAAATGAGACATTCGCGTTAGCTGAGGTGGATGAAGGTGTGTTTAGACCATATTGACTAAGACGTTCGATAGATGGAGAAGAGATAGGACCATCTTCCAAGTCGTTGAGATCGGGCTTTGCATATGGAAGCTTGACACGTGATTCTCCTCTATACGAAGTGATGCTTG
>QQTW01002177.1_pt1 | contig 14140 bp, 16 predicted proteins | sample 1904831 | NCBI WGS metagenome assembly QQTW01 (sample SAMN09435610, study PRJNA476489) | Subsurface metagenome, whole genome shotgun sequencing project. | reverse complement strand
GACAAGCCGAGCCGCAAGCGCGGTGGACGAAGAGCCAGGAAGGCGAAGGAGGCGACGGCTATGACGGACCTGAGGAAGGCGCAGAACAGGATGGCGTTCGGCAAGGAGGAGGTTGAGGTCGGGTACGGCACGGGCGAGGGCACGAAAGGCCTCGGCATGATCGGGCAGAGCAATGACGGGAGGGTCAGGCAGACCCAGATAGACCAGCGCACGAAGGCGCGACTGAGCAAGAAGAACCCTGGCTGGGGAGGCGCGACGCCCGTCGGGGGCATGGCTTCCTCGTTGCGCGGGTTCGGGCAGGGCGGCGGCAGCGCGACGGTGCTCAAGGGGTCGGGGCTGCGGAGTAGTGGCGTTGGCGGGGGGGCGGGGACAGCCAGTACGATTGCGTTTACGCCCGTGCAGGGGTTAGAGCTCGTCGATCCGAAGGTGAGGGAGGAGATGGGGCGGAAGCGGAAGGCGGAGGAGGATCGGTGGTTTGGCAGCGGGACGTTTACGCAGATCGGGGGTGGGGGTGGCGCCGGGAAAGTGGATGCGGGTGGGTTTAAGGTGCCCTCACTGCCGATGAAGAAGAAGGTTGATACTGGGGCGACGAAGTAGGGGCTTCTCATGGGCGGATCTAGACAGATCTGGAGGGACATTTGCATCGGCTGGAAGCGTGGCGTTTCGAGGGCAACGTGCATGGGATGGCGTTTTGCTGCGCTATGAGCGAGTGGGATATCTGGCGTGGCGACTGCTCCTGCGCCTTGGTGATCTTGTGGGAGCTGCAGCCAGTTTGTTCCGACGCCATGAAGTGATTACCAAGAACGGATCAAGCACGGAATTTGGTAGCCGGACAGCGAAGTGTCGAATAGAATTTTACTGAGAGTTGCAAGTGATAATCAAGCAGTTGTGAACAGTGTCAGACAGGCCCACGATCGCGACACTACTGTTGATCATCAAAACTTCAAAGCTCTCTCGATTCTGAACCCCGAAGAGCCGAATATTTGCCTCTACGAGCATCTTGTGGATATGCCAACATTCACGGCTGCTAAATGCAACCTGAAGCTGAACGAAGTCACCCGTGTCCACAATTCAAACCCCTCTACTATGCCAACAAGGAAGCTGAGGTAAGTAAACCACGACCGTCTCTGGAGAGTGTGACATCATTCGCAAACGCATGATTGCGGCATTGGCATCACATGCCCGAATAGAATCAAGAGCGCTGGCGCTGAACGCAGAACCAGACGTCGGACAATGGTCTAATATCACACTACAAGAACGACGGTTACTAATTTGAGCTTCGATCTAGACGGGGAGGCTTTGTCTAGCTGAAGCATAACTCCAGAAGGTTCGAATTATAGACGCTAAAGAGCTCCAGTCGTCTTGCCGAAAAAGGCCAGCTACAATGGCAAGATGGTTCTTCCTTTAGGATCGCGATAGAGGTGATTATACGGGCTTTGATCTAGCAAGTAGGAGGCTTCGTTTCCCTTACACGTATATCTAGCCCCTATAGCTTCCAGGTGTTATAAAATGAACGTCACGCATGCCGATAGTCATGGGGACAAGCGCCTTGCATTATCTATGATCCAGAATTTTGAACTTCCAGAGAGCCACCCTTTTAGATCGCGCAACCATCATTCATCCAGCGCCCAAATGCGCCCGAACCCAAAGGCCCAAAGACCCTATGATTCATGCCCTGGGTGCATGAAAATGACCGCTCAGGAGCGCCATAATCACTGCGCCCTGTCCACCATGGCCCCAACGTTTTGTCCATCATCGTCAGCTATAAGAGGAAGGAAAGAGCAAGATGAAAAACAACGCTTAGGTCGAAAGTAAATGCATCCATGCTCTGAAGCGGGCGGTACGCATTAGAGATGTGTAGGAGAAAGAGGAACAGTAGATGAGAGTGCAGGTCAAATGAGAGATTGCGCTAAAGTCAAAGAAAACACCAGAGTAGATGCAGCAAATATGTCCAAGAGATTCGGGAGCGAATCCGCCACGAATAACGCTATGTCCCATTGCCTCGTAGGTATCGTAAGTCGTCACCCGTCAGTCATCAAGATGAGGAGTTGATGGTGAGAAGCACAGAACGAGTTCCATGTTCCGTGCCGAGATGTATGGCGTGATGCAGGATGGAGGGATGCCCGATAGCTTAGACCCCTTCTGCCATAAGTTCAAGCTCGTAGTCGGCGCGCTCGTAGTCTGAGTCAGTAGCGTCGGCTACGACAGGGTCCTCAGGACCATCCGGGGGGCCGTAAATGCTACGATCGACGTTCCAGAAGCAGAACGGACCGGAGTACATCTACAGAGTGGTTGGTCAGATCGACGGCTCCCGTCTATGGACCGTTGAGGGAACACTTACGTTCTTGCTTGTGAGAGCATCGTCTTCAGGACTCCACCAGCGTCCAACCATCATCTGGCCGCCAGGCAGGACGACGCCCTCGTAGGCCCACAACGCTTCTTCGTCAGGCCTACCCATGCTGTCGTAGAAGAACTTCATCATGGTCATGCGTTGGAAGCCTGGAATGCCGTTCTGCGCGGGAAGGGGATTGAGCCAACCGGCGGAGTAGAAGTCCCTGGAGGCGAGTAAGTCAGCACACCTTACGGGACAAGCAACAAAATTAAAAGAAAGGTTCGAAAATGGCTATCTCAACAAAGCAAGGGAGTGAAGACAGAGGTTTCGATCCGAAGTAGTGGCAATAGTGGAGAACTTACTCGTCATCATAGCCGTCGCCAGTGAAGCAGAATGACTTCGAGTCACCCATGACCGGGCTTCTATGACGATGCTGAGCGCGTGTCTTGGTCACTGCCGGCTTTGGCAATGATTGCAGGTGCTGCTCGAAAAGGTCCGGCCAAACGGGAGGCTTTCCGGTCGGGAACTCAAGGTGAAGTGTCTGCACGAGCCTCGTTAGCGAGAAATGCGAGAGGCAACTTGGCAGTAAAGGATAAGCAAGCATTGCGAACGGAACAAATATCAAGACATACCTGAATGGAGCGGTCCGGTTGATCTACGTTGTGATCGGGGTAGACATCGTTGTCATCGTTGCGTGCGCGGACCAGGGTGATCTCCTGGCGGTCAAGGTAGGCTATGCGGAGAGGTACGGTTAGCGCTACTCCTTGCACTCCAACGATGCAGGAATGCTTACAGTAGGTGCCCCTCCAGTGCTTCCCCAAGGTGTAGGATCCGTCGATGAGCTTGTGATCCCAAGCGTGGGGCCTCTCCAATAAATCAAGGCTCTCGAATGGCCTGAACAAGGTGCACTCGTGCTCGCGGACCATGTGATACCGAAAGAAGTTCATGACATGCAGCAAATATTCAATGTTGACGGTCTGCTTGTCGGTGCCGGTGAAGATGGGCTGAGCGACGGTGGGCATGTAGGCAATCCTCTGAGACGTAGGAAATTGGAGGATCTCGGTACCGAAGCGGGGATTGATGCACCAGTGGTGGCATATGAGCTGGATGGTGGCAAGATGAGGGTTCAGGTTGCCGGACTTCCTGTGTGGACGGAAGATGTCGGTTGCGATGTTAGTGCTGTACAAGAACCGCTGGATGGCTACGATGTTTTTCGATGTAGGCTCGCCGTATTCGCCTGGCCAGTGCAAAGTTGGGTCGGCTTCTGTGAAGCGACTTGAGCGTTAGCACTCCTACGGTTTCCTGAAAGCAACCTTGGACAGGTGGGGATTTGCGTACCCTTGATGAGATCCACCAAGATCTTCAGGCAATTCGTCTCTTTGCGAGTGTTGCCAGCCACAAAGTCCGCACCGCGCCTCAAGTACTTGCGGCGAGATTGGTAGAGCTCCTTGTAGTCCTTGTTGCCGGAGATCTTCTTGTCAGTGGGGTCATAGTGCTGATGAAAACGCTGGCGCCAAAAGGAATAGTGGTCGCCATCAATAGCATTGTGGGTATTGTGGCAGACAAGACGGAAGACGCATAAGCCCTGATCGGTGTCGACATAACTTGCGATCTCTTTGTTGAGCTGTGTGCGTTGTAGACGTCAGTGCCGTGATCTGAAAGCAATGGGACATGAGAGGTCGTTGTGGAAAACGAACCTCAATCGGCAACTTGTTGAACGCCATGAGAGGCGATGAGCGTAAGTGCGGAATGGTTGCGGCGGGAAGAGAAGCCAAGGCGAAGGTCGAACGAGGGACGGCGTGGAAGGAGTGTTGCCCAGGCGCGAGTGTGGAGGCAGTGGGGAGGCCTGGGAAACAAGTGTTTGTGGAAGACTAGGACATGAAGATCGAAGAAGAAGTGTGAGCAAGATATACGGAAACTGCGGTGGCTGGGCGTGCGTGCGTGCTTGATGGAGCGAAGTGAAGTGAAGACGGGGAGCTTCGGCGCGAGATGGCGAGATGGCGAGATGACGAGACGAGCCAGAGAGACGGGAACGTCGCGGTTGCGGTCAAAATGGGCAGAAACTGTCTGGCAAGGCTAGGACTGGGAGTGATGTTTTAGAATTGTGAGAGTTCAGGAAACGATCAGGGACGACTCGAGATCCTGCAGTTGGTCATTGAGATGGAGATTGCGCCGAGGTGTCACATCGTCACTCCGCACCCACTGCCATCCTACGCTCTCAGTCTCTAACGAGTTGCGGTTGTGGCATCGGTAGTGTTTCCTGGTAACTCTCGTGATTTCTTCGTGGCCAATTCTCTTGGAGTCGTCTAACTTGGTGGTCTGCCGCTGCAATCTGTCTGGGTGAGTACCGTGGTCGTCGCCTATCCGCGCTTCATCAATTATGATTAAAAACTCGGGACAACGCCGTTAACCAGCTATAGTCGCTACCAAGACAAGCAGACTACAGCGCAAGCCAGCATAAGTGCCCAGAAGCTCCCAGTAAGGCTAGAAGCCGCGCTCGCCGTCGTACTCGCCGCCGCTCCACCATTGCTCGTGCCAGCTGGCGGCAAACCTATAGTTGGCGTAGCACCATCTGTGCTGTTCGCACCGTCCGTCCTGGTTATCACGTAGATCTCTCCAGTATCGTCGCTGGTCATGAAAAGCCTCCCCTGGCTGTCCCATGCAAGGCCACAAGGCCGGAAGCAACTGTCTGGGCAACTGGCCAGGTCTGGGTTCTGCATGATGTCGATGGTAGGGTTGGTGCTGTTGGAAGCTTCGACTGGTTCGCCGTTCGCGAATTGGACAACTGAGAGTTTGTAGCCGATTGGGTCGTCACGGTTCCTGTGTGTCCGTCAGTCTGCTAGAATGTTGAAGTCATCTACGAACGAGAGTTTCGAAGACACGGAAAAGGCCTCCAAGCAACAGGAATGGTTGCACGCACCAACTCCCATGGAACGAGACCCACGCCGACGTTCCATCCTCATTGAACAGCATGTTTAGCGGTGCCGTGTGAGCCGGAAAGGTCAACCTCGGAGGCACCCTCTCTGCACAAACAGCGTCGTTAACACTATCATCCTGATCACCAATAGCAAACTGGCTGCCGACAGTCAAGTTGTCATTCTCCGGGATATCATCAACTGCCCAGGCCGCAAAGCACGACGGATACCCGTAATTGCCGCCTTGCTGCGCAGACTCGGTCCCGTTAAGGTATCCATGAAAGTTCATCTCCTCGCCCGGATTGTCCTGATGCACATCCTGGCCCTCACGCTGCAGCCGATCGACCGAGTTCTCTACACTGTAGATGCCGCCTGTCAGCGGGTCCTCAGCGATGCCCACGGAGTTGCGTAGCCCCCATCCGAGGAGCACACCGTCCGCAGTAAAGTCGTAGGGCCCAGAGGTAACGTTGCTGATGTTGAAGGCTTTGAGCTGACAGTGGCCTGTCGAGATATCGGAAGCTAGGGGGTCGATGTTGGAGTTGCTGCCTCTGCTCACTATAAGCATGTCGGGCACGTGACGCGAGAGTAGTAGGGTTCGTGTCGTGTGACCTGCGTTGTCCATGCCGGTGACGAGGGTTGTGGGCTCTCCCGAGACGCTGCGGTTGTCGGGGTCGTATCTCCACGCATAGGCCTCGTTGGGGGTGGAGGCGTACAGGGTGTTGCCATCTTGGGAGAGCTCGATGCCGAAGTTCAGCTACGGTGCATAAATCAGCAAGCCAAAGCGGATATTCTGCTGGTGACATTGGTACCCGGTTGTTTTCGACCACAGTCTGAACATCTCCCGCAGTCACGCAACCTCCCTCGTCAGTTACAGGGAGGGCAAGGATGCCGAAATTCTGCTGCACGACGAGCAGGTTTCCATTCCTATCGACCTTTATGCCTCGAGGTGAATCCAGATTACGAGCAACCAGTCTTGCTTGGTAGCCATCAGCTACCGAGGGCGCAGGATAGCTCGCGGTGAGTGTAGACGAGCATGATGCTGAGCTCTGCGCTACGGCTGCCGCGATGAACCACGCGGAGAAGCAAAGAGTATAGGCCCATGAGGTGAGCATCTTTGAAACGGGATCACATAGCGCGCTGAAGACTATGAATTTAAGATAAAGTTGAGATCTCGGTTTATCTTACAAAATGGTACGCGTAAGCTGTAGAGCGCTGAATGACATCACCATATCATGCTTGGTGGGCCAACTTGGAAGTGAGCGCGCGTAGGGTTGGAATGAACGTTGCCGGTCCCTCTGCAGGAATCAGGTGTGGAGAGTGGCAACCCTCTTTTTGGTCTGGCCTCGGGCAACCGCATGAACCCATCGATTGATCACATCCGAGGTTTACAAAATCTGCGAGGACTCTTCATATCCAGAGCTTGTAGAGCCGTACGGGCCTGCCAGTCTCGCTTCTACGATTACATGTGTTGCTGTTGAGCGCCAGTCTCAGCGCTGTGACACCAGACACGACATGCGCACAAATAAAAAGCTGAAGGCAGACCGATAACCAGGGATGTGGAATCATGCAGGTGCAGGTTGGTGTTGCGCATAAGGAGGTACATGAGATCATCTGCAAGAAGGCTGTGGAAAATGATCACGCGTTTGTGCACAATGCCACAACCTAAGGACTTTGGTTTACATTGTTAAGGACTTCAATCTGGACGCGGGACGCTTGGCACAGCTCGGGATGAGTAGGTCGTTCCCAAGATCACCTGCGAAAGAGGTTAAAGGTCTTAATGCTTGTGGGCACTCTCGTGGTTGTTAGCAATTCCTCCCCTGTAGCTGATAACGTAACGTGATCCGCAGCTGCGTGGTTACCATGGCTTGTCTTCTATCAGTACTCTACGTTTTCTACTGAGCCTGCACAACACCAGCAGCGTTCGCCTGCGCCGTAATCCTCTTCTTATAGTCCTTAACCGTCCCATCGAAGTGCTCAATAGTGCCATGGTCGCACACCCACAAACTCGAGCAAACATTCTGCAGCATCGTGACATCGTGGCTGACCATCAGCACGCCGCCCTCAAACTTCTGCAGCGCATCCGACAACGCATCCATGGCCTCGATATCCAAGTGATTGGACGGCTCGTCCAGCACAAGGATATGCGGGTTTGTGAGCGACAAGCACGCGAACGCCACGCGCGACTTCTGTCCTCCGGAGAGCAGCGCCATCTTCTGCAGGCCCGTCATGCCTGTGATACCGAACGCGCCCAGATGCCGGCGGTACTCCTCATCAGACTTGCCCGGGAACTTCGCAGCCATGAACCCGACGGCGCTCGCGTTCAGATCGAGCGCGTCGACGTGATGCTGTGCGAAGAAGCCGATCCGCAGACGCGGATTCTGCGAGATCAGACCCGACGTTGGCTCCAGGGCGCCGATGAGCAGCTTCAGTGCTGTGGTTTTACCGGCGCCGTTGGGACCGACGATGCCGATTCGAGAGTCGAGCTGCACGTCGAGATCCACGTTCCGTAGCAGGAGGTTGTCTTTGGTGTAGCCAAAAGTAACACCGCTCATCTGGATAATGGGCGGAGAAAGCTTCTCGACCGGCGGGAACTTGAAGTGCACGATGTACTCGCTTTCTGGCGCTTCCAGTACAGGCATCTTTTCGAGTTTCTTGATCCGCGATTGGGCTTCTGAGGACTTGGCAGCGTTGTAGCGGAACTTGTCGATGAAGGCTTGAAGTGAATATCAGTATAGAGCGCTCGTGTTAGAGGCTACCAGTACGTACATTGAAGATGAGCTCTCTGGACCATTTGGTTATCATACTCTCGCTTTGCTGTTTTCCGACGCTCCTCCTTCGTGGCGTAGAAAGAATCTGGTCTTGTGTTAGCACTGCTATTTCGTTCACCGAGCACTGACGCTTACCGAAGTTAGCACCCTTGTAGTAATCGAGCCGCTCCGAGTGTTGGTGGATAATGTCCGTCGCAACTTCATTTAGAAAAGCCCTGTCGTGAGATACTACCAGGACTGTACTAGGATAGCCTGCCAGATAATTTGAGAGGAAAGTGATCGACGGAACGTCCAACATGTTTGACGGTTCTGTACTCATTAGTCAATCCACTTAGAATGTTCGACATCATATCTGGCGTACCATCTAGCAATAGTAGATCAGGCTCGCAGAACAAAGCACGTGCAAGAGCTAATCTCATTCTCCAGCCTCCAGAGAAGGTTTTAGTCGCGAACTGCTGCCGCTCGGGGGAGAAGCCAAGACCGGCCAGGATGGTTGCGGCTCGCGATTCGGCCTTGTCCGATTCCATCTCGGACAGCTTGGAGTGGATGTCACTCAATGTAGCGTCCAGCCCCTCGCGGTGCTTGTCGAGCCTGGCTGCGTCTGCAGAGGTATCTGCCATGGACGCCCGATCTGCCTCGAGGTCTGCAAGCTCTCTCGCAATTTTCTGCAGATATTAGTAAACGAGTTCATGCGCACTTTTTGATTAATGCACGTACGTCTTGCTCCTTGAGCAGATGCTTTCGCCAGACATCAGCATCTAAAACGGCCTGCAGGGCAGGCGTGTCGTCTCCGGTGATCTGCAGGGCGAGGTCAGCATTTAAGCAAGCGATTCCACTACCTTGATGTGGATGGTTACCTCTTGTTCTACGTGGAGAATGGAAATGTGCGTCGGAATTGCGACCTCTCTGCGGCTGAGCGCCCGGAGTAACGTCGACTTGCCTATACCGTTCTGGCCCACGAGACCGTATCTGCGGCCATACGCAAGAGTCAAGGTAGTGTCACTCAGGATGCGTAGTCCGCCGATCGCGACATCAATGCTGTCGACTTTGATGTCCTTGCTCTTTGTGCTTTGCTCTGAACCCAATTGTAGCGGATTGACAGCCATGAAGAACTCCTCATAGGACTGGGTCTCATCAGGCTGGTTGAGAAGCCTGGATGCTTCATATTCGACATTCTTGAACTCTTTGCGGTCTTGCTTTGCTCTCAGCTTCCGCTCGGCCTTTTCGAGCTTCTTACGGTCTACCTTGGATTCGAGCTTTCTCGTATTCGCAGATTCGAGATCCACGCTTCCGCTGGTGAGTCCCAACGTCGAGGAGATGTTTCTCTGCGAGCCAACGTGGATGGTTTGGTCGAGCTTGCGTGCTGAGGGTGCCATCTGGCGCTGCTCCCCGTTGACGCCATTTGCCGCATTGAGTTGCGTGGTGAACTTCTTCACCAGGTTGTGGATTGTCGTCTCGTTTTGGCTTGACAAGTCACCTGATGCGGATAGCAGCAAGGCGGTGATGGCTGCCGCAGCCTCCTCTAACGGCGAGGGGCCATTGAGGTCTGTGTCTGTGTCTGTGAAGGAATTCGCCGCATGGTTCAGATAGCCAACGGAGTAATCTGACAAGACAGGGTCGATATTAGGCAGCTGAGCCCTTATTTCAGCCTCCATCTTTGGTGTCTGAGAGTTCCTTGGGTGTTGTCGCTTGAGTGCTATTTGCCAGCCCGCGTGCGACGTTGGTGGCAGCTCTCGGCGCCGCTAAGGCGTTTTAGAATGGATGTGGCGTCCGTAATGTGTGCGGCCGTGAAACGCTCTCCCTCTCCGCAGCCGTTTTTCCGTCCGGTTGCCCGATTGTACCTCGACGTGCCTGAGCTGTTGCGTGTGTGTGCACAACGTTGGTAGAGGTGGTGATCTCGCAAAACGTTCCGTGGGCAGCTACTGTCAGGGCAATTCTGGAGGTGAAGCCTCTGCAGAAGTTTGAGAACGAATCACCGTCGGCCGGCCATGATGTGCAGCAGATTTGCAGCTACGCCACATTGCAGAGACGCGGTTACCAATCACGCCAACTCACGCTATTAGTGCATTGCATGACGCCGCTCAAACCTAAGTTCGTCTGCGTCTGTTCTCCACTCCGGGCTCCTTGCCATCTCGCATCTTGCATCGATGCCTGTCAGTTAAGCTGCACGCCTAGCCTTTCACCTCACCTGCCCAGCAGCCGCGCCTCCTCACGTTCTGCGAGCGATATTTGTTTCGCCGAAATGTGGCTTGTACCGCTGAGGCTAGTCGTCGGTGTCCTTCCCGTCCATCAAGCGTCCGGCAACTCTCTTTGTATGTACGGAGGTAAGCTGGATACTTAAATGGGCAAACCCTCCACGAGTCAGATTCGAAGCTTCGTCAGTAGCATCGCTCTGGCAGCCTGGCAACGTAAGGTGACTACGCGTGTCCGGCAACAGGAGCGGAGCCATGCACGGCGCCGGTAAACCTCTCCTCTACACGTAAAAGCATCTCGCGGCATCCCCGCTTGCGGAACGCCATCGCTGAACTCGCTCGCCAGCGTTAACCTGGGTAGATCCTGCTTCTGCGAGCTTGCCAGGGAACTGGTAACGTTAGGTACGGACTAATGTCCTCGCGGCTTCAAACCGGCTGCGCCATGAGCTCCAGCAGCCCCCACCTCACAGAGCAGCTCACTGGTGCTTTGCATCGAAGTACTCTGGCCTCAGCTGGCGTATGAGCAGCCAGGTCCGGGCAGTATCTGGCCTTGCCAGGGACACTCGACCGTGCCGCTCTGTGCGAGCAAGTTAGCAGAGGCCCGCAGGCTGCTTGCCGAGGTGCTCTGATTTGGCTTGGATCCCTGTTATCTGACCGGGCGCCTGCTCGCGGCTGACGCCATCCAGGATCTCATGTGGCCCGGGGTCTGCAGCGGCGCGATTGGGCGTGGATTCAGCCTGGCCCCTTAGCCCGGCGGATGGGACCATGCTTTTGGTTGCCAAACAACCGCCCAAAAAGCTGTCAAACCGGTCTGAAGCGACACAATCTGCGCAACGGCCTCTGGTTGCCGACAAGCTGACTTCCGTCACCCATGGCGTACCGAGCGCCGGCTAAGACCCATCGGGCTCTAGTCCGCGGCGGAGGACCGAGGCGTGAACTATTAGATTTCCCTTGCGGCAGGCCGGTGCAGGTCTACGGGGGAGCTTTGCTTTTGAACTGCGGAGGATCGGTGGCCAGGAAGCGGTTCCGGTGCCTGAAATGATGGCCCTGTATCCACAAGCAGTCTAAGTTGCCTCCGTCGAGTTGTTAGCAGAGGAGTCACGGCATGCGGGTTAAGTTGCACCGCAGCCAGCACCGGCGATTGTCAGTACGAGTAGGGAGACAGCGAGACAAGCACGCTGCCTGGACACTGGCAGTCCCTAGCTAGACAGTCATGATAGCGGATGCAATTAGCCAGCTGGAGGTGGAGAGGCGACGCTCGGTGCCGCCGTGTTGACATCCGTGACATCCATTCCATAGTACTGCCGGCCGTACATGTCGCTTCACACAAGAAGGGGAGCCCTGTCCGAATTGCCAACCCGTAGATCCTGCGTTGCCGGTCTTGCTAGACCTCACATCATCCCGCGTGCTCCAGTGCGCTCTGTGGGTTCACCTCACGCATTGTCCGTAGCTGGGGTGTTGCCCATCCGCTGTGGACCACACCTTGGAAACTCTGCCCTCCTCCGAACATGCTCTCGACGGCCTTCGCGACATTGCCCTGCTATCCACCCTGCAGCCCAGGCTCGTAGGAAGCTATGCAAACAGTGGTGCCCTCGGTATGTCAATATCCGTATCTCTTGTAGCCATGCCTCCCTCCGCCGACATCCACTTATAAGGAGACTCCTAACCGTTGGAGCTGGTCCGAGGCCCACGACAGCGCCTCTTTACTCGCTGTCTCAGGCCCTATCACCTCGATGGCCGTCCATGTGCACCCGCAATGTGTTCGTCTGCTAACGGTAGCAATAGCTCTGTGCCACTGCTACTGTCGTGGGTCTATCTTCAGTAGGCCTTGCCATTGGCCGGTCTGAGCCAATCCTTACTTCGCCGACAAACAAACGCAAGATCTCGTCGCACCTTGCCCGTAACGACACCTTAATGTCTGCTACCGCTGCTCGACTCGCGTCTCCGTCAGAAATACCTTCCTCCACCTCGCCGTACACGCTGGCGTCGAACCGCTCGTCGCGAAGAACCGGCCATCCCCATGAGGCATACACGCTACCGCGGCAAATGCGGCGAATGACAAGCGGAGAGACTGCATCCTCTCAGGCACCATATTCTAGTCGTGATGAAATATCGCACGGAGTGAACGAGTCTGATCTGTCGCATGCAGTAAGACCGCGTTCATCGTGGATGAAGCGGCTATCGAGTTTCTCGTCCACCAACTCGTCCAGGCCCTCGTCGTGCGCACCACCTGCGTCGCCGTCGATATCCTGCTCGAACAGCTCGACGGTTTTCTCGCAGAGCGGGTCAACAGCGCCATTCATTGGGACTCGCGTGCCGTCGCCTTTACCGCCCAATAAGCTCGTGAAACGTTCTTCATCGCAGAGAACCAGCAGCGGCTCAACCTCTCAAACCTCAAACTCACGGCTGCCATCCTTTCGTCGGCCTGCCACTTCACACAGGCGATCACAGACACTTCAGCACCATCCTGGTCCCGTGATGTTGCCGGTCGGCGAGACACATCGGCCGAGCCTCGAAAGTCCTTCTGTCTGCCCGCAGCCGGAGGTCCAATGGCGGCATTATTTCGTTGCAAAAGCCGGAAAGAGCTTACTCCTTTCGAAGAAGCGCGCCTCCACAAGCGACATTGACACCCTCAAGCGTGTCTTTCCGGACGGACGGCATCAGCCGACCCTGGTATTGGCGAGGTCGGTCGTAGCTTCGGATTCGGACGTGGATGAGACTTCAAGTCAGGATGGTGGCAGCATGCATTTCGCGAGCCGACCTGCAACCCCTCTATCCTTTGGTAAGCTGTTCTCGTCGCGGCCTGTTACTTCGCCTACGATCGACGAGGGCAAGCAGGCGGCCGCGCGATTCCAGGATGCTGTCGATGAGGTTCCGCCGCGGCGCTCTTTCTCCATCGGTGATCTGCTATCTACAGGGCCATCATGGAAGGAGCGACCGACGACATCATCTAGCAGCAAATCTACCCGAAGGAAGGCCAAAAGAAGTAGCTCAGCGCCGCTTGTCCCAACGATGAGTTGTCAGCATAGTACTGCAGCGCATGCAGAAGCGGAGAGACCTTCGAAGCGACGAGACTTTACCGACCCCTCCGCATCAACACGTATTAATCACCAGGCACAAAGCAACCCGTTTACGTTCAATGCTGGCACGTCATCACAGATACCGAGCACTCCTCTATCAATTCTACCACCACCCGCAACGACAACCGGCCCACCCTCGACCAACAGTTTCTTCCCTGTCTCGCCGCAAAAGCAGACTTGGCCAACAGATCCAACGAATGTCAGGGACGTCGCGCTATCTCCTACCGCCATGCAAAAGAATCATCAGAATTCGCGGCTCCCAGTACCTCCATCCGAGCAAGCGTCGACGCTTGTTGAGCACGATCCTGAATCTTGCGTGCCTGGTCTCGGAGATGAGGATGATGCAGATATTCCGAGCGAGGTGGTGTTCGACCCAAGAAGATCAAGAGGAACACGCACTATTTCCGGCGCAAGAGGACCACGCATTCAAACCATTTTCGATGAGTCGCCACCCGGAAAGCCCAAGGTAACTACGCTGCGTGATTTGTTACCGCAAGGGACATTTCGTGATCCAGTTCTGAAGAGACTCCGAGATAATGGAATCACTGAGGAAGAAGGGGTCAATTCAACCCCTGCCCGTATTGCTTTTAAAAATATCAGAGATGGCGATTGTCTCACAGACTTCCGTGACACCCTTGCTGCCAACTCCCCAAGTACCGAACTTATTCGTTATTACAGTCTCCATCTTCCCAGAAGCGTCTGGGACCACTGGCACACTTTGGCTCCGAGCGTGCAAAGCACTGGGCGCACGACGGCCTACCGATCGACTGCCTCTCCCATTCGCGTCCTTCTTTCCATGAACGGTCTTGGGACGCGGCGGTGTACGATTGGCGGGACTGCGATCGGCCCCTGG
>QQTW01002176.1_pt1 | contig 14142 bp, 10 predicted proteins | sample 1904831 | NCBI WGS metagenome assembly QQTW01 (sample SAMN09435610, study PRJNA476489) | Subsurface metagenome, whole genome shotgun sequencing project. | reverse complement strand
AGCTTACCGAGCATCCACCAATCTCATTCGCCTTGCCATCATTCGCCTGATCGTACTTTGTCCGACCATCACCCATCATGGCCATGACATATGGAAAGACAACTCCTGGTCGGTTATTTTTGTATGTGTCGAAGAAGATGCCTAGACCCTCGAACTCATCTTTATGTCCAAAGACTGGTCCGGGGACAGCCCTATCCTTCGTGATCCACATTGCAAATCCATCCCCATGTAGGTTCCCGGAACCATGTATTGAAAATTCCACCTCGATTTCCCAGTTCGTGGCACTTAACGGAGCTCTCGAAAATAGCCAACCTTCTTGTGATGGTCGATCAGATGCCAGTCGTATGTATTGATCTGCTCGTATTATCGTATCTCCACCAAAGTCAAACCACCTACTCGTCATGTCTGAGTCTAGGTATGGCTACAAGAGAGATCGGTCAGTGATGGTCCATTGCTTTTTTTCTCAACATGGGATATGTGAGGCACAGTCGCCCGCCAGAATGGAAAGTATATGATAGCTTTCAGGTGTTAGGCGCCACATACAGGTGCAAGGCTATGGGTGCGAAGCTACAGACATGGTCAGTACAATATGCTGGATAGATGGGTATCTAGAGATCATTACTGGAATGCTTTTCATTTCAGGATCCGCCTGAACCGCAGCTCGTGCGCCTATTAGGGCGCATGCGACAACCAGCCATGAGGCTACCAAGGTGCATGGAAGTCGCATTCTGACCATGCCGTTTTACACAGTAGGCCAAAGAAAGCTTGACGACAACTGAAGCGGAGTAGGAAGTTGAAAGGCAAATGTTGTACAGTATTATTTCGTTGCCATGTGTAATACAAGAATCACGAGGCAAAATGTCTGTCCTTTTGCGGAGATTTAGGGACTGCATTGGCTCCCAGGGTCCATCAGCACCCAGTGTCAGGGTTCGGCTTTAGCAGCTGGAGCTCTGTTCAATTTCTTGCGTCAAGATTTCTTCCCCGTCTACCAACATCAGCGTCAGCATTAGCATCGGAGCAAGCTACAAGGTTCGTACGATATTTGTCCTAGTGAGAATCACAACCCAGAGATCAGAGTTCTTTCGGCAATTCTTCTCTGGCAAAGAAGGTCATAGTTGGCAGAAAAGCCACCTTTGCACCTCCACGCACTCCAATCATCACCTCGTCAAACATCCACGACCTACTCACAGCCTGCGCGCAAGAACGAAGATGTCCTTCCCATCAATCCCCAATCCCTTCAGCTCCTCTTCATCCTCCTCCTCGTCATCATCAAACTCATCCAACCACACCACCACCCCCTCCAGCGCCGAATCCACCGCCCTCAAGAACCAAATCATCCAGACTCTCCAAACCGAAGGCAACGTGCAGAATGCCAAATACCTGATCCAAAAAGTCAACGAGAACTGCTTCAACCACTGCGTTCCGGCCGACGCGTCGACATCCCTCTCGCGCTCCGAATCTACTTGTCTCTCTGCCTGCATGGAGAAGTATATCGAGGCGTGGAACACGACGAGTAGGACGTACATTGCAAGGATATCGAGGGAGGCGCCGGGGCTGGGTGGGGCTGCTGGTAGGACTGACGCTGGTGGGCTGGGTGGGCTTGCGGGAATGCAGGGACCGGATGTGGGAAAGGAGATGTTCTGAACAAAGCACTGACGAAGTGTAAAGGTCTGGGGAAGGAGAGTAGGCTGTGGCATTGGACAGGACGTATCGAATGCAAGACCCGTTTCCGGAGGATGAGGATGTGAAGCCACACACCACTGGTCAAGACCAAGATACCAGTGCGACAGAGGTTCAGACTGGTATAGGTGCTAGCATGTCTCTTCTCCTCTTGGATGGCTTGCAATCGTTGGTCACAATCACAACATGACCACGACCATCGTGCTTGACAGGATGTCCTGTTGGACACTGGAACGGCTTGAAAGCTAGCTGCATGGACGATCGCTTAGATAGGGCATTAACATAGAATTAAAAGTAGACAGAGATCGAACGAAGCGCAAGAGCTAATCGAAACACCAGCTCTAAAAGGTTTATGATTCTCTCAGGATAAAGTGCCGATAATGATACCAATACTAGTAGGGTATCCTGCGTGATGAGCATATTTGAACCTGTCACAGGATCTTCTTGGATGAATCAGAAAGGGAGCTGATTTTCGTCGTCTGATGAGCTGTCGTGGGCGCTTGTAGGCAAATCCCGTCTCAGATGGTTGCATTGCCCAAGAAGTACATCTGCCCCAGCTGGCTGTGTATCTGTGTGCTTGTGTGTCTCGACAACTCTGCTTGCATTCCAGCTCGACAAACGCCTTGCAGTTGAGGTCTCATCATGGATAGTCCTGTCCTCTCCCCACTTCCAAAAATCCGGCATCTCATAGCAACCAACTTCAGACAACGGCGATCAGTATTACGCACGCAACCGCAGCCAGAATCGCAATCTGTGGTGTTTGTCTCTTTAGTTTCACGTCCGCTTGTCTCATCAACACTTCTCCGCACAACTGCCACTTTCTTGGCTGGCAAGCAAGAATTAGAAATCTCGGAAATTATGGCCATAACTGCACATTCCACATTAGTAAGAACCATTTATAGATGCTAGAACATAAGATCAGGCTCACGGATCATCTCCTTTCTTCCCATACTCTTCCGACTCCTCCGGATACTTGTCAAACTGTGATGCATCACCCTGCCCACCCTTAACTGGTGGTACGTACGGTGCATCGATGTCTTTCTTCAAAAGTCTTTCCCAAGTCACCTCAGCGAACCAGGCATGATTCTTCACGTCTGCCGGGCCACCATGCAGGTTGCCCAGACGCTTTGTCAAGTCGGGGGTGATGAGCTGGACAAGAAGATCCTGTGCGTCATGGTGGATGTAGGGTGGATATTTGACTTTGCTTTTGAGGATGTTTTCGTAAATCTTGACTGGTGAGCCGCCGTCCCAGAAGGGGGTGAAGCCGCAGAGCATTTCGAATATAAGAATGCCGAGAGACCACCTGAGGAATTGGTGAGATGAAAATAATAACCAGTCATATTTCATGGAACTGATCTTACCAATCAACGGATTTATTGTATCCTTTTGATGAAACCACCTCTGGTGCAAGATAGTCAGGGGTTCCACACAGAGTCCAGGTAATGTCTGCAACTTCTTTGGCGAAACCAAAATCGGTGATTTTGATGTGACCATGTCGATCAAGAAGCAAGTTCTCCGGTTTGAGATCGCGATAGATAATATTTTGTGCATGGAGGTATTCCAAAGCAAGAGTCACTTCAGCGGCATAGAATTTTGCAACGGGATTGGGAAAACGCTATTGGCTGTCAGCAAATGAGCTTGGGCCCCTCTATGTATAAGCCTATATAGGTATGGTCGCAGTCGAGTGACACGTTGACGAAGGCCATCTTACCTGTGATTTCCTAAGTAAGCTAAAAAGCTCACCACCTTCAATAAAATCCATCACCATGTATAGATTTTTCGCATCCTGAAATGTGCCCCACAGAGTGATCAAGAATGGATGTTTTACCCGCTGCAGCATCTTGCGCTCGTCATTTGTATGCTCAATCTGCTTCATCTTCACCACCTGCTGCTTCTTGAGGACTTTGACGGCATAGTATCGCTGATTGTGCTTGGACTGGACCAAATGGACCCTTCCAAATGAACCCGTGCCCAGAGTTCTCTCAAAATTGAAGTCTGTCAAGGTGTATTTGCCCTTTGTTTGCCGAGGCACGTTCTTCTCCATGATGGGAGGGGACGCCGCGGTCGCTTCTGTTGGAGTTGTGCCAGTCGCAGGAGCAGGTGTCATCTCGGCCTTAGTCTCTATGGGGCCATTCGTGCTAATCGGTGCACTGGTTGCAGAGGTAGCTGCTGTGGTGGTAGATTGAGGAGGGCCGCTTTGTGTTGAGGAGACCGGAGAAAGCGTACTCGACGTATCTTTGGCAGGTGATGTTGGTGATGTGATGCCTTGACCAGAGGGCGGATCTCTGGGCTTTTTCTTCTTAAGGAGACTTCCGAACGGCATAACACGGGATGTATCGGCTGCCTGGGCGGTATATGGTGACTGGGCCGATATTCGGCGTTGCTCCTCACAGCAGGCAAGTGAATGTTATGGTGCAATCAACCACAATAATCAATCACAGTGAAAGACCAATTGACGCCGAATCCAGGGCAGGAGCCTGCAGAATCAACCACGCGATTTTCCTGGCCTGTTGATCAATCTTTACTTGTTGCAGAAGTCGAAGGAAGTGTTTGCATGAAAGAGCGCCTGCGACGCAAGGGGGTCTAGGAGTGGGACGAAGAGCCAAGGCTTCCGAAGACTGTTGAGGTTTATGTCGGTGTCATGTGCTGGTAGAGACAGCAACGTGCTCGATTGAAGCTTCTCTTTTCTGCGTTTGGTAAGTTTGAGCTTGAGATGGGGAGAAGGAGGGTAGAGGTGGTGATTGTAGTTGGATTATGGGCCGGTGTCAGGATGTGAAGCTGAGATAGCAGATGAGGGGTGGCCAGTTAGAAACGCCTGGAGGAGCAGCTTCCAGCGTGGAACGTCAGAACATGCGGGACAGGAGCAGCTTTCAATAGGTACTCTAGTCAAGCAAGCTTGCGCTGCCCTCTGAGTCCAACCTCGAGGTCAAGCATCCTAGGCTCCTTAACGAATTAGTGTGGGGACGAGCAACAAGAGAGAGGGGCAAAATCCGCTTGGAGGGCGCCTCGGGCAGATGTTCCAGCATCCGGAGTTACACCATCTAGAACTCCGATGCCGCGGTTCTTGAGATGGTTCGTAGTAGCTTACTACTCGAGTAATTAGATGGCACGGATTGCACCTATCACATAGCGTCCTTAGAGGCGGTAGTGGCCACAACCAGTGCCTGCACATTGGCTTTGCTTAATTAAGCATTCCCGCCCTAAGAAATGGCTGGCACGAGCAGGAATTAAATGCCTCATGATCAGTCGCCCGAGGAGTAAAAGTTGTGTTGTAGGGATACGCTTCCTATGCATTTCGATGTAAGGGCATGTAGGAAAGAAAGAAATGTGGTCACATTGATTCAAATTGTGACTGTAGACCTGCCCGGCCGACAATTGAGGCACATAGCCATTTGCACAACCCCCTTCAATCCTCTTTTGCAGCATGATCGATGCAAGATGCCGGTGCAAAGCGATCTTTGTGCATAGTGTATTTCTGTCTAGAACCAGAACAATGGGTCCTCGCCACGCAAGACCAACCAGCCTGTGCAGTACTAGTCTGCAGCCAGCTGCATACGGTACAACGTTAGCGCTTGCGGCGGATGGCGTTGAGCTGTATGAGCGCAGGTAGTAGTGATGGTGAGAGCGAGTCCTATATTGATCTCATCGCAAGTTGAAGACTACTGCGCCGCTCATGGTAGAACGCCTTATTTGTGTAACAGACAGGCGAGTGAACGCCATCGAGACCGACGACTGCGGCGTAGTCGAGGGCCCGGTGCTGGTGACGAGGAGGAAAGTCAGAGACCCATTGCTACGGGTCAGGAAGTCAACGAGCCTTATTCCCACCTTACTTCCCAACTTCTTGGTTTCAAGAAATAAGATGATTGATAATATAAGAAGGCGAGCAGTCGCGGGGCCCAAATACTATCCACAGGCTTGGTAGAAGACATCGCTCTCAGGCGTGCCACTATTAGTGGCCGCATTATTCTCCTTCACAGTCTTGAAGTTGATATCGTCGCAACCGTGGAAGACATCAGGTGACGCCCATTCATCATCGAGACGTCTGCAACATGTACTCCATAGACCCCTCAAGAACGGTGTCGACATAGAAATCTGCCCAAGATATCATCTGCTCTAATGGCTGCACCAGTCCAGACGCTTCGTTCACACGGGGGACTCTGGTAAGGACACGCTATGTCCATTTGAGGCAGACTGGGTTGCGGCAAGAACCAGTGCATTTTGGTCCAAGATTAGAAAGTAAAGCCAAGCGTCTTGGATGTCTATACACATCGAACGGTGTACTGTGTCTCTTTTATACAGCCACTGTGCCCCCTTGAGGTGTTTAGCATCAATACATCCGCCGAAATGTGTTCCCGGAAGCGCTTCGCCGGTCTTTGACGGAGCGACTCTCATTTGGGATGTTCTGGTCAAACCTGGGCTTTTTGTTGTGCCGTCCAGATTGAGGCTCGAAGGATAATACTTTCTCGCCAACTGCACCTGCGCCAGCTCGTACCTTATCGCGCGGCTTCATGTTCGAGGCTCGGGAGCCGAAAGTCCTATCTTGGACGGGCTTGTTCTCGGAAGATGCCGTGACACGCATCTGTATCGGCTTTGATTTCTGCTTTCTTGATTGAGGCCTTCGTTTGTAATTGGCTGAGGAGATCCGATCATCTTGTAAAGTCGTCTTATGAGTATCACTGGAACCATCTTCGTCAGAGCTCGATCCAGGAATTTCATCTACCAGCTCCTCTTCAACAGCCGTCAAACGTTTTTCGCGATCTAGGTTTGATGAAGCCGTTGGCCTGGTGCTTGGATTCAGCGATTGAAATTCGCGAGATTCCTCATCGATATTAAATTCCTCGTCTTGGAATAAACGGGTAAATCGTGGATCAGCAAGAAGACCCTTCGCTTCCTCGCCGACGTTTTCGGTGGTACCGTTGATCTCAACTTTGTCGTCACCCCCATTAGCAAGCACTCTCTGAGCACGGCATCTCTCAGTCTTCTCTTCACGCTCGAGGATTTTTTCTGCCATCTTTCTATTGACCTTGGCTGCAAGCTGCTTCTTCCCTCTGATCCTACTCTCTCTCTCTTTGTCGATCTTTTCCTTTACTCGCTTGGTCCGCTCTTCCTCCCAACTGGAAGGATTGGCTATCAATTTTGCTTCCTCGTATAATCTTTGGGCCACAAAATAACCATGCATGTATGGTCTCAACAGATTTGTCTTGCCGACGAGGTGATCCAAACTGAGCGTGCGTAATTGTGCCATCGTGAGGAACTTGAAATTGTCGTAGACCTCTCCAACTTGACGACCTGAGTAGGCGTTGGGATCATTAGGATCTTCTGCCATCTCTTCCACAATATTATCCAGGAATGAACACCACCTCGGCGCGGGACCTAATTGTGGAATGAAGAAAGCGTGTTGCTGTCTTCCTTCATTAGCCGTCAAGAACATTCCGCTATCTTTGCACCAAGCCACGCAATTGATGTCTACGGCTGGTTCCACAGACGTCCAAGCTTCACCATTTCTCTCTTCCCAGAGCTTGAGAATGCGCTTGTCGGCAGAGAGGATCTTCGGCTCGTCCGTCTGTATCCGGCTCCTGGTAGAAGGCGTCAAGAACTTCAACGTCTGCACGGGATAGCCATATCCATGGTCTTTTCTCAATAGTGGCAAGGATGAACGAAGATCATACAGATAGATCATTCCAGAAGACGTTCCAACTGCTGTGGTAATACCTGACCTGTGAAAATCCAATGCGGTGACCTCTGGTCGGGCTCCTGCAAATTCCTGCTCCTGAGGCACTCCAAGAACAGCAACTCTATTGCGAGATCGCGAGTCCCAGAATTCTACCGTACCTATGGACGTTCCAAAAGCCAGCAGGTTGTGGCTTTCTTCTGCAACAGCGGCAGTATTTACGCTGCCTGTATTGATGCCACCCTGAAGCGCTCCCGCACCAGAGGAAGTGAGGTCATCGCCGCCGACATCCACCTCATATTCTCGCATGAACCTTCCTTGCTCAAGGTTTATTCTGAAGACTTCCCCGAGACCACTGGCGTTGACCCCAACTGCTGGGACGAGAAGTTCGGCAGATGCTTTGCTATAGACAAGATCACGCCCATATCTGGGCGTGCGGAGAGTACAGTGACATCCTTGAGGCGTGTGCAATTCTATCGACCTGTCTTCCTGCAAGTGTGCTGTCTTCGAGTAATCGGACGACAGAATTAAGAATGTCTTGTTTAAAGTGTCTGTGTGTCGAGCCCATGATAACGATAGATTTGGCAGGTAATGTGTATGAATCTGAGGCTTATAAGTCCCTATTGTGAGCGATCAGCTCTGGGAAGATGTCATGTCTGGGAAGTATGAAGGTCCCTCACGGACCTGTGCTCATCACCCACTGGCCGTCATCGCTGACTCGTACACACTGGCTCGCCTCCTCGAATTCAAAGTCCTGTAGTAGCTCGACTTTGTTCGCATACTCAGGGTCTCTTTTCAAGCTCCGCTTTCTCTGCTGTGAAAGCCATTCGGGCAGTGGACGGGCAGTTGAAGACCCGCATATGGTGTATACAGGTATCTTTGAGCTGTTGGACAGCTTCATTTGCGCTTATCGAGATTACAGGCGCTCGTAACTCTTGATGCCACTACCGCGTCTCATTTTACAGAACGGGACGACGGATGGTACAAGACTGCTTTTCGCATTTTTGACTCGTAGAAACAAAAATTTATGCCAAGATTTTACATTGTTCCTTTTGTGGTTAGCAGATTCGGGGTTTGCTCTGTTACTAACTAAATTAATCCCGTGTGCTTCCCATGGCCTCGCACATCAACCAAGTATGCCATAACAAAGTGAAGTTATTAATTGCGAACAGGGTGCGAAGCTCGTCACTGATCGAAAGATCATGTCTCAATGTAGACAGAAGTATCTCAACTCATCTTTTGCGCAGATCTCTGGGACCCTGTTAAGGGTGGTTGTCGGCATTCAGGACAACAGGTCCTTAAACCCACCCGAAGACCGACATTGCAATGAAACCGGATAGACGAAAAATGCCTGATTTGCCCTTCTTGCTGTGATTTTTGAGGCCAAACTTGCCCGGGTGAACGGGTAATTTTCATAGATGGAGTCCTCCACCATTATAGATGTAAATCGGACTCTGTCAGTAAGATATTTTCCAGCCGAAGTTTCCACCAACACCTGTGTCCTGGTATGTGACATTCCATGTTCTATGATCTGGCTACTGACGGTTGCCCAGGAAGGGTCCTCGGATATAGCCTACGCCAAATACGTTGTATCCACGACGAGCAGACCGGGCTTGCCAGATACTGAGAAGACGCAATCCGAGAGCTCCCAGTGCAACAGCCTTGAACGTCTGCGCAGTGCTGAAAATGAACTTCGAAAGGCTCGAATTCTTGTTGCTTTAGACAGACCTCGAGCAGAGCTTTTCACTTTCTACAGGAAAGAAGACCTACAGAGAGATGCAAAGTCAATCTCCAATCGTGTCATGGCTATTTTGCGCAAGAATGAATGTCAAATGTCTTGGAAGGATGCCATTAAGACCACGTACCTCCTACGAGCTGATCATGGAAAGCTGCATCGACTGTTCGTGTACGCCATTCTGTCCATGATCAAGTCTGAGACTAAGCAGAACGAGAATCTTATTGGCCTTGATATCAACACCTATCTATATCGGGTACCTCTGAGCTTTTCGCAGCCAGATGGACCTCTATATAACTCTGAAAATATTTGGAAGCCGCTTAACCTTGATGTCCAGCTACTATCAAATGGTCAAGTCATAGCAGTCTATTCCCACGACAGCGTAACCAAGTTCAGACGCGTCACGAACACCGTAACAACCGAAGGGTTCGAGCCTGGTCTCGTGAAGCCAAGTAAGATACTTCTCGCTCTCACAGGTCAATATGCTCGGTACGCGGGTGGATATTTTGGGAAGCTTCCTCGACCCGTCGATACGGCAGCTGCTGGAGCCAATTCTTCGGATCATAACAAGGAAGAAGTCCTAGAAAGGTATAAACAACAGGTCTGGAAGGAGTCAGTCGGGGGGTGGCTTGCAGAATATGAATTCGATTTCCTTGTCGAGGATGAGACTTGGATTGAGCTTGAGTTGCCCTTGTGCCAAGCGGATACAGAACATCCAATCACTCCTGATGGCATCCCGCAGAGAGGAAAGATTATCTGGAAGCCCGTCTTCTGGCCAACCTCCCTTTGCTTTGTGAGTACTGTGGACCAGCTGTTGACAGAACAAAGTGCCTTTTCGACACCCTGTTTTGAAGATCCTCTGCGGTTTGTGGAAGACTGGATAGCCTCTGCAAATGATAGGGAAGACGCCGTAAGGGAGATGGAACAAATTGCCGAAGTAAAGCAAAAGCCTGGTCGAGCTGAAGAACCGGATACGTCTCACAGCAACAACATTCATATTGATGCAGGCCAATCCTTCCGACGCGTGACTTCCCTTGATGGACAAATGGCGACAATCTATCCCACACCACCGGATGGTATGCTTTCACAGGTCACGCCAGGGGTCATTTCTGCCGACGGCTTGGGTGCTACTCCAGGTGATAGTACACATGTGGTTCAGTCGCATAGAGCAGGGGAAAATGTAGAAAGAATTGATCTCGTAAGAGAACAGGCAGCCATAGGATCAGGACTTTATGATGAAGACCTCTTTGAGGATGTTCCTGGCGAAAAGTTTGGCGAGGGTGAGATGGCAGATGAGCCAAACTGGGATTTCTTTGACGAACCTGATGTTGATATGATGGCCGATGAGGACCCGATGGAGCTAGATGTACCGGAAAAGGCTGCTTCTGCGGCGGTCGAGAATCAAGTCGTCAATCATAGTAAGATCGAGCAGGCAAATAGTCAAGTCGCACTTGTCTTGTCTGATTGCAACAATGGTATGCGACTTGATGAGAAGGGCATAACTCACGATCCTGAGTTCACGACCCTTGAGGAGGGCAGACCGCCACGTATTGTCGATGATGGCCCAAAAGGCCATGGTAAATTCGCAATCAGGTCGGCTGACTTGAACAGTCAACCTCTTAGCCCAAGTGAGGTTAGAAAGAAGCTTTTCGTCGATATGGCAAGTCCAAATTCCTGCCCTGTGAAAGGGATCAACGCAGTTCACTCAAATCGGCGTTCTCTTCTCAAAAGCCATTTTGAGTGGAGTACTTTTCAACCGGACTTGAAAACCGCTGATAGCCGGTACAGTGCTAATGGTTCTTTTTGGTTTGAACCGAAGCAAGCAGGAGAACATTTGCCAACGAATATATATGAACAACATCTCAACATGCCAATGATAGGCATACCGAAGAAGGACCGCAACATCCTAATCTCAGGAAGTCCTAGAAATTCTGAGCCTCCCCACTCCTCGTCTTCGGTTGAAGACACCGACTTCGACAGTAGCGATTTCTTTTCCGAGAGCAACAGGTGCGGTAGCCCAAGCAGGTCAACTGGAGGTGAAGTGGTATCTCTGCCAACGTCGCCGGAGCCAGCAGAGGAAACCCTAAACCCGGACACGAGAAGCAGAATCCGCGACGAAGTGATGGCACTCATGGAGCTCCTGCACCCCGAGATCAACGAGCGGCCGTTCGGTCTGAACCATCAGCCGTTGCAGCGAGCTCTTCAGCCAACTCTGCCTGTTAGTCACGACAGACTCCTGACAATCGCACAGGTCATAGTTGATCAAGTCTCGCAAAGCTTCTTCAACCACGATTGCCCGGATCATTCTTCGACAGCATTTAAGGAGAAAAGTCTGGCCATTTTCCCACAGCTGCAGTCTATTTATGGAGATGCTATGGAGCTAGACGTGGCTAAGCTAGCGGGGATGGCTACAGCTACCCATGATGTGGTAGAGGGAAACGGACTGAAGGTGTCTCCCTCACCTTTTATTCGACTGGCCCGCGCCGATGTCAGCATGAATGCCTTGTCAACAATTCAACCATTTTGGGAGACTCTTGGCCTTCAACCGCTTAATGGCAAGAAGGACGTTACTGCATTGTGCATCCATCCTGCAGGGCTTCACATTCAAGAAGGAAGTTCGGCTCTTCTACAGCGTTTAGGTGAAACCTACACGAACTGCAACCTAGGCAGTCATACGATCGCCAACATACAAGATGCGACGGACAACGGGCTGGTTGAATGGGATGCTAAAGAGGGTTCTGGAGTACTCGAGCTGCTAAAAACCTGTGAACAAGTTGGGACTTCCCTCACCACTCTCGCCCCAGTAGCTGACAATGTGATCATCTATATTGTCAATCCCTTCAGAAACAAGAGCGCACTCGCCGATGTATGCAACGCATTTGTGGCGCTATTCACTAAATATGCAAGCGCATGCAGAAAATGCAAACCCAATGAGCTGAATCTCCAAATCATACCAATGTCTTTCATTGCTTCACCGGACACGGTGGTGATTCCTTCCCAGCCAGAGTACCTTAGCCTTGCTTTGGAAGTGTACAATCGTTGTCCGTTGACTACATGTTCCCATGCAGTAGCTGACTCTGCTGCAGCCGTGACCCTCGCAGAACCTGGGCCAAAGAATATCATGTTCAGTCTTACCCCTGATGCTGCATCTCCGTTGTCAAAACATGGAGATACCTTACATCTAGCATACTCCAAAAGTGTTGACCTGCGATGGCTGACTGCGTGTTGGACCGACACCCTTGGCAAGACGGCATTGACGATGACTTACTGCATGTCTCAGAAAGGATCAACTGTATCACGTCCACGGTCCGAAATCATCCTTGAGATGCTGGAGACTTCTGAAGACATCATGATCAACACTCGCGGTCAATGGCGGTTATTCGTAGCCCACGACGGACCAATTGAGCCTGATGAAATCAATGAATGGTCAGCCGCCGCAAATCAAAATGCTTCCAGTAAGCAAATTGCACATTGTGTCCTCACCCTCCTTACATTCGACAAACGTCCGTCCATTCAATTCTCCTCTTCGACACCCCAGAATAAGTCACAACCTCCATTCACCGCAACAATGACCACTACAGGCAAATATGGCACTCCTGTATCAACCCCTTCAGCACTTGCAATGACCTCCTCCCCAGAACAGTCCACAGTTTCAACACCCTTTCCCCCAACTCCAGGACCATCTTCCGGCCTTATAACCGCTCCAACACCCCCTGATCAAAGCGGTCAACCCACCGGCCACGGGTTTAGTTTCGACACTGGCGTTGACCCCGACACAACCCTCCACGACCCAACAGACGAATGCTGGTCTCTCGTCCTTAATTTCGGGCTCAACTACTCCATTTCCCCTCTTGAAAGCCGCCCCGCACAGCTGAGTGGGTTTCTGCTCAAACGCTGTGGACCGCTGGATAGTGATGGGTTGGTTGCGTTGGGCGTCAATCTCATCTACTCTTCTTCTTCTGCTGCCGCTGGGGTTGAGACAAATAAAGCTGAGCAGAAGAGCTTGCTGAGTGATGTGATTGACCAGTGGAGGTGTTTATATACGCTGGCTAGGACGAAGAGCTTGGTTCAAGGAGGTGCCGAGGGGACTGTGTTGCCTTGGCATGTTAGGACGGCGGTTGTTGGGTGTAAAGCTGTCAGCGAAATGCTATAAGGGAGATTGGCAATGGTTAGTATGGCATCTTTTCGATCACACCTGTTGCGTATCGTCGCTCGAGCCTGCCTACCCAGGTCGGCTTTTGAGCGAACATAACCAGCCGCTCCAACTGTTAGGCGGGTATTGCGAAGGGCAGAACGCCATGTTTCCAATCTATGCTGCCCTCTTCCGTCGTCCAAAGGACAAAAATGCCTCCATCAGCACGTTTGCCCACACGGTCAAGAAGACATGCGGTCTCCCTCATCGCTTGGAGATCTCCTGAATTTCGATTTTTAGCAGACATCTGCCTTACTTAGGCAATTATCTACCAAGGCCTCTCCGTCGTCAATATATTCCCCGACCTATCTCTCATTATCTATATCTCCGCTGTTCACAACAATGCGGTCTATCCAACAACCGAGAGCCAGACCCTCATGAATAAAAACGGAACGCCCATCACTACAGACCGGACCCAAGCCGAGTCGATACACATGTATGCGACACTTCTTTTAGCGGCCTAATGCGACTTGATTATCGAGGCGGCACATATTCTGTTTCTTAGCTGGCAAGTCGGGATCGCTCTTCCTGATCAAGAACGCCTCGAAAGACCAATACAGTTCTCGCTTGAGGGAGTATGAGCTTGAGTTTGACCTCGGCCAAGAACCAAGTCCCAAAAGCCGTCTAACATCATCATTATGCAGACGGCATATTTTAAGGACGCTCGCCCATTGCTTGCTCAGTCAGCGAATTAATTGGTCAACTACATCATTATACCTTTTCGCCATGAGAAGCGGGCTGAGAAGAAGAGGAGGAGGAGTGGGAGAAGGAGGCAGAAAAGGGACAGGCCAGAAGTTAATCAGTTACAACGAAAAAGATCACAGATTTCTACGATATATCCACGACAGCCGAGGGAAGCTCGCA
>QQTW01002175.1_pt1 | contig 14144 bp, 19 predicted proteins | sample 1904831 | NCBI WGS metagenome assembly QQTW01 (sample SAMN09435610, study PRJNA476489) | Subsurface metagenome, whole genome shotgun sequencing project. | reverse complement strand
CTAAAGAATCCAGTCTTCAGATAATCCTCCTAGAGCTCTTACTTTGGTACCTTAGGCATTAAATGCTGGATGCATTGCAAAACTTTAGCTTATTACATCAGGTCTTTTCCGAAACCGCACAGTGCCCTATGCTCGTCGGCTTTGACACATCTTGTCTCAAGGCGGTCATACTTGCAGCGGAAGATGACCACAGCTATGGGCAAGCGTCTTGAGGGAAAGACGATAGTTATTACAGGGGCAAGCTCAGGTAACCGATGGTTTGGTACAATAAAAGCAAGCTTTCGTGACTGAAATATCCTCGCCCACAGGTATTGGTAAAAGCACAGGTCGGTATGTTCAGCTGTCAATTTATGCAAGATGCCCTTCTCATACCGTATAGCTCTCGAATTTGCAAGAACTTCACCTAAGAATCTCAAACTCATTTTGACCGCCCGAAGACTGGATTCTTTAGAGGCACTAGCACACGAAATCCACCATGAAGTTGGTTCCGGTGTTCGAGTCCTTCCATTGAAGCTTGATGTGAGCAAACCGGACGAGGTCCGCGGATTTGTTGGCTCCCTGCCGCCCGACTTCAAGGAAATCGATATATTGGTGAACAATGCGTATGTCATGAGTACTGAATGATGAGACAAGGGCCATAGATTGACCCGTAGATGGGTAGAGGTCTTGTCAAAGGAGTCGCAAAAGCACCAGATATATTGGAAGAAGATACAGAGACCATGATATCAACTAACGTCACAGGACTTATCAATATGACCCAGGTAAGTGGCTGAAGCAAAGTCCTTTTATACTTGTACAAAGCACGACATATAATCTTTTGCTGAGCTCCTGCCTTTACTTCGATCCCTATGTCACGCTGAAGCTGAATGAGATGATTCTAGGCTGTGCTGCAGGTCTTCATGAAGCGAGATGAAGGCGGACGAGGAGATATCATCAACATCGGGAGCATCGCAGGCCGGGAGGGCTATCCCGGTGGATCTATCTATTGTGCCACCAAAGCTGCAGTCCGAATATTTACGGAAGCTTTGCGCAAGGAGTTGATCGCCACCAGGATTCGTGTCATGGAGATTGATCCCGGTCAAGTTGAGACGGAATTCTCCGTAGTTCGATTCTATGGTGATAAAGCCAAAGCAGAGGCTGTCTACAGGCAAGTCCCAAAGACCTGGAAGGGGCTGGAAGCTTACGAAGACACAGTGGCTGTGAACCATTGACACCTGATGATATTGCCGAGGTGGTGATCTTCGTCGCTGGGAGACGCGAGAATGTGGTGGTTGCTGATACATTGATCTTTCCCAACCACCAAGCTGCTGCGACTGTCATGCACAAGAAGTCATAGACTGCTCGCCTGATTCAGGAATCCTGAGAACGCACATGCCAATTCAAGTGCCGAAACTACACCTTCCCAGCTTTTCATGCTACCCCACCAAGCTTCTCTTCGATCGTCTCAAGCTCTTCAACTTCAGCAATCTCAATCGCCTTTCCGACCTCCGCAGTGTTCCTCATGAGCTCCTTCGCACCTGCGTAAAGCATCCGTACTTCTGCGTTGCAAGTCACCGGGAGATAGTAGAGCAGAACGTATGGGACGGATAGTCTCCCTGAGGGCTGTAGATATCTTAGCAAAGCGTTTAGGGAAACAGACACCGTGTCTTGTTCACCAGAGTCAAAGGGTAGCTCAGCAAGATGAAGCGTGGGGAGTGGTCAGGGAGCTCGTCCCCTAGCTCCTGCACATTGGTGTAGATTGTGTCGTCTGCCTGTGCAATCTCTAGAGTATGCTTGTCAATCTGGTCTGCGTGTCGCAGCGTTAGAGACGAATATGAGACACTTGAACCAAACATACATACAACAGCCTGGGGATCCTTGGCTCTGGAGGTCCCGAGCCGGAATTTGCGAAGCTTCTCTTGCGTGTCTGCTGAGAACGTGTAGAGACGGGATTCAGAAGCCTGTGACAATCAGCAGTTGATTCCACCTCACCGCTTCCCAAGCCTTACCATAATGGTTGCAAGCTTTTGCTGCTGTGCAGGCGGGATGACGCTGGTGGTGCTGATACTGAGCGCGGATATAGCCGACTTAAAGCCGTGCCTCTTGTCTCTTGAGCTCCACCCATTATGCATTAATGCTCATCGTTTGGTGCAATAGGACTCCTTGTTGTCAATGTTCGCACGCCTCAGCCAATTAACAAGGCATCTTCCTCGGCCGCTGCCATATTACAACCATATCTCCCTGGCAACTGTTTCCCGCTCGTCGATTGGAGCTGGCATCATGCCATCAGCGGCAGAGGATAGAAGCAAGCGCATGATTCATACGGCAGGTTGCATCATTATTGGTGATGAGGTCCTTGGAGGGAAGGTATTATCATCGAAATCTACAGACACATAGCAGTACTTCGCTAATGGAGTTCGCTATGGCAGACAGTGGATACAAATTCCGCCCATTTCGCGAAATACTGCTTCCTCCTGGGTATGAACCTTAAAAGAATCGAAGTCATCGGCGATGATGCAGAGGAAATTGGCGAAGCAGCAAGGAGAATGAGTGAGAAATACGACTTTGTGGTTACAAGGCAAGACTATTCCATCAGTTGCGGACCTGGACTTGCTTCGCTATTACCTAAGGTCCCACTTGATGAATAAACATGATAACTCTGTCTTTGCAGCGGTGGGATAGGGCCGACGTCAGTATGCCAAAACCACTCTCAAGATCCGTCCAGCACTGATCACCTGCCAAAGCCATGACGACATAACCTACGAATCGATTGCAAAGGCCTTCAATCTCCCCTTGAAGCTCCACAAAGATGCTTTGAAGCGTATGATAGCACTTTCCAAACCGCATCCCTCCCAGAAAAACTTCTCGTGGGATGTGCCATCGCCAGCTTTGGACGCGAAGCTACGCATGGTCAAGTTGCCAATTGATGAAACGCGAGATGAAAACGACCAAGTACTGTTCGTGGACGAGAGCCTCTGGGTGCCAATATCGGTTGTGAATGGAAATATACATATCCTTCCCGGGATTCCGAGACTGTTCACCCAATTGCTGGACGGACTAAAGCCATTGCTAATTCCACGCTTGGAGAATCCTGAAGGGAAAGGCGTTTACAGAATACTGTTCTCGACACCAATGGCAGAGAGTGAAGTGGCCGGATATCTTACCAAACTGGCGGCTGAAGTGGAGCCCAAAGGAATCAAAGTAGGTAGCTACCCGAGATGGGGGAGGACGAGGAATTCTGTGACTCTGGTGGGCAAGGATAAAGACTACATGGAGAGTCTTGTGGCTCAGATAGAAAAGGGGATCGACGGAGTGCGAGTCGAGAGAGAAGAAGATGCAGACGAGAGCGAAGATGAGGATAAAGGCTCGTAGCAATAGAATGGTATCAAGTCCGAGTACGAAACGACAGGCAAAGAGGGCGGCGTATGACAGTTCCATAACTGTACTTAGGCGGCGACATATGCACTCGGGTTATACATATGGCAATACTATCTACTACCGGGCAAGGGTTGGTGCTCGTACGTGCAAGTGATGCCAACATATTGACGTCAGCTCTCACCCCAAATGGCCGGTAGAGCGAGAGCTCAAGACTGAGGCCAATTCGGCCCCCAGCACCGTCCCCAACGCCCCGGGGAAGGGGATTAGACCAGCCACCGGAAAAAGCTAAGCGGAACTTAATCTCATCAACCGCACATGGCTTCCACATGCCCAGGCAGCGACGCTTGTCCCAGAAAGACAGGTGTTTAGACACAGGAGACGTCGATCAGTGGTGCTCCTGTCTTCTGAAACTGTCCGACAGCGATTTCTGGTTTGATCAGTACTTGTTGGAGCATTTCTCCGAGCCGGCGAGCCAATCGCTTGCAGGAAACCCCCCTTTTTCTCAAGCTTTGGTCTCTCCAACAACTTCTCCCGCGTGCGGGATCATCCGATGATCTGTTCCCTCCCATTAGAACACCCTAAGAAGCAGCGTGGAAGAACCGGCGAAGTGCTGGCCTGAAATAGACAGCCAAATTGCTGTCGATCGGAGGGGCTGGCCTCATTCCCTTTGATTAGCCTCCTTTGATGCAGTCACACGGCGAGAGTCAAAGCACAAGCTGAACTCGGGGCTTTTGCCAGATGTTAAGGGACGCGAAAGGTGAGGTGGTGATTCCAAACCGCGGGCTGATCTCATAGGAAGATCACTTGCAGTAACAGTAGAATGCATAGAGAAGCACAGCAGCTTTGCCTCTCAATGCCCGTCAGCGGACTCGCTCTCCGTGGAAGCTTGAGCCTATCAAGGATCGCCTATCAGATACGAATAGAAATGGCTTTGCCTTCATTACATATTAGCTCGTTCCGGAGCAATGCTCTTGATGGTGGGTGACTTTTGGGGCGGAGGCTAAAGAGACGCCTATTTTGCCTAGCAGCTTAAGAGCTGTCGGGACAAGGCTAAACTGCATGGGAAGCCCGCACTCTTTTCGAAAATCAACCTCACTTTGACTTGCCTCACTTTTCTACTTCCCTTGACCAATCCTCTACTACCAAGCTCACTTCAATCACACCTTGACCAATATCTAAATAGGAAACCGTTGAGCCAACAATCCTTCGCTCCCTTCCTTTCCCATCCATTCATCGACCTGCATCGGCAAGAGCCTAGCCTGTGGGAGCTTAAGGAACGACACTTTCTTCGTGCGGTTAACAAGCGGCTGTCAGACACAAGCCCATCCCCACATCGCACCACCAACACCTTTCCTATTTTCATCCAGACAGCGACAGCAGACGGGCTGGTCCTCACTCTAGAAGACTAATCCCGTCATTGGTCCTCTCGGAACAGGATCTGCATTGTTGGCCCACGCTCCTGTTTCGAGCTTAATTCCTGATCCCGACCCAACGCCATGGCTACCAAGGTGAGTCCACCTGTTTCCTACCCGGCAACCCCTTCACTCTCTACAGCCGAAAGAAGCTATGCATGCTGACTCGCCCTGGTTGAAGTTTTTGAGAGAGTACAAGCTCGTCGTTGTTGGTGGTGGAGGCGTGGGCAAGTCTTGCTTGACCATCCAGCTCATACAGAGCCACTTTGTCGACGAATACGATCCCACTATCGAAGGTGAGCCCACCCCCGCCGATCCCCTTGCGCCCTTTCACTGACCAAAAGCGATTTGCAAGACTCGTACCGGAAGCAATGTGTCATCGACGAGGAAGTCGCCCTGTTAGATGTACTGGATACCGCTGGGCAAGAAGAATACTCGGCGATGCGGGAGCAATACATGAGAACAGGAGAGGGCTTTCTACTGGTTTACTCTATAACGTCTCGGCAAAGTTTCGAAGAGATCATGACCTTTCAGCAACAAATTCTGCGAGTAAAGGATAAAGACTACTTTCCCATTATCATCGTCGGTAACAAATGTGATCTGGACGCCGAGCGGCAGGTTTCAAGGAAAGGTTAGTGGCCTTGCTGTCCGACGTTATCATAGCCCAATGACTCCAATGTCCTCCTTTACCTGCGCAACCTGCTGACCACATGCTATACTACAGAGGGAGAAGATCTTGCTCGCTCGTTCGGCTGCGCCTTCATCGAAACATCCGCCAAGTCACGCATCAACGTTGAAAACGCCTTTTTTAACATCGTGCGGGAAATCCGAAGATACAATAAGGAAATGTCGTCGTATGGGTCCGGCGCTCCAGCATTGGCGAATGGCCACAGTAATCGAGCCGCTCTTCGACAAGACGGCTCATCGGCAGGGTGCTGCGGCGGCAAATGTATCGTAATGTGAACAAGTATGGACAACGCACGAGTAAGATGGGGTCGGTGCGAGCCATAGAAGAGGGGCCAAAAGAACCACTAAAAGGGTAATGCAATTGTTCGGAGAAGCGGGCGCCAATCTGTTGATGGTATCTCTGGATTCTAATGGGGGTTGCCAACCGCATTCTTACCCAGAGGCTGGCAGTCACCAGAGACGGGGTTGGGGACTGACCTCTTTTTTTTCCATATCCGGCTTCTAAGGTAACCTGTTGCAGGACATGTGTGGCCACGGCAGGGGCTCCGTGCTGCCACCTGGCGTTTGGATCTAATCGATTTTCTAGATGGACCTGAAAGGATCTATTGGGTCTTTGTAAGCTACTCCTGCATTGTTACCAATATCAAGCGAGGTCTTCTTCCAATCGCCATGTGACCTGTATCTCATGCACATTCACGCGCATGCTCTAACCGCTCAATGCACAGCAAACTATATATACACTCCTATGGCATATCTTCGACCTGATTCAGGCAGACGTGCATCATGACCTGCATGCTGCTGCAGATCTAACGCGGATGTGTGGCGGCAGCTACTCCTCTTCTGGTCCAATGACTGCCGATGTATACGTCTCGGATTTCCTCCATAATCGGGTTTTATTGCCATTATTCTATGGATTACCTTACATCTTGCTGTCCCGAACCAGACATATCGGTACTCCGTGTGGAGAACGATGACGAGTGCGCACTGACTTCCAAGTCGTTTCCGAAGCCATGTGGTGGAAACATAAGGTGTTTGTTTATAACTTTATCATGATAGGCGGTGGTGCGAACCGATCCCTACCTCTGCGCCCTGTAAGTACAGTACTGTACCTACCTACCTATCTTCGCACGTCACGTATCATTATTAACAGGTCAATACCTCGCTTATCGATACCATCTTGATACGTACATATTGCGCTAGCTTCATCAGTACCTAAGGTAATCGGCAGGACCCGGACTGTCAGGGCGACGGTGACCCTGACTCATCACAACCCATCAATCAATTCGTTGGTCGGAGCATATATGTCACAGACAAGTATATTCAGCGTACGAGTAGATGAAAATGGAAGTCTTCTGTGTTCTGTGGTTAATAGCAGTGTGCCGGGCAAATCAGAACCTACCTGACTACAGCACACTTTTCGTGGGTACCTGTCACTTCGATGGTAGTATCGATGCAGTACCCTTATGCCCACCATTGCGCAGAAAGCCAAGAAGCCGCACAGGGGACTTGCTCCTACATGTCCCTTCCGACTTATCCTTGCAGAATAGCGAGCATGAAGACTTCGGCAAGGTTGTGTTACTGTTCTTCATTCCGTTCGTTCTTATACGTGTCTCTCTGGTGTACTCCCTTTGCTGATCGTGGTCTATCTCACACGTTCCTTCCTGTGCTTTACCAAGGTTCTAGCTCATGTCTGGTAAGTGGTATATGTGATTACTCTTTGTGACTGAAGTTCTACGCGTTATATCACTTGTTGCCTGCTGTGAAGAGAGAGTATTCGGTTGAAAGGCGGAGAGGCATTCATGAGGGGCATTCGCCAAGGATACCGAAGACCCCATATGGAGTATGTGGTCTCAAATCTGCTCACCTCCCAAGGCTTGTGAACAACCTACTGGATTCAGGAGCAATTGCAACCTAAGGACAATCCTAAGCGGCCCTTGGCCTATGCTCCATTAGCCGGCCGACCCCATGGTTTCTGATGCTCGACGTATGCTCGAACAGGTCATTGCAAAGTTTCACAGTTCAACTGAGCGCGACTCCCAGCTCGCAATGCCACCGGTCTTCCAAGCACCAGAAGAGCCAGCATTGACATTCTCGTTTCGACAAGTCAGAGATAATGTTATTCTCCAACAGAAATCCATCTCTTCTCAATCCGTTCGAATTCTTGACAGAGTACGACCTAAATCCTCAGAACTGGGTTGCAAAGGTTACAGCGTTAGCGGTATTGACACTGGACCATGTCGGAGCAGGGTTGTCAGTGACTCTTCCATCATCGCTATTCTCTGCGTGATCGCAACTCTCTGTGTGGCAGGCTTTGTGAAATGGAAGCACTCATGGATCACAACTGCGGCGGAAAGACGTACCCGAAATATGGAAAGACAAGACCGGAACTATCACAGTGGACGACGGAGGAGAGAGCGGCGAGAGCACACCGTTCGGCGCCATTTGCAAGGTCGACAGCGGGATTTGTCAGCGCGGACGATCACAGACCTCAGCGGACAACAACTTCAACTCAGGGAACACCTTGCCCAGCTGCTGGCCCGGCACGAATCAGTTCTTGCGCAGCAACGAGCCCAGGGGCTTCAGGCATCAACGGATATGAGCAGATTGCGGACGCCCGGGGCTGCTCATCTCAGGGATAGGGAAAGGGATTGGGAAGAGTATCAGCTTAGGTCAAACCAGGAGATCCTTGCCGGGCTCGAAAACACTCGATCGATCATTCCCCAGGTGTTCTCCAGTGAAGGAGTACATTATCCAAGTAACGTCTTACGAGTACAACCATCTCTTGAGATGCTACCCGAATACGCTTTGGAGGATCCCCTCAGAACCCAACAGCAAGCCCCATTGTACACCACTGAGTCGAACCCACATTCTTGATACTGGTGATCTCATATTAGTAAGTATCTTCGACAACTCCCCCAGAATCGCTTTAGCTTCAGCTTTTATCGTCTATATGCTAGGATTTCAATGTTGTTGTCTTTTCACAGATTCGGAAGGTAGAATATTTGCTATCCAACCCTTCCAATGTCCCACCGTCACCTTAAGTCGTAGGTCTGGAGTGCTGAGAAGTCCCGGAATTCGGAAGTAGAGCTTTCCAGCCTCACGTTCTTTCGGCAATTTGAGCACATTTGCGAGTTTATGCCATTCCGGCATGCTAGTGCAGGTGCTTCGAACCCTGGTTCGTATCTCGGACTACGCTGCTGGCCAACAAGTCATCCATGAGGAGCACCAGTCATTCGCTCTTGCAGCACGTCAGACTTGACAATCCCAGTGTTTGAGCACGATTCTCCTTGCACAGCACACTATATTTACCGCGAAGTGCTCAATTCACTTAACTCCCGACCAAAGTCTTACTTGCGTCTCCTACTGGATACTACTATTCGCTTTTCTGGTCCGAAGGACAACATGGCTAGTCTTTGAGCCATCTTGCAGAAGAGACACGGATTTACGGGTATTCTTCTTAATTGTATAGCAAAGTCACCACATCCCCTTCTGTATACTCTATCGTATCAAAATGTCACCAAGAGGCGGTGGTGGCGGTTTCGGCGGCGGCGGTGGCCGTGCTGGGGGCGGGTCGGTGTCATCATCCTCTGGATCCAAGGGTAGTAGTCTCTCCAGTTCTGGCAGCAAAGGTAGTAGTTCTTCATACACGGGTAGTACGAAAGGGGATATCCTCGGAAAAGGCCGCATCGGCGGAGTCACTGATCTCGGCGGAGGCAAAGGTTCAAAAGGTTCAAAAGGTTCAGGAGGATGGAAATTGCCCAGACCCTATCATAACGGCGCCGCAAATCCGTACACATCCGCCGCTATCCCATCGAAAAATAATCCATTCAGCTTTTTGACTCGACAAGCTTACGTGGAGCCGCGCGATCGAACCAAGAACTTGGTCAGGGTAACATCCAAAAAGACTTGTCACGAAGGGCTTCCGTCTGGATTGAAGACCGCCGGATGCCAGAACGAAATGGTTCCCGATCAAATAACCCGCGATACGGATGCTACGGATTATCATCTATCGACGCTCAGACCGAACGGCGGATTCAACACCTTGGGTGGCCTTGACCCTGGGAGAAACAAATCCCTTATCGTCCTAACCAGCATTTTCTTCGTCGGGGTGGCGTTTTGCTATTTCATTGGTATGTGGGCAACTCGCAAACACCCGAGGAAAGCCCAGGAGCATGACAAGAGTACTGATGAACCACCGACCGGGATGATCAAAGTCATGCATCTGGAAACCAATAATCCGAAAGAAGCAGGGAAGATTAGATCGCCAGATCTAGCAAGTATGGAGAATCTGACTAGTAGTATTGAGACATCGACGATCAAAGCCATGCATCTGGAGACCACAAGTCCAAAAGAAGCAGGAAAGACTACATCGAAGGATCCACTGGGTATAGAGAAATTGCTTAGCAGTCTTAGGGCAGGAAAATCAACTGGCGAACGGCAATAGTTTGACAAAGCTACGTGTCTGTACAGACAAAGAATATCCAACCAAAGTTGTCCTAGATCGGTCAAATCTACAAGACTTGATGATATCTGGGCATTTCCTACGAGACCAATTACTCTGAACGTGTCTGATTCTCCCTTCTCCTTCCTTGCTTGCTTTTAGCGCCTGGTACTGAGCTACCAAGATCCCATGATATACAGTTTCTGCGGCCCCCCGAAGCTCAGGTTCTGCTTAAGGAGTGTTAAGAAATCTCTGGCTCGTTAGCTCGAGGTGTTCAACGCTATCTCATCCAGCACATGTCTCAAACATCTGTGACATGCCCTGGAGGTGAGCACGGGTAGGTCCCTTTGTTCCCATTTGAAAACGAGCTCGAGAAGCACATGTCCTTCCAAGACAGGCTTAATATAACCTTCCTATGCCAGCGAGCCGCTCAGTTTCGTCTCTTCCACTTCCACTTTTCTCTCCTTGCCAAAGCATCCACTCCTTCTCAATCCAAGAATTTCCAGCAAACCAGGGGCTAGATACAATAATATATACACTACAACCACAAACCATAGACTCCGCTCATCCACCTCTCGATAACCTCCCTTGCTCCACTCCATCGTCCCGGACACATGACACCTCTCGCAAAGACACTCGCAGACAGCCTCGCCTCCCGCACACCATCCGAGCCTGAAGCATCCTGGCTTGATCCCGAAACGTGGTCAAATCTGGTGCGGTACAGCTTCATCACTATTGGCATCGTGGTGGTACTGGTGTGTTTGGTAATCTTCATGTATGAACTTAGCGACCAATACCGTACAGCGAGGTTCGTGGGGTTGAATCAGGATTACGATGATGATGAAAGGGAATTGGAGACGGGGTCTGGTAGTTTCCACATGCCGGAGTGGCGGGAGGAGGGAGGGTATAATTGAGGGATTGAGAATGGCTGGATTGGGGTGGGATTGATGTGGGATTGATGTGGTGCATTTGCGGGGAAAGGAGCATGTCTGCAGGATCGTACTAAATGAAATGACATTAGGAGTTTAACAGTCTGGATGAGATTGTACAAATGTATTGAGTCCTTGTATCTTGACATCGAGTCTTGATATATAATTCCATACACTGATATTATTTTAATGCATGCAAAAGAAAGCACCCATGCCTCAATCCGTACACAAGCGACTATAGACGCTATCCATATCCCGGTCATCCTTCAACGGCACCTGTCTACTTGTCCTGTCTGTGCGACTTTGCCGTTCGCTGGCAGTCCCATATCGATGCTCGAAACTCCCGGATTCCAGCTCCGCGGCCCGATCTCGGTCGTTATGTAGCGCCGCTATCATGGTTCTGTAATGGTGATGGCTGAGAACCCATACCGTGAGTCCGAGGAGGATGAATACAGCGAGGATGCCGACGGTGACAAGCGCGTAGAGCATTGGCTGGCAAAGACTTGAATCGTCGGCCGTTCGAGGGTAGTAGGTGGGATTGATGTCGTTTTTGAACGAATGGATGAGCAACTGAGACAGGGCGAGCATTATAGTTGTTGATGCTGAGATGGCAGAGGAGATTTGTGCGATGTATCAAAAGGCCTTGAGAGAGGATTTGACGAAATATCTATGGCGGTGGAGAAGGGTTTTTCTTGTTTTAGACTTGGTCCTGGATGCTTCTTCGACCCTGAAACTATGCTCGAGAATAAAGAGAAGTGGATTTTGCAGAGATGATTGAGGTAAGGGATTGAGCAGATACCTGGGAAGTTATATACTGAATATGGACCGGTATGGAACAAAAATCCGTTCTGAAATTGAGAAGGACTGGCACATGGGACACTTATCCATAGAGAATTTCACAGAGCTAAAAGCCATCCTACATGTATTGAGCAGCATTTACATAGTGGGATAGGCCATCTGTCGGGATCTGGGTTCCAAATGAAGAGCAAGTTGGAGCTGAAAGAGGGCTTTAATCGTCTTGGATTATAGAGGGTTAAAAAGGGTTGACCTAAGCTGCGGCTGAATGAGAAGGTTTTATAAAGCTCTGTCTAAAGCTAATTGTAGGGACAGTCGAAGGAAGTTGACGATGGGAACCTCGACGCCGTCGCCGTATCACGTGATACCCAAGCCCGATATTCTGCCTCCACTAAATAGAATATTTCCACTTCGCCTGTGTTTGTAGGTATCTACCGAAACGATGTCCATCAATGGCCACTGCCTGGAAGGCGAGGGACTGTGAGCAATGCATCCGCTGCACTGATGCTGCTACAGCGACTCGGTGATCAGACATTTTCTCCAGCTTGTCAAGTACTCACAGACCTCCCCTAAGGCTCATCCAACCGCTCGCAAACCATGTTGCCGACAAACGACGACTGATGTGCATTAAACGTCTGCTGGAGCGACTGAACACCAGGAAGAAACGGTAGTTGGTCGAGCTGTCAGACGTTCGGATAATTTTACCTTCTGCAATGACCCGCAAAGTCCGCTGCGACTATTGACAATAAAGAATGATGGAGCTGTGGAAACATCGTATCTGGATGAGCTTTCAAGGGCCAAAGCGCGGCTGATGGTGCTACTGCCTGTCTTCAAGCGACCAAGCGAAACACAGACATTCATCAGGCTCAATGGTAGGTGCACTCATCCCTTTTAACCCCTACTATGGCGCATCACGACTCCGACGATTTATATCATGCTTTCTACGCTGGATTACTTGTACCTCTCCATCAAAAACTGCAGCCGCAATGCTTGCCAGCAGCTTCCTGAATCTCTCCGTAGCCATCTTCGTTGCCATCTTCGTCACTTGCCACTCTATACCGGTTCAATTCAAGGATGCTGCGAGGACTGTCGAGATCGGTGCTCGAGATGCTCGAGACACCATTACGATTGACCCTGGCAAAGACACATCTCTTTTGCCCAGGACATCGATCAACGTGAACCGATACCGATTGGTCCACCTTCAGTTGTCAACCTTCATCGTTACGCCCCCTGTGATTTTGATACCTGCCCTTGCCGCGCACGTCCATTCATACCGTGGACCCCAGCTTTATGCGACCCTACGGAACCAGGTCCGCCGAATGTGGCCACTGACCACAAATCCACGAGCTCTACGATTCGTAATTGGCCCCTTTGTCTTCACTATCAAAACGAGAATGGATCTTCATATCCCCTTGGACTTTCTTGAAAGATTCTGCGACACAATGGAGATGTGGGCGTCGAATGGCTTTGTGTCCTTATATTATGCCACACTCGAAGATGTTGAAACGATGCAGCCGATATCGGTGGCACTATCTCTGGTTGACGTTTCGGCGCAGTCACAACCGACGGCTGTTCAGCAACAAGGACCGTCAATATAAGATGTGAAGGAATAACGGAAGAGTAGATGGATGCTGGAGAATCGAAGCAACGCGCCACAGCTGCAAGATCCATCATCTTGGCTCTTCGGGGATCAAAGATCCGTGATGGCGAAGCAAGGATGAGGCAAAGGCCCTTAGGCATCTTTCCATCGAAGAACCAATGTAATCAACGTGACATTTAGAATGTATTCTCCCCAGGTGTGGCTTGCCAGAGTGAGGTACAGGTCTCGTGGAGCACCATTCACGTAACTAGAACACCGATGGCATGCAAAGAAAAGCATGGGGTCATCTCGTGGCGGTACCGTCAACTACATCCAACGATAACTTCTAAAGACGTACTACCCTCAATCACAGGGAAAATGCCTCTCCGTTTACAGCTCTCAAGTCATCAACCTGCTTGAAAAACGTCTCTTCAAGGGCTCTTCGCTCTTTCGGGATGACACGGTATAAAAGGTCGGGCGCTGATGCCGTGCAATTTAATGAATATTTCCAAGGACATCTTGATTGACCCGTGGAGGAATCGTGTCATGGAAAGGGATCCGGCACTTGGGCTCTAGTCCTGATCCGATAAAGATGCGAGCATTCTCACATGATGATTGGACTGGTCGTACAAATATAAAGAGCAGATATCCGACATTTAGACCACCTTTGCACATATCCAGCTCAGTCTCGAAAAGTCGAACTTCTGCTCTGCCTTTCTTTTGGCAACTCCACAAGCCAAGAGCCGGTCAATCGACGTGCAATTACCATACTCACTCCTCAGCGAGAGAACGCATCATTTCGAGAGCAATTCCATGGGTACCTCATCAACAATATCGAATGCAGACCATTGACATATCCAGACCGAAGAGAGCTATAAGAGTTATCGCATCTCTTGTCCTCCTCCCCTCTTCGACCATCTTGGTCTTCGCCTTCTCACTTTTCT
>QQTW01002174.1_pt1 | contig 14144 bp, 15 predicted proteins | sample 1904831 | NCBI WGS metagenome assembly QQTW01 (sample SAMN09435610, study PRJNA476489) | Subsurface metagenome, whole genome shotgun sequencing project. | reverse complement strand
GACTGCTGGGCCGCTGTGCGTCAACTTGGCGAGAAGCGAATGGAGATCTGCTGCCCTATCAATCTCGACTTCCTTGACCTTTTCCTTACTTCTCATCTTTTCCCCCTTCCTGGTTGCTGCAATATTCATCCTGGATCCTGGAGACAGTTTCCACCACGCCATCCACGCCTGGAGAAATTAGCACACATCCCCGCTTGCCAGAAAACGGCCGGGCAAGTGCTCACACGTTGCCGTTATGGTACACTGCCTGTTCTGAACGGGACGGACGGTAACCCAAAATAAAACGCGTGCGCAGGTCCCTTGTCCAAGAGTCTTGGCAGGGTTTGCCGGCCTCTTCAACCTGGTTACGCGCATAGCCCTTTAAGGTTGGTGCCCTCGCTCCACCCCTTGAACACCACGGCTATACATCTGTAAGTAAGGCTGCTTCGAGCTCCCTCTTTCTGCACTTATTCAATGTTTTGTGTCTGCCAGGGATCAGAGCGAATGAGAAGCACTGGCCGACTGGCTGTATCTGTCCCATGCGTAACCCCGGCGGACGGCGCACTACTCCTGTTCGAGGCCAAACCGTTCTCAAACCGGTAACTGCGCGTGTTTCAGACAGGCTGTTCTGCCCAGCTCGAACCTCTGCACGCCGTCTGTCTCTCTGCTATGTGGACGCACGTAGCTGAAGGAGGAACCTCGCTCATTTCTCCAAGCGTCGGGTAAAGGAGTCTCGCAATGTCCGCAGTGGCAATCCATGTTTACCAAATTGAACCTCATGGACATGTGACCCTCATAGGATGGGACTGACATTTGGCAGACTGACGGACTGCCGTGCTCCACGAAGATCATGGATACAGGCACGGCAAAGCCGCGTCCACGTTTCTGGACTCCAGACGGCGCACATGTCTCTCGGCAAGGGTGTCAACCGCAAGGCTGGCGCACCGACGGCAGAACGACCTCTGCTCCTCGCAATACCATTTGCCGGTCCCCTCTTTTCGTGACGGCAGCTCGATACGGTAACCACCAGCCAGTGGACTGACCGCCTCCGCTCTTGGTTGTGACGCGGACGCCCAAAAGAAATTGCCTCTTGCCTTCGTGGTCACGTCCAAGTTCGGTTCTTCGGCCTCCACGCCACTCCATCCTCACGGACCAGCAATGCCAACCCCAAAGCGGTTTCTCGTATGTGCAGAGCAGCCGTTCGCGGTCGAGCACGACCCGAACCTTGCACTGCGAATAGGCAGGTATGCAGAGCAGTACTGACAGGGCGGGCCTAGACGAGGGTTGAGGCAATTTTCCAGCACAAGCGGATAATTGTTGGCGCAGTATCGTTGCGTCGTAAGTGCATTTTCAAATGTTTGATTGGTGGTCAGCCATCTGGAGTTATATGTTAGCGGTTACCAGCTGATGTCGGCGGTAGTCCCAAAAGCCTTGGTGTATCCTCGTGGGTTATTAGTCCATATGTTCTTTAAGAATGTTGACAAGAGCAGTATCGAGAGTGAGGCACATGCCATTATATCAAAAGTATGTCAGGAAAATGTAGTAGAATGAGTGAGCCGCACAGACATGCATCACAACATGAGTGAAGCCATGCAGATGTGACGATTGGGATGTAGCTACGGTTCTGCAATTTGTCAAGTCTCTGTCGCTGTGTGTTGCTTTGAGCATCTTTCGAAAACCATATCTTTCAGTTGTATGAACGTGATTTCTCATAACATGCGCGGCGCCATATCCGCCCGGCCTCTTCCCTAATCACCAGAGACACCGAGACCTCTATTTCGTATTCATTTTGCATCGATCCGACCTTGGTGCCGACCGGATATCTGTCTATTCTGTCGTGCCGTTGGGGCGGGCAAGCCTCACTAGCCCTTCTCATACTATTCGTCGGGGTTGTCTCGCATCCCGTACACAGATTCCATGCACTCGTTGTTGCATTTGAACTCACTTCTATCCCCGACGATACCATCCCGGAGGCCTTGCAATGCAGTCCCAAAATCTTCAGCCGTGACGCCCGGAGGAAAGACGACTATGTACGGTTCCAAAAGCGATAGAAGTAATTGCTCGCCCCCGGGGACGGTGAAGGTCTGCAAATAGAGCTGCATCACCTCAGTGCATGCACTCTTCATTGCTCCAGTTAGCTAAAGAATAGCCCACTTTGACGATATCTGTTTGACTCTTACATTGCACCGCGCTTCAGGTATCTGTAACTTATGGACGGTCTTCTTGACGACTTTTTTCTGGACAACGCGTGAGCCTTTTAGCCAGCGAGAGGCTGACCGTACTCTTGCTCACCAATCCCGCCACCATAGCTTGATAAATATCGTAGTCACTTTTGTCGAGCTCATTTGATGCAGCTATGCGCTGCTCTCTTTCCGTTGATGCGTTTCCGATTATCGGACAAGCTATCAAGCAATACAAGCAAGAAGATTGTCGTATGCCCTGTAGTTTCTGGCGCGCAAAGTCGCGTGCTGCTATATTTGCAAGGCTAGGAACTAGTAGCTGTGCGAGGATTGAGAGATACGAAATGAAGAGTGAAGACTTGAGACGAAGCATGGCGAAGTTGAGACTTAACGAATGACCTGAAATCGAGTGCTGGGCGTGGCTAAGCCTGTCCTTATACTCACTGGACCTACCTATACGTAGCTACTTGTGATCCATGTAGTCACAGTCGTAATGCTGCACACCGAGCTCCTGAGAACGGCACAATTAAGTTGTAGGTGAAATTGGCATCTGTGAGTTGACGGCTTCCTCGGTCCGTGGTCTTGCTGGTATTTCTTTGTTAGTATTATTAAGTGCACACGAGCCGAACAGCGGCCCAGAACACGTTCACCTAAAATACAAGTACATATCATTGGTGTATGAATCTATGAACATTTACCAGGAATTACCTATGTGCTGTTCAAGTATCCTACGTGTATGATGGGATAATCCCTTTCGAGTTTAGACGACCTCTGATTCGCCCAGGCGAGTTCCGTACCGCTTGTCTTATACCAGACAAAGCGTCTTTCTGACCATGGCATATCCGTTTCTCTATGACGGATACTTCAGCAGCAGTCTCAAAATTGTAGCTTTTGTGGCTTCTTGAAACACATGTAAGAGCTGATCGTCCAAATGGGCACAATCATCTTATGAAATGCCTTAGGATTTGGTCCGAAATTAGGAAAGTTTGGGTTCTTCTCTACGACTTGTGTCATATATCGATTGATCGGACTTCAGAGGTACGAACGCTAAACACAACCAATGAGCTCTACATCAGCGGTCCTTACTTCACAGATTCGGAGGTGGAGTGTATCAGAGCTGCCACTGTTGAGCTTATAGATGTACCAACTTATGCCGGTACTGACGACACTACCTTTTCCATGAGTACTATTACAGAGTGGACAGAGACTAACCTGCCAGACACTTATACGGCAGCAGAGCAGGGTATCGCCCAACAATTCCAAGGTACCTATACCATCGAGGGAGCCATCAAGGCCCACCTCTTAGGCTTCCTAGACAAGCGAAAAGCAAGCGGAGACTCAAGACCTTGCGGACCACATGACTTGGGACCTATCTACAAATCCGTGTTCGGTGTTTCAGAAGAGGAGTTAAAGGATGAGAAATTTCTATCGCGTTTGAGAAGGTCGGGGCTGGGCGATTCCAAGGCGAAGCAGTCGACAGACAAAGTGACCAAGAAGAAAGATCGAAAGGAGAAGGGCAAGACAGCATGAAGCTGTGCGGAGACGGTCACAATTCAGCTGGATGAGGATAACAAAGCCAATCATGTTTTGGCAGATTAATTGACAAGAAGACGAATTGGATTTTCAGAGGTATGCAAGAATCAATCATGTGATATTTTCTCGGGCCATCCTTTCCCACCGCTGTGCCGGGACGGGATCATGTCCAATCTCCGCTTCCTTTATCTGTGGACAGCCCTGTCCTCTATCCGACCAATCGACCTGGGATCACCTAGAGGATTGCTGCGACAATTCTGTGGCATGCATAAGACCCTGACAAGCAAACATGAGTACCTGTATAATATTCTATATCAGCGATGGTTCATGCACAAAGTACCGGCATGGAGTTTGGGGCGTACGTTACCAATATCATTGACATCTTGGCTTCTAAGATTGAACAAGCTCTTGATCTGCATCGTACCTAGGTAACCTTGCGACGAGGTAACCACCTTGCAGCGGAGGCTGGACAATTAAGATGGTCTTACACGGCTAGGAAGTTCGCCGAAGGCTCAAGGTTGACTGGAAGCAGCGTTCCCACCACCGACTTTGTCCTCACTTTACGGCGTTGATAATGATAATCGATCATCAATTCGTCGGGCGTCAGAGCGACCAGACGGTTCGCCTGATCTAGACAGGCTTCATCGAAAGGGTGTGCACACCCTTTCAGGTGGATCAATACTGGCCAGCGGACCGCAACCCGGACTCAAAGAACCTTGATGCAATCTTCACGACTTTGGAATGCGCTATCCGATTCATCGCCTTGTCTCTTCCATGCCTGAGCGATCCGTTCCGTTTGGCGATGAGTGGCATCCTGGATGGGGATAATCCTTTCATGCCACAGTTATGCAAGATTGCGAGAGCGAATCGTTAGAGTACGTGCATGAGTCCTTCAAGAGAAATTCTAAGATCCAAGACTTGTGAACGGGGAGTCGTTGATGTATGGGAAGGGGAGGTCCTGTGGGAGGCCCGCCCCGGCCGCCAAGCGGGCCATCGGACCAAACTTAACCCGTCGGCTCGCTTCACATCCACACTGTGCGAAGGTCTGTTTGACAGTTTTCTCGCAGTCGAACTGAAGCAGGGTAATATCAGCCCTGCCACGACACCCACCGAGTCGGGTAACAACGACGAGACTGATAGTGACGAGGACAGCGACAAGCGGAGCTCGACCGCTGGCGACAACTGCAGGAGCGAAATACACAACCTCCGCGCTCCCGAGAAATCCAGCAACATGTCCAGCTTCGAGCCGGTGGTTAGTTATCTCGACTTGTTCTCTCACACGTAGCACTGCAAGTCGCAACTTGCTAACTCCAGTCGATGTCAGATCGTCATTGACGGCAAGGGACACCTGCTCGGCCGTCTGGCCAGCATCGTCGCCAAGCAGCTCCTCAACGGTCAAAAAATCGTTGTCGTCCGATGCGAGGAGATTAATATTTCTGGCGAATTCTTCCGCGCGAAGCGTATGTTTGTCCGCATGTCGTGCTCGCCTGGCACACTCTACTGCTTGCACGACATTGGGAACGAGGATGAGGCTAACCGCCGCGAACGATGACACAGTCAAATATATGGCTTTCATGCGCAAGCAGACGCGTTACAACCCCACACGAGGAGGTAAGAATCCTCTCAATCGCTCCACCATGACCGACGTACAAGCTGACAACACTGATAGGTCCGTTCCATCTGCGTGGCCCTGCGAAGATGTTCTGGCGCACTGTCCGGGGCATGATTCCCCACAAGACACCCCGTGGAGATGCCGCCATGGGTCGTCTCAAGACCTTCGAGGGCATTCCACCTCCCTACGATAAGATGAAGCGCATGGTCGTTCCCCGAGCCCTCCGTGTACTGCGCCTGAAGCCCGGCCGCAAGTACTGCAAGTTGGGACGCGTGGGTCATGAGTTTGGCTGGAAGTACAACGACGTTGTCGACAGGTGGGTTTACTTCCGGGCTGACACATGGCTATTGTGCTAAATGTATGGTCCTCCACTAACGTGCTCGCCTCTATCAGACTCGAGGAGAAGCGCAAGGCTTTCAGTGCGGCCTACCACAAGCAGAAGAAGGTCATCCGCAGGCAGCTTACAGAGGCCAAGAAGAACGCGAATGTGGACGACAAGTCGAGAGCTCTGCTTGCTCAGTATGGCTACCAGGTTTGAGGATTAAACGATGAGTAGAAGGCCCGAAGAGACGAGCTTTGCGTGATAGCGTGGGCAGCTTGGTGAGCGGCTCTAATCGGCTGTCCGTACGCCTTTCTCAACCACAGAAAGTTCTTTGCGCATTGTGTACCTACTTGCGGTGTATGCGGAGCAAGAGATTCATCCCGGTGACTTGAGGATTAAAATGGAATTAAAAACCACTATCAATACTCAGTCCGTTCAAGTTGAGTTCTGTGGAGTCTCGTTCTGCGCTAGACTGCGTCAAGCCGATTTAAGTGATCAGTATCAAGATGCCAAGATCGTGTTCTCACTGATCAGTAGCATTGTTGATGCTGATGAGATAACTGTGAATCAGTTATACTGGACGATTTCCAAGGTGTGCTCTTTGATATGTGCGTCAAAGGACATGCAACTGCCCCCACGGATCTACGAGGGTTTGCCGAGGTCTGGTTTACTGACGGCGCTGCGGTCGAAGCCTCACAACTTCATCAGCTCATCAGCTCGAGGCTTCGTAGGCTTCGTTGCCGTTAGCGGCACGCACAATGCGGCCGTGTATAGCCTTTTGCGCCATTTAGCTGATCGCTTGATCCTGCGCCATGTCTTCAGCTGTTGCGCGGCTCTCCAAGCTCGCCGAGCATCTGACTCCGTCCCCTGCGAATCCCGCCAACAGACCCAGAAATAACTTCCACGCGCTCTCCCCGACATTCTTCCTGCCTCGCGCGGCAGCAATTGAGCCAGACGTACGGCCCACATCCTCGATGCGCTGGTCATGGCACGGCTATTGATTCGCACGCCAGGCCGAAGCCGTCTACCATGTCACATCTACCGGAACGGTCTTGAGACGGTCATACCGTGAAGTGGCTGATCGAGCCCGTGGACTCGCATACTATCTGAAAGCGCGTGGGCTCAAGCGCGTCGGCATCTTGTGTCCCAACACTCCTGCCTTCCTCGAGTCGATATTCGGTATCTCTGCGGCTGGAGGAGCCAATGTCTGTTCGTGCTTGCGCCGCTCCTGATGTAATTCTGATGAGTTGACACGTCGTAGCTGTCAACTACAGGCTGAGACCTACGGACATTTCGTACATACTCCAGCACGCCGAGGTCGCCGCCATCATCGTGGACCAGGAGCTCGTCCCGCTTCTGGAAGAGTTTCGGAGGGAGAGACCCGATGTTCCGTTGATCGTCGACTTGGATGCCGGTGCGGTGGCCGGAGCGTCGGGGGGCCCTTTCGACGACGCCGTATCGGAAGGTCTTCGCCTCGACAGCGGGAATGGCAACAGAGGCTGGGACGGCCTGGACGCGCAGGTCGCGGACGAAGAGAGCATGATCGCTCTGGCGTACACGAGCGGGACGACGGCCAGGCCGAAGGGCGTCGAGTACACGCACAGAGGCTGCTATCTGGCGGCGCTGGCCAACGCGTTGGAGTCTGGTCTGAACATGTCGGAAGGACGATGCCGGTATCTGTGGACGCTGCCCATGTTTCATGCGATGGGTGAGTCGGTCATGTACTTCGGGTTGTGAAGTCGAGACTGAATCAGAGCAGGCTGGACGTTCCCTTGGGCAGTCACGGCGGTGCGTGGGACTCACTACTGTCTGAGGAAGATCGACTACCCGCAGATATGGAGATTGCTCAAGAGGGAGCGTATCACGCACTTCAACGCTGCACCAACGGTCAACACTCTGCTCTGCAATGCAAAGGAGGCCGAGCGACTTTCAAGCCCAGTGAGAGTCACGGTGGCCGCCAGTCCGCCGACGGCGTCTCTCTTCGAGCAGATGATACGCTTGAACCTGCAGCCCGTGCATGTCTACGGGCTGACAGAGACGTACGGACCCATCACCAAAAGCTACTTTCTGCCAGAGTGGGATCGAATAGCCGCGAGCGAGAAATATCAAAAGATGGCGCGACAGGGGCATGGGTTCATCACGAGCTTGCCCGCCCGGGTCGTGAAGACGGACGTGCCCGAGGGGACCGTCATCGACGTGCGGAAGGACGGCAAGGAGATTGGCGAGATCGTGTTTGCGGGCAACATCTGCGCCAAGGGGTACTACAAGGATCCCGAGGCCACGCGGAAGCTCTTTGCTGGGGGCGTCTGTCATTCCGGCGATCTGGCCGTGTGGCATCCGGACGGTGCGGTGCAGATTCTGGACCGAGCGAAAGATATCATTATCAGTGGTGAGTCGTGTTGATTCTCACGGTAGCAGTCAAGACTGATCTCTCATGGAAACCCAGGCGGCGAGAACATCTCCTCGGTAGCACTGGAAAGCATGCTCGCCCGTCATCCAGACATTCTCGAAGCAGCCGTGGTTGCCGTTCCAGACTCTCATTGGGGGGAGCGGCCAAAGGCCTACGTGACGATCAAGTCTGACAGGAGAACCAGAGGAGAAGACGTCATCGTCTGGGCGAAAGAGCAGAGCGCGATCAGTCGGTTCATGGTGCCGCGAGAGGTCGAGGTCGTGGACGAGCTGCCGAAGACTGCCACTGGCAAAGTGAAGAAGAACGTGCTAAGAGCATGGGCCAAGGGTGCGAATAGGAGTGATGAGCTGTAGAGGTAAGATACGATGATGATAGGAGATCCGGCATGCGATGCATTCAAGAATCTCTTGGAAAAGCAGTATCTGCGCGATCCCATTCAAGCTTTTCATGCCGGCATCGGTCTGTAGGCACTTCGACATTACCACAACGAACGTGCGCTCAGCGCTCCCACGCTCAACGGCACTGTTGAACCGTTGTCGGCCGGTAGGATATATTCCGACAAGACGCAAGTCGGCCCTGGGGCGTAATAATCTGATAGCATTTGGGTTACCTCCAGTGGTTTGACGGACTCGGCAGCACGAGTACCTAGGTACATACGGAGTACGTAAGCCACGCCGTGAAAGTGCGCGTCGCGACCGCGGGGCGAGCTCTAGCTTGCGGGTAGGCAGATCGCGCCGCCGTCGATCAACAAATTGTTTTTGATATCTCCTCGACGCATGTCTCTGCTTTACAATGCAAGCACGGAAGACAAAGAATCTGGATAGGTGAGGATGATGAATGAACAGCGTTGACAGATACTCGAGGCTGAAAAGACACCTCTTCTTCTCCACAGAATAGATTGGTGGCCTGGTCTGCGGCTTGAGAGGTCGAGATGAAAAAGCCCAAGGAAAAAAGAGATAGGGGGGCGGCGCTAGTGCCGGAAGCGGGCTAGGAAGGGACGGAGCTTGGCGGGGCGAGCTGCCTTCCGAGGGCTGGCGGCCGGTAGATAAAAAGGGCCGGCGGTGCCCCAGACTCTGCGCCCGCAAGTCCAGCGAGAGCGAAGAACATTGAACCGAACACCCGCGCCCGCCCCAACGTTCCTCTGCTTTCATTGGTCTCGTCACCTCCTCTCGTCCCTTCCTTCTTCGAGACCACGCAGATTCCCGCTTATATAATCACTACTCACTCGACCGACGACTTCACGACGATAAGACTCATGTTGTTATAATAATCTCATTCAGTGAATGATTCTTCTTCTGATGCGACAGCGTTTCGTCATCTTTGTAGCCCTTTAATGTTTTCACAGAGCCAAACGCGGCGACAGCTCATTTACCCGGGACGCCGACGCACGGCTCTCATTGGCCGATCGAAACAGGCAGCTCCAGTCGTGCCATGGCTTCCAGGTATGCCTTGTTCCAACTCTTTATTAATTAGCGGCGCAACTGACCACGTCATGTGACAGGCTTGATCGTCTCGTCACGTGAGTAACTTTATCCTCAGTCACGACCCGCGAGGGATACAATAACGAGCGGTTTGATGACTGCATGGGTTTGGTCAGCTGATAGAGAAACAGACTGCTGGAGACTGGGAGCACGCAGTTGATCAGGAACACCGCCGTACAGCAACTTGCCGACGTGCAAAAGCAGCATCCCGACGACCTCTTCAATCTCCTTGCCAGAGTCATCCCATATTTAAGATCGAAATCATGGGACACACGAACAGCGGCGGCCAAGGCGGTTGGCGGGATCGTGGAGAATGCGGAAAAGTTCGATCCGAATGCAGGCGACGAACCAGTCAAGGCCGAGGACGGTCAAGCTGGAGCGAACGGTTCATCAGTCAAAAAGGATGAACCCGATTCACCAGGAACCTCGGACGATCTGCTGCAGCTCGAAACCTTGGATGTTTCGCTGATCCTCACTCATGGCAAGAAGCTGCTCGGCAGCGCGGGAAGGGAGTACGACTACAAACTCGCCGCAATGGACCCCGCGGAGCGTTTGGCACTCCAGAAGAGAAGTCTCACAGCGCGCCTCGGGCTCGGGGGTGAATACATGGAAGAAGACCTCGTGACGGAGAGCGACATCTTGGTCCCAATCTCCAAGCCCAACGTTCCCCCGACTCCCGGCATGCGGCTTGACACCACCGTCTCCCGCACCAACAGCTTATCGTCACCCTCATGTTCCGCAATCCTCTCGCCCCACGATCCCAGCGTGCAGACGCCAGGCGGAGAGAATGGCCTCAGCAAGCGGCAAATCAATGCGCTCAAGCGAAAGAACAAGAAGGAGTTCAAAGATCAAGCGAAAAAGGTCCGCGTCATCGATCTGGGTCCGCGTCGGACGAGCATGGAGACACCACAGACGCCTCTGAGCGCCCATCCGCATCCCGTCAGGACCAGCATCAAAACCGAAGACGGGGAGAGCACGCCTGTTGACTACTTTTCGCTCGAGCGTCAGAACGGCGACGACGATTCAAAGGTCGTCTCTGAGTTCAAGGGCATGCCCGTGCCGGAAAAGGCCACTTTCCAGACCGAGGCGGAAGAGCAGGGGTTCGAATGGCCGTACGACAGGCTGTGCGAGTTTCTCACGGTCGACCTCTTCGACAACAGCTGGGAGATCAGGCACGGCGCCGCAATGGGTCTGCGGGAGGTCATCCGCGTCCACGGAGCCGGTGCCGGCCGGCGGCGAGGAAAGCCGCGCGCGGAAAACGACCGTCTGAACCGCCAGTGGCTGGACGACCTCGCGTGTCGGTTCTGCTGCGTCTTCATGCTGGACCGGTTCGGAGACTATGTGTCGGACACGGTCGTCGCTCCGATCCGCGAGACGGCCGGACAGGCGCTCGGGGCGGTCCTTCAGTATCTTCCGCCGGATGATGTCAAGGCGGCATATCGTGTCCTCCATCGACTGGTCCTTCAGAAGGATCTGGGTTTGAAGCACCGTGTGTGGGAGGCCTGTCACGGAGGCATGATCGGCATGAGATATCTCGTTGCCGTGCGGAATGAATTGTTGATCCAAGACTCGGAGCTCATGGAAGGGGTTTTGGAGGCCGTCATGAAGGGTCTTGGGGATTCCGACGACGACGTTCGAGCCGTGAGCGCCGCGACGCTGATACCGGTGGCCGAGGAGTTTGTCACCTCGCATCCCTCAGCGCTGGAGAACCTCATCACAATAGTCTGGGATTGTCTGTCCAATCTGAGCGACGACCTCAGCGCCAGCACAGGATCGGTCATGGACCTGCTCGCCAAGCTCTGCAGCTTTCCGCCGGTTCTGGACGCGATGAAGCGTAACGCAGCCGAGAACCCCGAACACTCGTTCAGCGAGCTCGTACCGAGACTCTATCCCTTCCTGCGACACACCATTACCAGCGTCAGGTCTGCCGTGCTGCGAGCTCTCCTTACCTTCCTCGACATTGACGGAGAAGGCACCAACGGATGGGTTACCGGCAAGGCGCTGCGACTCATCTTCCAGAACCTCATCGTGGAGCGTAACGAAGGCGTCTTGAAACTCTCTCTGCAGGTCTGGAACGCGCTGGTCGATGTGCTCGCCTCTGGCCCTGTCTCGTTTGCGGCAGAGTTCGAGTCGCATGTCGACGCTGCCGTTTCGCTCACCATCTTCCCGATCGGAGTATCGCGCCACCCGCTACCCATGGATCCTTGGCTGTTCATGCGGCCATCGGGCCAGAGATACAGCCTTCCGTCTCAACCCACGAAGAAGAGCTCGCCAGGGCCCGAGCCCGGGAAGCGTCGCAGAAAGTCGGAGAAGAGGGACCGGGACATGCCTCCGCCGTCCAGTAATAGCCATAATATCGACGCGGCCGTTATGCAAGGCGATGTAGATCTCGTCGGAGCGGATGTGTTGATGCGCTGTAGGATTCATGCGGCTCAAGCACTCGGAAAGGCAATCGCGTGCTGGCCGGCTGCCTCCAGAAAACAGACTTTCGGCGATAAGATTCTGTCTGGTCTGACCTCGCCGTTTTCCACGACGCAGCTCATCGCCGCAATGGTCGCCGAAGAGTTCGCCAAAGCGACCAGAGAGAAAGACGAGCTGGCAACTGCTATCCTCGGCGAACTCACCAACACCGTCGAAGGCGAGCGGCCCACGGCTTACAGTGATCTCGTCAGCTATCTCCAGGTCGTCCGCGCGCAGTGTCAGTCCCTGATCACCGTTTTTCGAGATGTCGCGCATCTCCAGAGCTCCCACATCCCCACCATCGCCGTCGTGGTCCAGGGCGAGCCCGACGCGAGCAAGTACGCCTTCTCTCTCGCGGACGGAGAAAAGATTGTCGGTGCCGATTTCGACAAACTGAAAAAGGCCCTGACTCCTGCGCAGCGGATAACTTCTACCAAGGCGCTCGAAGATGCCAGAGCGGATGTGCAGAGAGCCATCGAGGAGGCGAGGAGGGTCAAGGAGCAGCACGATTTCAGAGTGATGGCGGCCGCGGCTGCTGGCATCGTTGCTCTCAGAGCAGTCCCGAAGAAGCCGTCCATGACGATCAAGGCGATGATGGACAGCGTGAAGAAGGAAGAGAATTTCGATCTGCAGAAGAGGCTGGCGGCAGCCGTTGCCGGTCTCGTGGACCAGATGTCTGCAGCTGGAAAACGCGGCGTCGTCGACAAGGTCGTTGGGAATCTCGTCAAGTTTTGCTGCATGGAGACCGCAGAAACGCCAGAGTTCCACGCCAACGCTGCCGTCGAGATTGGGATTTTGTCTCTCAAGAAGGAGGAAGACATCAAAGACCATCCCGATGCCGCTCGCTTCGAGCGAGAAGCAAGAGCGGCCAGGATCACCAGACGCGGCGCCAAAGAAGCCTTGGAGCAACTCGCGAGCAAGTTTGGAGAGACTCTCTTCGAGCGGATCCCCATCCTGAGGAGTCTCATCGAGCAGCCGATCCAGAGCGTCTTTGCGGGAGAGCTGCCGGCAGACTTGACGAATCCCGAAAACGCTCTCGGACAAGAAGCCGTCGATGCGCTTTCCACCCTCCGCGCATTGGCTCCCAAGTTCCATCCCGGCCTAAGATCGTTTCTCTCTGGTCTGCTGCCAGTGATTGCCAAAGCACTAAAGTCGCAAATGTCCGTCCTGCGATATGCGGCCGCCAAGTGTTACGCAACGCTCTGCAGCGTCATCACCGTCGAAGCCATCACCATGCTCGTCGAGACGGTGCTTCCGTCAATTAACAACGCGTTGGATGTGCACTGCCGACAGGGCGCCATCGAGTGTCTCTACCACCTCATCCATGTCATGGCAGATGGGATTCTGCCCTACGTGATCTTCCTAATCGTTCCCGTTCTCGGTCGCATGAGCGACTCAGACAACGATGTCCGCCTCATCGCGACCACGACTTTCGCGACCTTGGTCAAACTCGTCCCTCTCGAAGCAGGCATACCCGATCCGCCCGGGCTGTCGGAGGAGCTGCTCAAGGGTAGAGACCGCGAACGCAAGTTCATAGCGCAGATGCTCGACGCACGCAAGGTCGAGCCATTTGAGATACCCGTAGCAATAAAAGCCGAGCTGCGCTCTTATCAGCAAGAGGGCGTCAACTGGCTGGCGTTCCTCAACCGCTACAACCTCCACGGCGTGCTCTGTGACGACATGGGCCTCGGCAAGACGCTGCAGACGCTGTGCATCGTCGCCAGCGACCACCACATGCGCGCCGAGGAATTCGCAAAGACTCAAGCTCCCGAAGCGCGCCGTCTTCCGTCGCTCATCGTGTGCCCCCCCGACGCTCTCCGGTCACTGGCAGCAGGAGATCCGTACCTACGCTCCGTTCCTGAATGCCGTGGCGTACGTGGGCCCGCCGTCCGAACGGTCCAAGCGCCGCGCGAAGCTGGCTACAGCGGACGTCGTCATCACGTCGTACGACATCTGCAGGAACGACATTGACGTGCTGGCGCCGCTTAATTGGAATTACTGCGTCCTGGATGAGGGCCATTTGATCAAGAACCCTCGAGCCAAGACCACCATATCTGTCAAACGGCTTGCCAGCAATCACCGTCTAATCCTATCTGGGACGCCGATTCAGAACAACGTGCTCGAGCTGTGGTCGCTGTTCGACTTTCTGATGCCAGGTTTTCTCGGG
>QQTW01002173.1_pt1 | contig 14145 bp, 8 predicted proteins | sample 1904831 | NCBI WGS metagenome assembly QQTW01 (sample SAMN09435610, study PRJNA476489) | Subsurface metagenome, whole genome shotgun sequencing project. | reverse complement strand
TCTAAGCCATTACCTTGACAATATGCCCGTATCAAAACGAAAGCAAGATGCCCTCCGCCAGCTTCAAGGGGAATACCTTCTCCCGACCGTCTCGCCCACTACAGGAAAGTTGAATACAATCAGTCTCGTCTGGGATCACGATCGCCTCTGGGGAGCCTTCGAATTCGGCTACATCCACGGCATCTTTCTCGTCAGTGGCACTCCGACAGCAGAGATTATCGACAAGCCTACGAGTTTCCCATTCACATGGCGTGGCACAGATGGTGACAGAACGGTCTTCAACAACTCTAATATCACGAAGGGGGCCATCACCCTTGGTGCTGGCAATGAAATAAGTGGGCGATTCAGCTGGATACCGGAGAGGCTTCACAATGACTTCTACGCGAAAAAAGCCAGTGGTTCGGCGCGTGCTGGTCGGTCTATCGAGGATGTTGTCGACGAGTGGAATTCATACAACTACTTCGGAGAGGACGACGCTCCTCGCACTGCAAGTGCGCCAAAGGAAAAAGCTGCAGCCCCGAAGAAACGCAAGAGAGAGGGCAGTCCGGAGGCAACAGCATCGTCGAAGCGAACAGCTTCCAAGCCGGACTTGTCCTATCTTTTAGGGCCCTCGATGGACCACGATTATCACGCAGACTTCATGCGAACTTTCACGGGCATTTATGACATCACCAGCGAGACTGTCCAGCAAGAGTGGCCTCTTATGGGTACCAAATTGTCCATCCGCTTCCACATCGACGCTGTAGAAAACAAAATCTGGGGTTGCTTTGACATGGGCATCTGCGATGGCTTTATCTTATTTGACAAGGCGCCGCATGGCACAGGTCCGCGTCGCACGTGGATTAAAGAGGGTGCAAAGCTCAAGTTCCAGTGGCGTGCTATCGAGTCTGACAACATGGGGCAGCAAAGTTCTGGGTCTGGCGAAGTGATGGTTAAGGACTGGACGGTGAAGGGGTCATTCAAGGCAATGTTTGGATACACAATCACGTTTGCTGGGAGAAGAAAGCTCATGCCCGGAGTGTCTGGACATGAAACAACTTACTACAAGCTCAAGTGGGATGAGTACAAGGAAGGCATCGATCCGTGGGGAAGAAATAAGTGGAGATGATACGTGCGGTGCTTGACCCGTGGACGAGCGCTGTTGAAGGCGATGTCAGAGGCGATGGAGTTTCGTGCCAACCGTCGACAATAGCTCGGGTAGAACCCCCATGTTCTCAAATGCTCTCAAAGACATCGATGTAGGGATCCGTGGCGCAGTCCGTCTTTTGAAATCCCTGAGTCGTGACTTCGACGGCTTCAAGGCTTGTGTGGACCCGTCTAGCCTGGACACACTTTTAGCAAGCCAGTAACCCAGAGCTGAGAGAGCAGATATTGAGAATGTCCTACTGGTAAGAGCAACACTGGTGTAAGCCAGAAGAGGTTCACACCTTTCTTAGTTTAGGATAAGATATTTCTCTCTGATGGTTAGTCGTCATCCTCCAGGGCTGCACGGGCTGCAGCATGGAAGTTCTGCATGCTAGTCTCGATGCGGCAAGTGTTCCTGGTTTATCCCCAAGGTGGCTGGGCGCACCCTGGCACCTGACGTCGAGTCGCGTCCCGCTGTTGCGCGACTGCATCAACTCCCCATCGCCCGTCATCATCCACAGGCTCTCGTCTCTCGTTCCTTATAAACCGCCCATGCTCCGCCGACAGCGTCCTGCAGGATCCTCACGGCCTCCGTCGGCGTTGATGACTTCTGCACGAATCCTCCGACCAAGCGATGGCGGATGTGGCTCTGGAATGGAGGCGCTCGGTGCAACCGCAGATCAGCATTCCGCAATGTTGCTGCGGCCGATCGCAGGCCGAATGTCCGTTCATCTCACATAACAACACCGTTCTCGAAGGCCTCGAGCGCGATGTCCAGACTGCCGCTCGGCTCGGCCAGGTATGTGCCATATATGTATTCGCATCCGCGCGGATCATCTCCTCGACGGCTTTCCTGCGTCCTCCACCGTCCGCAACATAAAAACGCTCATTAAAACGTACGATGTCGCTTACCTGGTCTTTGCAGGCTCTTCTGGTCCGCCATGAGGCCTACATGGCTGATGCCCAGCAAGAACGGACTCGGATGACGGCCAGTATCGAAAAGCTGGAACTCGAGAAGCGTAACCTGGAGACCAAGAACGCACAGATTGTGGAGGAGAACCGATGTCTCCTCGAACAGCTGGAGGGCCTCAACAATGCCGTGACGGAGTCGGACTCGCAAGTCAAGTCGCTCACCGCGACGCTGCACGCCACACAACTGGAGCTGCAGCGGCTCGCGGTTCTGGCTTCGCGCACCGAGCAGCTGGAGCGACAGCTTTCCGAACTCGAAAGAGACCAAGCAGAGCTCCACGCAACGCTAGAGAGCACCGAGGAGGACGAGAAGACTGCAGTGCAACGATGGAGGCAGGCCGAGCGGACCATCGCTGATCTTCAGGATCAGGTGGACAGGATCGAGCAGGAGGCCAGGGAAGAGCGGGAGCGGCATGTGGAGGTTGTTGGGCGCATGGAGAGGAGACTTGTGGTAGAGAAAGAGCTCAAAACAGCCGGCGGTCGCTTGAGTGGTGCCGCTGCAGGCAAAGGCAATGACGCCGAAAGGAACGGGACCAACGTCATCTCGCACTTCGTCAAGGACATCCTCCAGGACAACGCGAATCTGCAAATGGGCATCGTCGAGCTCAAGGAAATGCTGCAGAGCTCAAACGATGAGGTCGAGAAGTTGCGCGACCAACTTCAGCTCCATCAGCCTCTGCAGCGAGGCTCATCCGAACAAGGACAGGGTACAACCTTGCAAACCGAGTTGAGTCCCCCGGAGACAGTCCGGAAGCTCTCGCAGGAACTTCACGTCCACCATCATTACCATCCCGCTGTCAAAACGCCTGTTGCTGGCTCGAGAATCGGTACTCCCGGCCATAGACGAGCAAAGAAAAAGCGCACGGTCGTCTCACCGGGTCACTTCACGCCTCCATCCGGATCATCAACTCCACGGATACGAGCCTCGAGCGCCACACCAACCGCGCCCTCATCGGCGACGGCCATTCTCGCGCAGACTTCCGTCACGATTCCGCGATCGACTCCCAACCGTTGGTCAACGCAGTCCAACACCACAACACCCTCAATCATGGGTTCGTCTGCTCCCAGTTCGCCCTACAGCCCGTCGAATCGGACCTCTTCAATCTTCAGCAGAGTCTTCAGTGATAGCGCCACAGACTCGGAGCGCCCGACGAGCCCCGATACCACCGAGCCAGGGTCTCCGCTACTCCTGCCTGCGCGTGCTAAACAACAGTTCAAGCTCGCTCCTCGAAGCTTTACGTGCCCAACCGCTTTCCGGCTGAAGTCGGAGCCGTCCGCTGCCATATCCTGCGAACTCAACACCACGATCCCTGAGCATACCTCCGATACAGATGCAAGCATCACCGACCTCGAACTGAACGGCCTCCCCACCCCCACCAAAACAATCAACGAAGCCAACGACTTCCCCTCCCTCCCTCCCATAACCGAAACCCCCTTCCCACCCCCTCAACACTCCTTCCTCCGCCGCGCCGCCTCCCACGAATCCCTCCTCTCCGTCTCCGGCATGGACATCCACACCCTGCGCCACCGGCCCTCCCAGCTCCTCACCCTCTCCTCCTCCATCTCCACCAACCCGGTCCTCAGCCAAGCAACGGCGATTGCGTCGCGTCCGACCCTGCTGGCCGCCGAGTCGCCCTCCGTCAGCCGGTCGCTGCTGTCCGGCATCGCGGCCGAGCAGCGCGCTGCGGCCTCGACGAGCACCGCGTCCGCGGGATCGAACTTTGGCCGGCGCGTCGGCGGATGGGTGCTCGGCAAGTGGGGCGTCGCTCCGGTTTCTTCTGCCGCTCCTGTGTACCCGCAATCGTATGTGGCGAAGAGGGCGAATTCGGAGATGGCCAGGCCGGCTGGCGGAGTTGCTAAATCAAAGGTCGTGCCTACCGTGAAGCTGCGGCCGCCCGGTGTGAACCAGGATGGTCCGCTCTTGTGGAGTCTGCAGGCGGAGCGGGAAAAAAGGGCCGAGGCGGCGAAGAAGGCTTCCGTGGTAGCGGGCGCGGTGGATGAGGAGGCTTTGAGAGAGTCCCTGCGAGAAGGATGAAGTAGGTTCTAATTTCTACCGGTGCGTGCAGGAACTACAACACAGTCTTGGATCGGTCTCTCTTTTGTTAAATCAATCGCCCAAAGAGGCTCATCGCATTTTGATACCCAATACGATTTGGATGTGGTTCCTTTTCGATTATCTCGCACTCTGCACGAGTCTCTTTCGAATAAAGCGATTTTGTTACATGAAGTATATTAGAAGAAGCAAGTCTGCATCACATGTGACGAAACCGAACCAAGAACGAGACGTTCAGCCGTTGGGTATGAGAAGGCAACACGATTTCGGGACCTTGTTGCCTCGAGCGAGACCAAACACAACTTGGCGAATTTCCTATCGACGCCAGTGCCCTCCCATTTACCCACCCATATAGTACGCCATCCAAGTCATGATTCGTAACTTGCTCCTTAAGCACTCCCAGTACGGTGTCGTTGGATGACATCTCTCATATTCTCGGGCGGCGGCGGGGATCGCAGGTGGAAAGGATAGCTATAGTTGCGGGAGTGCGTCGACGAGCGCGAGATGGTCGTCGTCAACGGCGGACTGACGGGCCGGGCACTGTGCACGCCATCCTGGCTGGCGGGACTGCTGACGACCGACTCCTCGCGCACATCGGGCGCCTTGTCGCGGCCGTACAGCGTCGGGAACGCGTACTGCCTGCCGGTGGGCGAGGCCGAGTCGAGCTCGACGGGCTCGGCCGGCTCGTCCAGCTTGTTGACGACGGTGCTGGCGTCGAGCATCTCGGCCAGCACCCGGCTCGAGCCGTCGAGCTCCGACTTGGGCTTGCCCGCGTCGAGCTGGTACATGGGCGGCCGGACGAGGGCGGCAGCGTCGGCGCCACCGTCGAGCTCGGTGGAGGGCCCCGCGCGCCGGTTTCGCCTCCGGCGGCGCGAGCGCCACGCGAAGAAGGCGATGCCGGCGACGAGGGCGACGAGGACGGGGACGGCGACGCCGATGGCGATGGCGACGCTCGTGTCGAGGCCGCCGCTGCTCTGAGGTTGTGGGGTGGCGGTCGGGGAGGGGCTGGCGGTGTTGAGCTCTGCGCCGGCGGAGGAGGAGCTGCTGCTGCTCTGCGGAGGGGTCGTGTATGTCTGGCAGGCGCCGGCCGGGCAGATCCAGTCGTGGTCGCAGTCGTCGTTGGTGTTGCACGGATCGCCCAGGCAGTGGAACTCCCAGGTGCACTCTGGGAGCGGCGACGACTCTCGGGGGACGGGGACCGTCTGGCAGACTCCGCCGGGGCAGATCCAATCGTGGTCGCACTCGTCATTGCTGGTGCAGGTGTCGCCCAAGCAGTGAGACTCCCATGTGCAGACCGGGAGCGAGGACGAGACGGTTGCTGTTGATGATGTGGTCGTTGCGGTCGCTGCGGCTCCGCCGCCTCCAGCCATCGACTCGATGGACGACAGCTGTCGGATGAAAAGTCGTGGCACAGCCATGCTTCAGCTATAGCTGTTAGAAGACGAACGGTGAAGGTAAGCAGATATCGTAAAGGGCCACTCACTTAGAGCACTTGACGCATCAGCTTCCCTAAATTTGGGGAGGCCGAATCCTCAGAAGAAGGTATTGTTGGGTAATTTGCTCGTCGAAGGATTCTTGAGAGTAAAATAATCCACAAGCATTACGGCAAAAGCCAGGGAAAAGCAGATTGGATGCACTGGCGCCGCCAACAGCTATCTTGGGACGTGGAGAGGGCAGTGCCGCAGCGGCGGCACACGCTGGCTTTCATATTTCTGCAAAAGTTCCAGACTTGATGCCTAGCTGCATGACAAGACCCAAGTACGGGGGCTCAGACGGCTGAAGCCGGCCGGGGACGTCGTTGCAGGGAAGCAAGCATGTGGAGGCTGGGGGTTGGATGCTCGAACACAAGACCGATCGACCAGCAAGCGAGTCGAGCAGCGATCATTGGACGGGCAGAGTTGGCCAAGCGCAGCCATGGAAAAGCCAGAGCTCCTTCCGGATTGCAGTCATTCGCCCGTGATAAGTCCAGTTCGCAGGGCTGAACAGCGTGACTGAACGATATTTGGGGAGTGGTGTGTTTGTGCCCAATGGAAAGTTGAAGATGGAGTCTGCGGCTGCTCGGCTGCGTACCGGAATTGCGCCATTCGTCGAGCCCAAGGCCAGGGCTGGGAGCTCCGGCTGGAATTGTATTAAAGCGTCGATAGTCCCTCTCAGCGGCCCAAAGAGCGTTCGCAACAGCATCTGAAGCCAGTTCGTGGTCATTTCCGTGCTCTTCTTCTCTTCCTATCGTCACCAGACGGCGCATCTTCGATTTGTCGAGACTCGTACATAGACCAAGACCTTATAAACCCAATCTGCTGACGCACTGCCATATCTTGTGCTCTGAGTCCATCCCACAGTCCCGTGCATGAATGCAATTTACCCATCAACATACGTGCATGGCCATAGGCAGCTCGAGATCAGTCCCGCCACAATAGGTGCGTGGCTCTGAAACATATATTGCTTTTCGAAGGCCAAAAGCGGTCGCACGCACCGAAATATCCATTCCATCAAGACGAGCGACCAAGCTCACGGTCGCGATGCTCTGCTGCACGGCTCCATGGACCAGACTACCTCTCCGCGGACATCACGGTTCCTGGAGTAGACGTGCCGGCCAAAGACCGGGGCCCTGCGGAGATAGGCGAACGAATGAACCATAAAGGACGGCGAGTCGCCGAAGAAGTGCTGAGCTTCCGAACCGGGCCTCGTAGATTTGATCCAGCGGCTTCCTCGCTATTCTCACGATCATTAGCATTGTTTCTTTCGCTTACTGATGAGGGATTTTAGATGTCTTCAGGGCTTCAACGTCAATTTAAGGCTCGAGTTACGAGACGTTGTGTACCTGAGTACTTCGGTACCTGAACCGCTTGGCGAGACGGAAAGCTTGGCGGACGGTGCTTATCGATAAGCGACCACAACGATGACGAGTGCAGTCCAACGTGACGAATCAGGAGCCGTCCAATAGCCAGGTCGTAAGCAGCTGGAGCGCATACAACTCTGAGGTCTCAATTGCAATTCCAGGGTTTGATGCTCTTAGGACGCTTTACCGCCATCTCGCGGACTCCATTCCTGCAACACTGCCGGAGCCGTCCTATACTGCACTTTTCTCGAGGCGCCTACAGTCTGTTCAGCACAACCACCAAGGCAATGGCACAAGAGTTCAAGCTTAAGGACTTGACGTCCATTGAGATGAAGAATGGCGAGAAGAAGGAAGTCGAGGTCGAGGGCATCGAGAACGGCAAGGTGCTCCTCGTCAAGGCCAACGACGAGGTTCATGCACTGAGCGCCAATTGCACGCATTATGGTGCTCCGCTCAAGCTGGGAGTCGTTACCGGAGACGGAAGACTGACCTGTGCTTGGCACGGTGGTATGATTCCTTTCATCGATCATTCGGGATCAGTGACAAGATGCTGAACTATGGAAAAAAGCATGCTTCAAGATCTCCACTGGCGATGTCGAAGACGCTCCAGCGCTGGATCCACTAGCCCATTTTGATATCGTGCAAAGAGACGGGTCGGTCTATATCAAGGGAGAGGAGAGCCTCATCAAGGCAAACAAGAGGCCGTTAAACCTGAAATGCACGGCGCAAGGGCCTGAGAAGGTTCTTGTAGTCGGAGGGTGCGTAGGATCACATCTTAAATTGCTCCTGATACTGACAGAGTGTGCCACACAGAGGCAGCGGCACTATTGGAGCTGTCGAGGGTCTGCGCGCAGGCGGCTTCAAGGGCCACATCAAGGTCATCTCCAAAGAAGGCTACCGACCCATCGATCGGACCAAGCTGTCAAAGGCTCTGCTCGCGGACGTCTCAAAGGCCGCGTGGAGGACGCCAGAGTTCTACAAGGAATCTTCAATCGACATTGTCGAGGACGAAGTCACCGGCGTCGACTTCTACAACAAGAAGGTCTCGACAAAGTCCGGGGACTGTCATCACTACACGAAGCTCATCCTGGCCACGGGCGGCTCTCCCCGCTCGCTCCCACTGCCAGGACTCAAGGAGGGCGAGCTCGGCAACGTCTTCCTGCTGCGGACCATCCAGCACACGCAGGACATCCACAAGGCGCTCGGCGACAACGGCAAGAAGGTCGTCATCATCGGCAGCTCCTTCATCGGCATGGAGGTCGCCAACTGCCTGGCCTCGATGAAGAACGACGTCACCGTCGTCGGCATGGAAAAGGCCCCTCTCGACCGGATCATGGGCGAGCGCGTCGGCAACATCTTCAAGGGCCTGCTGGAGAAGAACGGCGTCAAATTCCACATGTCCGCCTCCGTCGACAAAGCGACCCCCTCCTCGACCGACCCGTCCAAAGTCGGCGCCCTCCACCTCAAAGACGGCACCGTCCTGCCCGCCGACCTCGTCATCGAAGGCGTCGGCGTCGGCCCAGCCACCGAGTTCCTAAAATCCACGCCCGCCATCCAGCTGGAGAAGGACGGGTCCATCCGCACCGACGAGTCCTTCGCCGTGGCCGGCGTCAGCGACGTCTACGCTATCGGCGACATCGCGACGTACCCGTACCACGGCCCGGAGGGCAACGGTCGGCCGATCCGCATCGAGCACTGGAACGTGGCGCAGAACGCGGGGCGGTCGGTGGCCAACTCGATTGCGCACCCGGGCGCGCCGCCGAAGCCGTTCATCCCTGTGTTCTGGTCGGCGCTGGGCGCGCAGCTGCGGTACTGCGGCAACACGCAGGGTGGCTACGATGATGTTGTTTTTATCGGCGATGACGAGAAGCCGTCGTTTGTGGCGTACTATACGAAGGGCGACGCGGTCGTCGCGGTGGCGTCGATGATGAAGGATCCGTACATGTCGCAGAGCGCGGAGCTGATGAGGCGGGGCAAGATGCCGACCAAGAGCGAGCTGCAGAACGGGGTGGACGTTCTTGAGATCAGCGTTCCTCCTGAGGTCAAGATATAGATAGCTCAGACCAAGGCCGGTTCCCCAGCCCGCTGTGTAGGTATGGGATATCTCTCGGTCTCAAAAAGCATATACAGGCGCAAGCACGCACGTGTAGTAGCCCGGTGCACAGTCGTACTGATCAGATTATGCGGCAAGGCCGGAGCACATGTTCGCTCCCTGTCATGACGGACTTATCTCAATCCTTGAATCTGCTGCGAATGCTAAAGATTCGTTGTCTCTCAATGGAAGATGCAAGTCAAGTCTTGATGACCTCTGCGGCACACACCCGCTTGTCACTTGGTGAATTTCCACAATGCAAAATCGATATGAATGATTGGTAGGTAAGAGTAGAATAGCAAAGTATCAAAGGCTCCTTCCCATGTAAAAGCTGCGAAGGACAACATAGGAGATTCATGAATCCAATGGATTTTGAGCTCTTTCGCTCCCAGCACACTCTGGTATAAACACCAGGTCATGATCAAGACGCCATCGCCAAGAGGCTCAAAACTCCGTGTCAACCCTCAGCTATAAATCAATGTAGCCTCCAACATATCATTAGAATGACGCTGACATGAGTAGCAAATAAGGCTCAATATGCGACCAAGATTGAATACAACGAACGAAAGAACAAAGAGTAAGCGACAGAAAGGGGGTATATGGGTGGAGGATTCACCAGAAGAATGGAATTAATGTTTTGAAGGTTGAGAACATAGTATCCGATTTAGTGTAAAGAGAATTCCGGTGATTTGTGCTCTATCGCACATCAATAAGTGGCAATCATCACATCCCGTGGGTCATAACTCTAGATCAAGTCTGAATGCTAACATTGACCCTGACATTAGCATCCTCAGGGAAGAAGCCAAACACGAGTCTATAAAGATCTCTGAGCCAAGCAAACTGCTCGGTGCGCGAGAACCACTGCACAGCACGACCAACGTCGATGGCGGTGACGCGGCGCGACGGCAGGCTCGCCGAGGTGCGCAGCGTCGCGTCCGCCTGCACGAGCTTCTTGTAGCTCTCGAGCAGCTTGACCTGCCAGCCGAGCGTGCCGAACGAGTTGGACGGCAACGTCTTGACGAAGGCCGCGAGGCCTTGGGCTCCGTTGCGCGCGTAGCCGGAGTTCATGGCCGCCTTGAGCACCAGCACTTTGAGCCGGACGAGATGCGCGTCTTCTGCGTTTGCGGTCGCGGTCGACGAGGTCCGCTGGGATGACTCGGAGTAGGTCGAGAGGGTGGAGGCGGAGGAGGACCAGCGTGCCTTGGCGCGCATGCCTCCCTGGTCGGGTCCGAGGACTAGGATGTTTGGCACGTTGGGTTCGTGGACGGGAGACTCGGCCGGCTCGTCGAAAATCGTCGTGGGCGTTTCCGGCGGCAGCGATCTTAGGCTGTTTAAGCTGCCGAGACTGTTTAGGCTGTTGAGGCTGTTTGCGCTGTGGTAGCTGTCGTCCATCGAAGAGGATTGTCCGGATAAAACGCTCTGGCTGTAATTCATCGGAAAGGTCGACTGGGAAGGTCGCGGAGTGCCTCTGTCCGGTCTGACCTGGTTCCAGCCCTCGCGGAAGATGTCGCAGAGCTCCCAGCAGGCCTGCACCGCCGAGCCAAGCAGTTCTTCGTCGGGCGGTTTCCCTTCCCGATTGTTCTGGCGGATGTTGAAGAGCATCTCCGCCAGGCCCCAGCATGCTCGCAACAGGGCGTCACTCTCGTCCGGCAGCTGGACCCGTTGCTTCATCAGTCTGTGGCAGAGCGTGACGTAGAAATCGAGCGTTCGTTCCCGAAAGGCTTCGGGCAGGTTGCGATCGTGGGTGTTGTAGAGGTGATTGTTGAGCTCGAAACTGACTCGCAGAACGGAGTCTGCTGCCTCGTCGAGCCGGTGACGAGCCTCGAACAAGGCCTGGCAAAAGTCCCGACACAGCTCCAGCGTCGGCCGAACCTCGCCTGCCGGATCTTCGTCTCGATTCTCGTACAGCTGCTGACAGAGTTTCCAACAGCTTCTCCACGCCTGCTCTTGGACTTCCCTGTGGCCGGAACTGAACATCCTCTCCCGGTGAACGGAGCTCAGGCCGGAGAGGGTGTTGCAGAGGGTCCAGCATTCGGCGAGCGCCGTCTTGAGTGCTTTGATCTCTGCTTCTGCCTGGTCGAGATGATCGCGAGTTAGATTCGCCATCAGTTCTACCCCCTGGCCGTCTTCAGACTCGTCATTGGAGGCTTTCTCCAAATCCCGGGCTTCGGGTATGTCTGCATTGTTACTTTGATTAGTAGTACGAATGAAGCATGAGCCGGAAAGACTCGAGGTACCTTCGAGCGACGGACTGGCCCTGCTTCGCCGTTTGTGTTCCTCCTCGGCCTCTTGCCTTGTTTGAGCGCGCGGCGTGCCCCGATCGATACCTCTAGCTGGAGGTACCGAAGTGTTAATGGGGGCGAATCCACCTAGTTGTTCCTAATTGACAGTTTAGTTCGAACTTCAACGCTAATCGAAGGCAGTTCTGAAACGCCGACATACGTTTTCATCGTCCTCGCCGTCGCGAAGCTTGGACGCGGTCACGACGGTACTCTCGGAGCCTCCTGTTTCCGATTGCGCATCCCGGCTGCGACGCGACTCTGGTTGCTCGACATCCTTGTCACGGTTAGCCGACACGATGAAAAGCCCATGTACGTCTGGCTGGCACGCACAAAATTCTTGAATCCTGGCGGGGCATGAATGACCGACTGCGGAGCTTCATCCCCGGAATCAGCTCTCACTCTGGTCACCAGGTTCGTGTCAAGCTTAGGTCGCTGTCGGCATGCCATCGTTAGCACCTCCACCAGCTGGAGCGGGGCTCGCGCGGGTTGTTCCGCACCGTATCTCCATCAGCACCGGCAGTCGTGAGCTCTATATCCGGCGGCATGGCCTCTTCCTCCTCTGCGCCTTCTTGTTCCATGTCGTCTATTTCTGTAACCTCGGTGTTTTCGGTACCATTGGAGTCGACGGGCGAAGGGTCAACGTATGTGGGATACGGGGACGGAGGTGGGTGTAGCAGATCCGATCGGCCTGAAGATCTGGATCGCAAGTCAGAGGAGTGATTGATTGTAGATATGCTCAAAGGACGCTTACCTATTAGAATTAGGTTGCAAGATACTGTTGAAAGCTGCGGGCGAGCTCGGCGAATCCGTGTATGGCGAAAAGGCTGACATGAGGCCAGCGGTCGGTGAAGGAACGAGAGGGGACTTCAAGGCCATGCTCCCACAGGAGCATCAGAGGGCGTATCGCCCTTGTCGTGCAGCAACACCGACGAGTTCGCCTGGATGATAGATACGTTATTGGTGTATCCTCGACGCTTCCGGAGAAGCAATAGCGGCAACGGCAGCGACAGATGAACGATGACTGATGCGGCTCCGCTGCCAGCTGAAAGCTTGAGAAGAATCGGGAGGTGTCGCAGGAATGCCCCGCAAGTGCTGGAAAGCTGATGCCTGTAGCGCGAGATGTTAAAACCTGTAAAGAGAGATGACAGGTCGACGCCGCTTGCGAAAGGTATGACAGTGCTGGTGAAGACGTCGTTCTCGAGCGATGATGAGCGGAGGCAGGTCAAGGGAATAAAATGCGCTTGCACGCTAATCGCTCGAGAGATCCGCGGGTGGGTTGGGCAAAGTACCGACACTATGGTCCGGAGGAGGCGAGGTACTTTGGGCTGGACCTCTGCCCGCTTTGTGCCTCTCAATTATCCTCTAATCTCTATCAATGAGAACAGCAATGAGCATGGCTTGTTACTCTCGTCCTGTGTCCAGCTTGGACGCTCACAGTGTATGGCCTCGCACCACATGCAGGAAGCCTTCGTCAATCGGTGATGAAGGCGTTCTGCGCCATCGGTAAAGGGACAGGCCGGGGGATGCGGAGAGCAATGCTGGTCAACAGATTCATATATGTAGGAGTCTTTCTTTCTTTGAGGCCTCCTAGTATTTCACTGTGTCTTGCTCATGACTAGCTTGAGGCTGTTGCCTTTTCTTCCGTCTTTGAGCTCCAGATGCACGACGTTCTATTCTCCGAACCCTTGACTTCCAAGAAGTGCAACCAGAAAGGATCCAAAACTGTTTCCTTCGCAGCAGGGCGCGCCACTCCGATCTGCGGGCGGTCGTTAGCACAACTGACGCCGCTCTTGGCGACGTTGGGAACCAATCTTCATCCTCGCTTTAAGCGCCGGTGGCCCGGTCTCTTCTCACTTCGTTCAGTGTTTTCCTTTTCTTTGCTCTTTCCGGACCCTCAGGCATCCAGCATGAAAGTTGCAGCAAGTACTCCGTATCTGTAGCAAAGTCCCACTCCTGCATGCCGTCGTATTCGCACTGCAGGACAGCATCTGAAGGACTAGTTGCTTCGATATGCGATTGTACAGAGAGCATGCACGTCTCCATCGTCCTGCCACGCGATCAGGTTTCACCGCGTGGATTTCCCGGAGAAAGAGAGCGACCAACGACAATCTGCCTGTCAGGTAATGTACAGATATGTACGGAGTACTGATCACAGTTCCGTAAGCAGCGCGGGCCTGTCACTTCGACGAGAGTTGGCGCATGGCGCATCGCTCATTCCTCCGGTTGACCGGCGCGGCCGCGTACCAAGCTCTTCCCGACGCCATGGGCCTCGGGATTTGTTTCTGGTCCGGCCAGCCACGGGAGTCGATTCTGGTACGCTTGCCAACGGGGCCTAGGAGATTGTCAATGAATCAGGAACCATCACAGCGTAGCCTAAGGCGTGTCACGTTTGTTGGTATTTGATGCTGGACGTATCCATGGATGGAGTGCCGTATCTCGTGCGCGGCGAGTGCTCCTTGCCCGCGCTTGGCGCACGTCTTGCTGTAGCGCAGCCGAAGTGCATACATAGTCGACCCGAACCTCACATCTGTTGCACCGCTTCTTTGAAAGAGCGGAGTACGCAAATAGTGTCGAAAAGGCGGACTTCCTTTCAACGCGAATGCGTGAGAGCTAATGCACCAGAACCAAACACGCCGTTGCAAGGCGACGACTGCCGGTCATGGAGACGAAGCTTGGAAGCTCGTGAAAGCCCCCACGGGACCCTCCCCGCGGTTCTGACTGCTGGTGGCGGCGCTATCGTCCTCGCCGCAATCCTCCATATGCATGGTTGTGTTATTTAGCGGTG
>QQTW01002172.1_pt1 | contig 14148 bp, 10 predicted proteins | sample 1904831 | NCBI WGS metagenome assembly QQTW01 (sample SAMN09435610, study PRJNA476489) | Subsurface metagenome, whole genome shotgun sequencing project. | reverse complement strand
AAAATATCCCCTTCTACAGGAAAGAGTTCGCATAAGATTTTACTTACCTCTCTCCCATTAGGATGAGTAGTAACTCTTCAAAACTGTACGTGAGCTCGCACATCCTAGCCGACATCATGTCGAAAATTTGAAAGCACCGAGCGCAATCAGAATGGTCAAGACCTGTCACTGCTACCCATCCTTCTGTTCGCTGAATGGCTTATTCAAGGTATTCCGTTAACAGCGTTCCCGTGAAGAGAAGGAAGTATGTAAAAATATATAATTCGATTTGGACATCGTTTACCGGATCTTCGTGGAGCTCTGCAAAAAGACAGAGGTCTTCATTGCTCATGTCGTGGAGTAGAGTGATCATTTCTGACTCGACGCGAAATAGCTCTGTATTTGTGAGGCCGTTCATGGCAGGGCGATAACTGCTGCTAGTGCGCATGTTGAACGAGCTTGCCGAGATAGCAGAGTCGTCAGGGGGATGGCTATCATATTCACAAGAATGGCCTGCCGTGGTCCAGGATCCAGGCGCTCTTAGGTTGTCTAACCTAGGCTTTGAGCTGCGAGTTGTAGAGATATCCTCTAGTCCACTCATGTCAGTGTGCTGCGTTCCGCTCACCATGTTATCTTCATCACAAATTAGCCTCTAACTGCTCACTTGATGCGCTGGCTGACTTGAAAAAGGGTTTATCGCAAACTTCAGGAGAACATTCTTTCCTAGACTGCTCAGCGGACTCGCAATCACTGTCGCTTGCGCTCACTTCCTCATTTCTGGTCTCACGCCAGCTTCGGTGTCGTTACACCTGTTTGTTGGTCCTCTGCAGCCACAAGTTCTGGGTAAGAATCTAAGCTCGGCAAGCCTTGCAGAGCCTGGCATCGGGTTTTTGTCATTAGGTTTGAGAAATCAGCCTCACTGTAGGCCTTTGGCTAGTCCGAAAAGCCTCAGATCTTGCGCTGGCAGAAACGTGCCTCACAATTGGAACTATTCGTGGTGCTCCCTTTTGATAAGTCGTATTGAGGTGTTTCTTCAGGCTACATCTTCCTTTCGATACAGGCATGGCACTGCTTCACCGGTCAGCAGAGGCATTGTGTACTATCATTCAACACAAAATCTTCTGTCTGAGGTCTGCCCAACGCACTAAATGTGGTTCTCTGCCGAACAGAAGGCGGTCTCTTTGCTGCCCGTTGCCTGCTGCCGGCTGCCTTGCAGTGCTGGACTCAAAGACGTGCGGACTCTTTTGTTTGCTTTTATGGCGACTTTGCGGTGGGGCCTGCGTCGTGCCGAATGGAAGAAATTGACAGTGCCAAGTGGCGGGACTTACCGTGTGAAGCCAAGCGCAAAGGCAAAGGCTCACCGAAACTCGGCTAGTTGTGGGGGCCTAAAAGGCGTCACGCCCGTGCGCGTTGCCTTGACAATGACGGACAGTCTTTCCTGATTGATGATGGGTCTTCCAAACATTATCTATTTTATAAGGCCGGAATTCCCATCGCCTTCGCGTTTTAGTTTAATAACAAACCTCCACCCACAAAATGTCCTCAAGGCGGGAATCAGACTTTGAACGTCTTCAGCAGCTGCTTCGAGAAGAGCGAGAGCGGACAGAACTAGAGCGAGGGCGGCGGGCAGAACTAGAGCGAGAGCGGGCAGAACTAGAGCGAGGGCGGCGGGCAGAACTAGAGGAGCGGGCAGAACTAGAGCGAGAGCGGGCAGAACTAGAGCGAGGGCGGCGGGAAGAACTAGAGCGAGAGCTGGCAGAACTAGAGCGAAGCCGTGTGGAAGCAGAGTCTCTCGCCCATATTGAGGAAAAGAAGACCAGACGCACTACGTTCGAAGAGTACATACGCAACTGCCATACACTTCTTTCAAAACCGCTCCGTATTCAGACAGACAAGAGCCTCGGTACGCAGGGTTCCATCACCAGCCCTAAGAATAAGCCGTGTCCAACCTTATTGAAACCTTGGACGGACTTTCCGATACTGCAACAACAACTCTTCGAAAAAGTCTATCAACATATCCCTTCAGAGATGAAACTTTTCAGCTCTACTCAATATCTCAATGAGCTTGGTCAAGATCTTTGCGACCGGCCATTCGCGAGCGAGAAGGACCTGAAGATATACGAGCGCTTAGCTGTTGAGCGACCGACAACCAACATTATCTCTCATCTTCAAGAGATGAGAGAGACTCGCAATGCATTCAACTTGAGCGGCGGCATAGTCTTTGAGAACCACGTCAACAGTCTCGCAAATGAAAACGAAGAGGTTCAGCAGAGTCTTCAAAATCTTCAACTCTCAAGCAAATCGCAAGGCTCGAGCTCGAACGCGAAGCCCAAAGACGCTGATCAGATCTGCGTATACAAGGAGACAGATGGGAGACGCAGCCTCTGTCTAGTTGTTGAATATAAGCCATCTCACAAGCTATCTGTCTTCAATCTACGGGCTGGGCTTTTGCGAGCTGACCATGGGTCTATGAACCTGCCCAAAGACGTCATCAACCGGCCTACAATACCTACAGATTCAGATGAGAAGTTTGTGTATCACTCCGAGTGGTTGGTTGGGGCCGCCTTGACGCAAACGTATGGCTACATGATTGAGAGCGGTCTCGAATATAGCTATCTCACCACTGGGGAGGCATTCATATTTCTTTGGATCAAGAAGAACGAGCCACACACTCTCTATTATCACCTTGCAGAGCCCAATATCGAAGCTGAGGCGCAGGACGAGGTTGACATCTTGCTCTGCCGCACCGCTGTGAGCCAGACGTTGACCTTCTGCTTGTTGGCACTGGCATCGAAGCCTCGCAGTCAACGATGGCGAACCCACACGCTGGAGACTGCCTGCAGGGCTGTGATTGATCATGAAGCAATTCTTCAGCAGATACCCGCAGAAGACAGGACCTTAACTCCGCCATCCTCAGTATATCAAGCTCGGATCCATCCTGTCCAGCGGTCGCCGATTGTTTTACGGCCCAAAAAGTCACGAAAGGCCAGAAATAGCTGTAGTTCTACAGATAGAAAGGTGCACGAGGATCCACAGAGTCCCCCTAGCTCATCGAATGAGTCCTCAGATATTGAAACACCAAGCAAGTCAATGGCTCGTTCAGGACAGTCTAGGATCAGGCAGTCTCGTGAGACCAATACGTCGCGGGCGGCTGAAGAGAGCGATACCCATCATCGACAATACTGCACACAAGCCTGCTTATTAGGGCTTGTACAACGACGTCCATTAGACGAAGCCTGCCCAAATGTCTCTGCACATCGTGCTCATGGAACCAGCAACCGTCATCCTTTAGAGCAGAAGACTCTTGCGGAAGGCATACGACATCAACTTGAAGGTAACCTTGACAACGGATGCGAACCGCTCGGAAAGCAAGGTGCCCGTGGTGCTCTTTTCAGATTGGCCCTGGACTCTTTTGGATATACTTTCGTCGCCAAGGGGACTGTGAAAGCCTTCATTCCAAATCTAAAGCATGAAGGGCAAGTCTACCGACACCTAGCTAAAGTTCAAGGAGAGCTCATTCCGGTATACCTCGGGAACATCTCTCTCACCAAGCCGTACTTTTTCGACTTCGGGGTCAGAATAGTGCATATGCTGCTAATGTCATGGGCAGGCGAGCAGGCACAGGAGTGCTCGATGTCAAGCATATCGCGAGACATGAATGAGGAAATAAACCAGGCGGTCACAAAGATGCTAGAGTGCGGAGTGAAGCACGGCGATATAAGGCCACCCAATGTGCTATGGAATCCTAAAAGCAGGAAGGTGATGCTGGTAGATTTTGAGCGTTCAGTGTTCCTGAAGGTGCCAATTCTCCAAGAGATATCACCCAATCGGGAGCAGAAGCGGTTACACTTCAGTGGGGGGGAATCCTACGCTGGAGCTTCCTACCAGCTTGTCACTGATCTGATTGGCTGTCATGCCCAAAACGCGCCCTGATCAAGGGCCCGATGATAGCAATCCTAAAACTGAATACTTTGTATCAGTGGCATGCACATATGCACCAAGACGATCAGGCAATCGCATGTGAACATACATTGAACCTTGGTCAAACCCGCTCTTGCTGCGGCCTTTTCTAGATGCGGTAAGGTGATAAGGCGAATCACTCATTGCATGGTCACTGAGCACCCCACAAACCGGTCAAGCGGATAATGCCTAGACTGCTCAATGAGAGTAGCGGGGCGGCAGTGGTCCGAGCTGCAGCACCACCAGCGCTTTGAAGATAATCAAATAGATAAACCCCACGCGGAATGTGGGCCAAGCCATACCCCTGCTAACTGCAGTAGGCTCAACACATAAGGATCAGGGATTCAAATTGATGCGCGACATCACATCTACATTATCGCAACCCAACACAACCAAAACTCTTAACGCGCACATACACGCATCGTACATATCGACACCGGTGCATCCCCTACCAATCAAGCCGAATCCATCCCTCTCCCACAGGTCGGAACGGGGGTGAAACCAAGTCTTTGACCGCCACTAGGCAGCAGCGATTCTTTTGGACAGAAACTGCAGATTAGCTCTCCCAATTGATATAGAAGCTTTGACGTACCCACACACGGACGATAGAATCTACAGCAGGCAATTTGATAACTTAATCCAGTGAGGCTGCTCCTTAACTGAACATCTCTTTTGATTGTGCAGATTACTAATTCAACGTTTTTCAAGCTGCGGTTCCCTAACGAAGCATGGCTGCAACAGCTGTAGATCGGGATATTCTTCATGCCTCCACCTTTAATACCATCAAGCCATTTGAAGAGCAGGAGAAAGCCGTCGACGATGATATTCTGACGACCATCGCGAAAATATTCGTGCAGAACAAGATGCACCATCGGTACGGGGCTGGAATCCTTCACCGCCACCAGGAGTTAAAGGATGGAAGTGTGATGGTTCACACAGTGCGAAATGCGGAGATCGATATTTGCCAGATGCAAAGTCTAAATAGTCTCGATGTCTCGCGACTCGTTCCAAACTCGTTGTTCCTCAACAACGAGCACAATTTTCAGGCGTTCGAGTACGACATCGACGGCCCAGACACAGCGTTTGACAACAAGTTTATGGCCCACCTTCGAGACTTTCTGATCGCAAATAGTCTTGAGAAGCTGATCGCTATCATTCCGAACCCCGCAGTGGATGGCGGGCTCGACGACTCGGTTGAGTTCATGCATCTAAATGGCAGAGGCACCGTGCGTGTTCCACGCCAGGCAGGCGTCGATGCGACGGAGCCTGTCGTCACTGGGTGGAGCTTCCACGAGAATGAACAGGGGATTATTGAGTGCAAGGGAAATAACGTTTGCTCTCCTAAGGTGAATGGACATCACCAAGTCTTTCAGGACTCAAAATTGCACTCGGTCATCACTTGAGGGGGAGCTTCTGATAGGTTTTGTTGTCTTGCGCTTCTCTACATTTGTGGTTCGCTTTATAGCTCGGCCTCTCATAATCTCGAATCAACTCTTGCGCTATACAGCAATCCGCTCCTTCAGATCTCGAAACTAGCTCAATATCATAAACTCCTCGAATCCGTTCTGGCACTTCTCTTAACTTTTCTGTCTCCAGGATTAATCCAGAAATTTAAAAGGCCTCCATCCCTCTCTTGGCCTTGTCATTCGCCTTGTCTCGACCTCGAAAGGTGTCGCGACCTGTGTCGAACCGGGGATATTTGATTTAAATTAACCTTGTGCCAGGTCTCATGGTGGTTATGAAGTACTGATGTCTGTACCGAAGGGATTAGCACAAGACTATCGTATTTAGTACTCGGATTTAAGCAACTTACTCAATTAGCTATCTGATGTATATACATATCTGTGACATGGTTGAGGTGTTATAGGAGGAAGGAAGAGTTTCTGGCGACGAGGAACTGAAATGTCGCGCTAAACGAACTGCAATTGCCATTCGCTTAAACGAGCCGCGAAGCTGGACAAATTCGCTGCCAACTTGAGTGTACGACCAATTCACCTTCCTCCCTACGCTCGGTATCGTGATGGACATCTACCAACAAACTCGTATTAGAGAGTTCTTCTCTCAGACTTCCCATATCTCCCAAGAAGCTTGTCACAAATTTGTACAAGACGTCCTCTTAGCACAGCTTCACTCGCACACGAAAGCCTCCGCTGACGTGAAGCCGAGCCTTTATCAGGGTAGCCTTAGCTATACTTGCATCATAGACCTCGAGCACCCCGCCTCAGCTGGAGAGCCCATCGTTGTTCAATTTCGATGGGAAGAACTTGACCTTTGGGGCATCATAAAGGCAAATCAAGTTCATGGCAACGTTGCACCGTTGGTGTCTTTTCAAGGCTCTTATGGTGGTCTTTTCGTATACACCTCTCCCTTTGCACCAGGGAAGCCTTACATTGCGGCTCTCATGGCTGCGGAGCAAGAATTACCTCAACGACATCGATGGATGACCATGAGCGACCTTGCCGACGTGCTGGCTCGTGGTGCGAAACCCCCTGCTGTTTGTCTATCCCACCCGTCCTTCCTTTCGAATATACAGTCTATGATCGATGGTTTTCCATTCCAAAATCAAGACTTGAAGGGCCAGATCTTATTGTGCTTATCGGAAATTCGACAAAACAGCGCTCGTCTCACGAAACTTCCCCTCGTCTTAACACATATGGACCTAACGCCATTCAATTATCTTATTGACGAGACTTCTGGACATATCACCGCCATTCTTGACTGGGACGGCGCTGCGTATCTTCCCATAGGACACAATTTTCATTTTGTTGAAAATCTCCTTGGATACATGACGAGAGATGGCTGGGAGGATATCGAAGATCGACATGCACTGGAGTCATTTCTTTTTGCTAGAGTACGACAGCTCTTAGTCTCACAGGGATTTGATGAGGGTGATCTAGAAGCGATAGAATACGAGAAGGCGTTAGGCATTCTCAGGTATTATGTGCCGAAGCTTCTGGAATGGAAAGATGATAAGGCTGAGAGATATTTGAAGGCCTTTTTGCGACATTTGTCGTTCCTAAGGGAAAAGAAACCAATCCTATGAAAGGTGCTACCAGCAACTGAGTTTACGAGTCCATTGCTCTATGGTAGCACATCACAGCAATAGCAAATAGGTGTCACACGCCCTGCTGAGACCCTATGGGACACCACCCGATTTATCGAAGATATTGAGCTGCGAGATTACGTGCACCAGCCTTGCCCTGCATTCCACTATATCATACGGAGCTGTTGTGGACGCTGAAAGGGATATCTGTTGGCTTGACAACCAGCCTCACGTTTGCTTCCGAGGTCGACCTTGGCGTCTCTTTTGTTGGGGCCCGCCTGGTGCATCATCTTCTACAATTGCCCCCTGGCCTCGCTTCAAATCCGGTCCCCTTCGCCCCTTCCTGGACCCGCGCTTTGGTCGCAGTCGTGCCTCAAACCTATCCACCAGCTCTTTTGCATTTCCCAGCAAGTGTTCAGGTACTAGTGTCGGGTCCTAATCTACCAAGTAGTGGACCACACCGTCAACATCCTCCTTGCCGTTATCGCTCGCGTTAGCTGTGGAGTTGGAAAGAATGAATGGCGCTCCTGAGTCGAGGTGGTCACATCGCCTAGATCATAAGAGGAAGCACTCTTGGGCCCGCCCGTGCGGTCTGCGTCAAGATCGCAATAATCCGCATCGGACTGGATACTGTTAGGTTCATCGTCTTTACTACTCAGCAGAATCGGTCGCCGTTACCACCTTCGAGCCCGATACCTCGATCGCGGGAGGAGCGGTATCAGCCTCAGCTCCGCAGTAGAGCACACTTGTGCTATTAGGACAGAAGGGACATGGGAATCAGCACACGGCCAGCCTAGAATTATGTGCATGGCCACAAGTCAGTCGAGCGATACTCCCAGGTCGCATACTAACTATGGCGCGCCTCATCCTTTCAGTTTGGAATGTTCTTTGTTGACTGGCTGCTCTCTTGTGGTCTGTACGGGTTAAATCCTATTTTGCCCCGTGCATGAAGGACGTGTTTCCAAGCCATGAGCAACCTCTTTGATGCACACCGCCTGCTGCTCCCGCTCCCTATCCTCGTTGTCATTGTCCTTTGAGTCCCGGACCCGACCATACGACCGGTCGAGCACGCAGTAACGTATACTAGGGTGTTTCAGGAATTATTATACAAGCAGGTTGTCCTTGAAAGTCCGATTTCTAATTGGAGGCGAGTCCGGTGTCACCATTCTAGGCCAAGAAATAAAACCACACATGACTTTCTATGGCAGGGCGGCAACTACCATCACCCGCTGCAAGCACACGTAGAGAGTCCATGTATGCTAGGTTACGGAAGTCATGAGTGAAGTATACAAAAATGATAAGGACGGATCAATGATGAAAACGGGATGAAAAAGAGACAGAGATAGTAGTATGCTCAACAGGAGAGAGATGCGTGCCTTGCCCGGCGAATAACATAGCTCCCAAAGGGAGGAGCTCAAAGGACGGCATACAATTTCATGCAATGACGAATATGGGTAGTCTGCGATCTAAAATCGCATCGATCAAATGTTGATTGGCTTTTGCATGCAAACAAATTTGCTCCAATAGTGTATTACATAGATAGGTATGAGAGGTCGCGACCATTTACATTCGAGGGCCACCCGCTGTTGGCCTTATGGATCGGGTTTTGAAGAGGATGCATTAATGACGAGCCTTAATGACTCGAGCTACCCAAATAAAGAGCAAGCCGACCGAGCGCGCCTTCTAGCCATAATAGGTAGATTGGCTACACCGCATGTGGCCGAACACTCCGATTATTCTAATTTATCAGCTAATTGCGGCAGAGCCGCACTGTATGTGGAGCCGCAACACCACACTCTATTTCAACTTTACCTCCTCGGATTTGTCGCCATCGCTCTTGACTTCTCAAACCTACCCTTGGCTTCATTACATACTAGCTCGAGGCCTTAAAACTATGGGTAAGGAAACGCAAAGTTAGGGATATGTATGTGCGGCTCCTCCATGGTCCGGTTTCTGTCCGTAGGTGACGTGGCTACCGCGGTCCGATAATCAGCGGTCATCCAAAGATCTCTTCAAATTTGACTCACACGCATAAATAGGCATGATAATCGCGATTTTTCAACTCCCGTCTAATGCCCGCTAAGAGAACCTCGACCTCCTCTCGCGACCACTCAAATCCTACCATAAACAGCTTCATGCTCAAGGCGAAGAGTCCTTGCGATATATTAAAGTGTGAATACCAACCCAATGTTTTGAAATATTCGCTTTTTGGCCAGGTGTTGGTGGGCCACCGGAATTTCTCTCCTCAACATGACTGAACCGGGCGCGACGCATCAAATCGGGGGCTCTACGCCCAACGTCTATTGAGCGGTTTAGTCGCTCGGAAGCTTAGACCATCCAACAAGACCACCAATTAACAGCAGCGTCGCGGGGCATAGAATCGTCATCGCAACAAATCGGCAAGCACATATCCATCACTGTGATCCAGCAACCGGGCTTCAGGTTCCTAAATAACCGGCATAAGCGCAACAGCAGCAAAGGGGTGTACAAGGTACGCACTCAAAGGCGTTGCTGAAAAAGGTGGGCCAATTTATTCGGCTGCCAAACATCATCCGGACATGTATGAGGTCAAAATGGGAGGAGTACTCCCAGGGATCCTCGACGTCCTCCAGCAAAAAGCGTACCCTGGGATTTGTCCTTGAAGAATAGTCAGTGAGCTTCCGAATACAACCGCAAGAGTTGAGCCAGACCATATTGGCTGAATCGGGCTCAAGTCAACCCCGCAAACTTTGGCCGTAGGGTTATTGTCCCCTCGGAATTCTTGTCAGCCGAAATCCTCGAATTGCAACTGCAAGACACAACTCACAAACTCGATAGCCCATTGACCTGTACCCGTACCAACGTCCAACACCTTATGGATGTCCCTGGTTGTAGGAGCCAGATGAAGTACCCTGGGCCGAAGTATAGAGTCCGCAAGCCTATACTCTCCATCTATCATCACAATCTTAGCAGGCATATACTCTTCGTGTAATGTCAGAAGACACAGTTCGTGTTGAACATCTAGCTTTTATTAGTCGAATCTGACGACAACAATGAGGTACGAATACCTAAACGGAATTGTTCTTGCTTTAAACATGTCATCTCATTAGTTGAACGTTTTGGAGGGAGGCCATTGGCTCTAACCTCGTCATTGGGGAAAAGGTAACCTGAACAAACCGAAGAACTCTTAGCTTCCACGTGTGACACTGTAAGAGGGGATATTGGTTTGGGATACTTACTGCTAGCGTGGTAGCTATGGTGAGTGCGTCCATGCTCCTCAATATACCTAGTGTATTTAGAGTCGAGCGAAGCAGTACTGTCAATATCGTCGTCATCATTTTCGTACCCTGAATCATGCTGTTGTATCGGCGTCAGTGAAGCCGAGGGTGATTATAAAGGAAGCCAGCTCACTCTGGATCCAGGAGTGTCCTGTACAGCAGCCACAAGCGGCGAGTCAAATGACGTTCCAGACCTTGAAGGTGTGGGTGTTGCAGGCGGGGTGGATGCTTGGTCTAAGGTGGAATCATCACGCCTAAACAACGATGCAACACTGGTGAGATCGTCGTCGTTGTCGTGGGTGGAGTCATGCTGTATACGAACAAGGTCAGGAAGAGTGAGACTAATTCTAAGGTAAGAACTCTCACATCTGTTTCGGGAGTGTTCTGTACGCAAGTAACAGATCTTGATGTCGGGGCGGGTGCCGCAGGCAGGCTGCGTGCTGGGTCCAAGGCCATCGCTCACGTCCTGTGATGATCAGATGAAGACTTGAAGAGCCTTGATGACATATACCCTCTGTATTCGCGCTACGAACTGCGAGATCATGCGAGATCGATGAGTGGCCAATCTGACCACTGCGCGCTTCTTTGGCACCGTGGCACGGCGTCCTGGTTATTAGGGGAGTTGTCCAGTCCCACTCGACACTTCTTAAGTTTAGCTAGTGACGTACGAAGAAGGCTCGGCACATCTTTAGTTCGAACATCAACCTGTGTTATGAGTAGAGGCTACGGCAGTCGGATGTGTATAATCAATAGTATGTGATTGAATCCCACCCCTACCCCCCTCAACCACCAGGGCCCCAAGCCCCTTTTGTCCTATTCGCTACCCTCCAAAGCGTCTGACACGGTATTGTGCAACACGGGAAGGCGGCTCTGTGGCCGATTCAACCTCGTTTTCGCAAATCGCTCGCTTGGCGTTCGGCTAAACCTCATTTCTTGAAGAGCGAACCTAAGGTATCGTGCATGTGTGGTGCCTACTTAGCATGTGTTTGGCGCCCGCGCGCCAGGATTTTCAGTGCTGAATTGCATGCCATGGTGCGGACGACTTCCTCTTGCTCTCTCCTGCACCCAGTATAGTGTTTGAGAAACTTCTTGGTACTCTGCTAAGTACAATTTCGATTGCTAGGACTTGCTGGATACATGTTCTGCATGTTCAGGCCCAGGCACTCGCAGATGGACGCTCCCAGGAACGTTCCGTCAACAAAGAAACCAACGAGCAATGGATAAGGCATAATTGGAACCACTAATTCTGGTGTGGAATGTGTCACGAGATGATACGGTTGGAGAGGAAAGGGTCGGACGGGCATATCGATCGATCAGTGCTCATGTTGAGGGCGGCGAATCCATTGCGCGTTGGCAACCAATGAACAAAGTCAGAGTAACTGGAAGTGAATACTTAAAGCCATTATCACCAGAGGGTCGATCGTTGGTGGTGTTGATTATGGTATTAGCTCTAATGATGGCCTGGGTTGCAAGGTATGAAGCAAGCTACCGAGTTATGTAGATCTCTGGGTCAGGGTAAAGGGGCTCTTGTATGGATTTCCTAGGAACAATTCTACCGAGCGCATGTTGGCATCCAATCATTGCGTTGACTTGGATCTAAGCTATGATCTCACCCGCTATAACACCAACGCTGTGCACGGTGCCCACTGAACAAGTACTAGTCTCCAGATATGTAGCTCATGTGTCAGTGCTTTATGGTATCTCAAGCTTGTTTATTCTGTCGTCTGCTGGGGAAAACGTGCAATGAGGGGACTCCTTGCGAGAATTGCAAAGCTTGGAAGCAAGGTTGTGTTCGATCACAGATAAATCCGAGTGGATATCCATATGATTTGCTAGGGAAGCACACAAAAGAATTGGAGCAGATTCGGCATGAGTTTAGGGAGTATAAGTTACAGAGTGAACAGAGGATGAAGGAACTCGAGGAACGTAACGAATGGAACGAGCAGAGAATACAGACATTCGAGGGACGTAACGGATCGAGCGAGCGGAGAACACAGAAACCCAAGGGACGTCGTGGACCAAACAAGCCAAGAATTGATGTGAGTCACAGAGGATTTGGAAGATTCAGAGTACCCATATGAAGGATGGGCGGCAGAGTGGGAAGAGGATACCTAACTCAAGGAGGGCAATGAGTTGATACAAGCAGAGTGCGCAACGACCCAGGGCGAAGCAGTTAGGAACTTATAGAGCTTACAGAGAAGGCTACTGCTCGCTCCTGTCAATAGAATGTCACTTAGTACATAGGGCTATGGTGAGCGGGACATGCCTGATTGTCAGGCTCCTGTAAACCTATCCGGATGGTTATTATCTAGACTGGATTCGATTGGAGTAGGCTCTGCTACTGCGAGTGACTCTTGACTTGAAGTAATCCTGTGCTATCTCAGTCGAGACTTTGTGATTTGCATGCAGCCTGTAATGGTAGCCCTTATGTAATCTTGCCTGTAAGTCTCGGCTTTACTCTCTCAGCAGAAACACCCTCTCCTGCTAGCAGGCATGATTCGTTCAAATAGGATTTCGGGGCTTTCTCTTCTCTTCTCTTCTCTCGCTTCTTCTGTCTCATCTATTGTTTGCCCAACAACATGACGGACTCCACTCCCATTTTGCATCGAAGCAAAGACGCATCAGAGCAAGTTGCTTTTCGGCAGATAAGAGAGATGTTGACAGCGGATAGCGTCCTCATTGCGGTGGTAAGAGACCAAAAGCGTTGCAAAAGCCATGTAGCTAACCTGGAATTTAGAAACACATGAGGATCATCGTCCGAAATAGGACGAGCATGGCTGCAAAGCTAAAAGATGGATTCAGCGAACAAACATCTGAAGGACGCAAGGAATTGGCGGAGGCCTATGCTCAAATGCAACCACATGGCATTAAAAGACTAGATCCAGAGCGGTGCCTACTGCTTGTTGGACTTGCACAGAGATGGTCCGACGAAGATATTCAGGCAGCTCTTGATGGTGGTAAGGACTGAAGTTCCGAATTACATTACATAGCAGTGTTGACAAAACCCGCAAAGACAACGAGAACAGAGAGCTTTCTTTCACTCTTTGGGATCAACAGAGAGGCAATGATGCCACTGTTTGATGGCTGAGTTTCTCTCATGGCGTCCCCTATTACTTGGTCTGAAAAACAATCAAAAGCTTCTGTGACGTTGTGGAAGAATTCCGTTGCGGTAGCCTAGCAGTACACGAGCAATTACTGGCTGATGATTCACTCTTATGCTACTCCGCGCCCATGTTATCCAGGAGTCCAATTGGAAGAATATTCAAAATGGGGACGTGGAAATCCGGTAATCCTTTCACGAAATCGAGGACCTGAAACGTAGGAACCGAATGCCGAAAGCTGGTCTCCACGTGCGCCGCATGGTCATGCTTTACGCATCCCACATGGGCTCCCTTGAATCATACGTCTCTACGTAGCTTGAAAACTGAAACCCGCACATCGAAAGCGCCCGCACGGGCTTCCCAGCAACCGTTCTAAATGCTAAATATAGCCCTTGCAGCGTAAGTCCCATACGGGCGATTCGCCGGCGCTCCCTAAGGCTCATGCGGGCAATCCATACCGGCATGGGCGTAACGCAAGCTGGCTAGCACACTGTCTCATTGTCTGTAAGGGCTTTGCAGCCGCACAGACTTGCTTGGCCTAGGGCTGATCGTAAACACGGGCAAACCTTCCGCACGGGAATGCAAGCCATACGGTTGCTGCTAGCCTACGGCGGAGGGTGATGAAGCTACGGTCAGGCAGTTGCTAGGGAACGGGCACTCAGCATTCTCCGCGAGTGGAATTGGCTTCGTCGTCGTCGAAAGGCAAAGGCAGGTGATACAAGAAAGTGATTATAGCATTGTATGGAAGAGCAGTTCCCATGAACATCTTAGGTGTTGTAAGAGATTCATCAGGTTCAGTCATTATAGT
>QQTW01002171.1_pt1 | contig 14150 bp, 7 predicted proteins | sample 1904831 | NCBI WGS metagenome assembly QQTW01 (sample SAMN09435610, study PRJNA476489) | Subsurface metagenome, whole genome shotgun sequencing project. | reverse complement strand
ACTTTTTCCGGCAATAGACTCAATGTTTTGAGAATTATAAAAATCCTCATACTTTGCTTGACGAATTAAGTTACTACCAATAAATCCTGTATAACCAATAATTGCATTGCTCATAGTATAAAAGCGATATTTTTACTAAACTTGTCAATATCTTGATATTGGCTGTTTCAATAACATCATACCTATTACAAACAGCTTTATTAGCCTATTTACACTGCTAATATATGTCGCTTTCACCTTCTGCTATCTACCTACTGACATCTAATATTTTGTAAAGTGACTGTGTGATCTCCTATCAAGTTTTCAGTAAATTGTCAAGGCGGTAAAGTAAAGATTTTGCAAAAACTAATTGAATTTAAAGTATAGATAAAGGCAGTTTTAGTTTAAACTAAAAGCAATTTTTAGGAAATAAGATTGAATATAACTGTAGATATAAATAGAGAAAAAAATATTTATATAAAAAGTTTTTGAGAAATTCAGTTAATATATTCAATGCAGATTTGAGTAGCCTATTTGAAACTAGAGCGTAAGTCGATGGATGGAGATCGGGAGTATTGGCAACAAATTAAGAAAAAAATAGTATCTATTTTATTACAAAATCTCTTAATTGATGACTGTGCGGTACTTGTCAGCGAAATAGAAAGCTCCCTTTTACCAGAAGAATTAGTTATTTACATCGTTTCTAGTCAACCTCCTTTACTACACCAACTTCGCTCTTGCTTACAGGGTGTTATTCTTGACTCATTATTGCCCAAAACCTACGTGCTGGTATCTAAAATACCACGCAATTCGACGGGGGAAATTGACGAACAAGCTCTAGCAAGGGTTCCCGTAAGTAGCAATACTGCAAAACTGGCATTTAGCGATGGTGGCTCCTTACCTTTTGTAGCCGATGCGCCGACGACTCTAATAGAATTGCTACAAAAAGCCGCCCAAAAATCTACCGGAGCAATTATTTACTTAGAAAGCAATCAAGAAATCCGCCAGTCTTACCCGCAGTTATTGGCTCAAGCAGAGAGAATCTTGTCTGGATTGAGACAACTAAAACTGCAAGCTGGAGACAGAGTTATCTTGCAGCTAGAAAGTAATTGCGACTTGCTCCCAGCTTTTTGGGGTTGTCTGTTGGGCGGGTTTGTGCCGATAGTTATGGAAGTACCGCCAACTTATACAGATACTCACCCGGCTTTAGACAAGTTGTGCCATGTTTGGGAATTTTTAGCAAATCCGTTAATTATCACGAGCGATCGCTTATCAGATATTACTAACTTATTTCCTAACATTGTCGCAATCACTGCCTTGAGTAATAATGAGCCAGAGGCTTGCTATCACAAAGCTTTGCCTGATGATGTGGCTTTTATAAGTCTCAGTTCTGGTAGTACGGGTATTCCTAAATGCGTTCAATTAACCCATCGCAATCTCATTAGTCGTGCTAGAGGAGCAAATCTTTTTAACCGACATCAACCAGAAGATGCGATTCTCAATTGGTTGCCTTTTGACCATATTGGGAGCATTTCTGACTGGCATATTCGTTGCCTAGAAGTAGGCTGTAAGGTCGTCTACGCCCAAAAAGCCGAGGTTTTGGGTAGTCCCCTTAAGTGGCTAGATTTAATCGCTAAATACCGCATTACGCATAGTTGGTCGCCTAGTTTTGCCTATGCTTTAATTAATGAGGCGCTGCAACAAGCACAAACAACTAACTGGGATTTGTCTTGCGTTCAGTTTCTCCTCACGGCGGGGGAAGCAATTTCAAGTAGTGCGGTGCAAGCTTGTTTAGAGAAATTATCAGCCTATAGATTGAAAAAAACTGCCATTCGTCCGGCTTTTGGAATGGCGGAATTGGGTTCGGGAATTACTTATTATCAACCTACAGAAGTTGCGCCAATACAATTTCATTGCCTAAATAGTAGCAGTTTTGAGGAAATCAGCGCGATCGCTTCTACTACCTTTGCAGATTTAGGCGCGCCTATTCCTGGGGTATCTATCCGCATTGTAGACAGTGCAGGAGTTGTATTGCCAGAAAATACGATTGGTTGCTTGCAAGTAAAAGGCGATGTAGTTTTTCCTGGTTACTACAACCATCCCCAAGCCAACATTGAAGCTTTTAGCGATGGTTGGTTTAATACGGGGGATTTGGGATTTATTAGTAATGGAGGATTGGCGATCGCGGGGCGAATTAATGGCACTATCATCATTAATGGGGCTAACTACTACAGCCACGAAATCGAGCAAGTAGTAGAAACCGTTACAGGGGTAGAAGTTAGTTATACCGCCGCCTGTGGTGTCCAAGTTGATGGGACGGAAAAGTTGGCAATATTTTTTAGTTGCAGCTTGGAAGGTGAGGGAGACAAGAAGACAAGGAGACAGGGAGACAGAGGGGTTGCAGAAAAGGAAAATTATCCCCAAATTCAGCAAAATCGGGAATTATTAGAGTTATTACGCAAAATTCGCCAAACAGTTTTAACTCAAATAGGGGTAAATCCTAGTTATTTAATCCCCGTTGCTAAAGAAGTTATCCCCAAAACTGCTATCGGTAAAATTCAACGCCAGCAATTGAGCAAGCTTTTTGACGCGGGAAAATTTGACAATATTATTAGGCGTGTAGAGCTTTTGACGAGGAAAACGGCTAAAGCTTCCGTGACAGAGATAGAAAGTCAAATTGCCCAAATATGGCAGCAAGTGCTGGGTTTTGCGGTAGGAGTTGAATGTAATTTCTTTGAATTAGGGGGAAATTCCTTACTACTGCTGCAAGTTCAGCATCAATTGCAGGCGCAATTTGGACGGCAATTGACTGTAGCGGATATGTTTAAATATGCCACTGTCAAGGCGATGGCGGGTTATTTGGGCAATCAAACTCTAAAAAATGCGATCGCTAAAAGGACGACTGCAAACACCTGTGATATTGCTGTAATTGGCATGGCTTGCCGCTTTCCGGGGGCGAATACCGTTGAAGAATTTTGGCAAAATTTATGCGATGGAGTAGAGTCGATTTCGTTTTTTAGCGATGAAGAAGTTTTGGCATCAGGGGTAGATCCCCAGCTATTAACTAATCCTAACTACGTCAAAGCCAAACCTGCGATCGCTGACATTGAATTATTTGATGCCGAGTTTTTTGGCTATAGTCCCAAAGAGGCGCAATTAATCGATCCTCAACAACGGCTGTTGCTAGAATGTGCCTGGGAAAGCTTAGAAGATGCGGGTTGCGATCCTTTAACTTACAAAGGTGCAATTGGTATCTATGCAGGTGCGGTGATGAATACTTACTTGCTAAATAACGTTCATCCTTCCCGTCACAAATTAGATTCTCAAGACAATTTGCAAGCTGTCACCCTAGATTCGATGGGTGGCTTTCAAATGATGGTAGCTAATGATAAAGACTATTTGACAACTAGAGTTTCTTATAAGCTAAATCTCACTGGCCCTAGCGTCAACGTCCAAACCGCTTGTTCGACTTCTTTAGTAGCAATCCATATGGCTTGCCAAAGTTTGCTCAATGGCGAGTGCGATATGAGTTTGGCGGGGGGAGTTTCGGTAGCAGTTCCCCAAAAGAGCGGTTATTTGTATCAAGAGGGGACAATTGTATCTCCTGACGGGCATTGTCGGGCGTTTGATGCGGAAGCTAAGGGGACAGTTTTTGGTAATGGCGTGGGAATGGTTGTACTAAAAAAATTGGCAAATGCGATCGCCGATTCTGACCGAATTTATGCAGTAATTAAAGGTACAGCTATTAATAACGATGGTGCTGCAAAAGTTGGTTATTTAGCACCAAATGGGGATGGACAAGCAAAAGTTGCGTCTCAAGCTATGGCGCAGGCGGGAGTAGGAGCGGAGAATATTAGCTATGTAGAAATGCACGGTACGGGAACGATACTTGGAGATCCCATTGAGGTTGGCGGTTTAACTCAGGCGTTTCGAGAAAGCACGCAAAATAAGGAGTTTTGTGCGATTGGATCTGTAAAAACCAATATTGGACATCTGCAAATAGCTTCGGGAGTCGCAGGTTTTATTAAAACAGTTTTGGCACTCCATCATCAAAAAATTCCCCCCAGTTTGCACTTTAAAACTCCGTCACCGCAAATTGATTTTGCGAGTAGTCCTTTTTACGTCAATACCCGCTTGCAAGAGTGGAAGTCCCCCCGGATTGCGGGGGTTAATTCTTTAGGTGTTGGCGGTACAAATGCTCATGTAATTTTGGCAGAAAATACCCTAAATAAAACTTTTAGTTCAAAATGCGATCGCACTTTGCATTTACTTACCCTTTCTGCTAAAAATCCCCAGGCTTTGCAAGCATTAATAAAGCGCTATCAAATATTTTTAGCATCTCACCCAGATGCAAATTTGGCAGATATATGTTTTACAGCCAATACTGGGCGATCGCATTTCGAGTATCGTTTAGCTGTTGTTGCCTCCTCTATTGCCGAAGTTGTAGCGCAACTCAATAGTGCCGAAACAAAGGTTATTGGCAAGCCGCGTATAGCGTTTTTGTTTACCGGACAAGGATCGCAGTATGCGGAGATGGGGAAAGAACTCTACGAAACTCAACCAATTTTTCGCGCCAATATAGATGAATGCGATCGCATTTTACAGTTGTATTTAGAACAGCCTCTATTAGAAATTCTGTATCCTGCCTCTGATGAGACATTTATAGACGCAACTAACTATAGCCAAAGCGCAATTTTTGCTTTGGAATACGCTTTATATAAACTGTGGCAATCTTGGGGGATAAATCCAGAGATTGTGATGGGACATAGTGTAGGGGAGTATGTCGCCGCCGCTTGTGCGGGGGTATTTAGTTTAGACGATGGTTTAAAGCTAATTGCTGCGCGGGGAAGACTCATGCAGGCATTACCGCCAGGAGAGATGGTGGCAGTATTTGCAGATATAGAGCAGGTAAAAGCTGCTATTGAGGAAGGAGTTGCGATCGCAGCTATTAACGGTAGGGAAAACATTGTAATTTCCGGCATTCCAGAAGCCCTGCAAAGTGTAGTTGCTAGGTTGACAAGTCAGGGGATCAAAACTAGCTTTTTAAAGGTTTCCCGCGCTTTTCACTCTCCGCTAATGGAGCCGATATTAAAGGAGTTTGAACAGATTGCGAAGGAGATAACTTATAACTTACCCAGTATTGCCATAATTTCTAATATTACTGGAGAAATTGTGAATGAGGCGATCGCAACTCCTGAGTATTGGTGCAAACATATCCTTAACCCCGTACAATTTGCCGCCGGGATGAAAACATTACAGCAGGCGGGTTGCAATATTTTTGTAGAGTGCGGAGCAAAACCCATATTACTTGGGATGGGGCGACATACTATAGATGGCGGCGTTTGGCTGCCTAGTTTGCGTCCATCTGCCGATTGGCAACAAATGCTTTCAAGTTTGGCTTTGTTGTACGAGCAAGGTGTAAGTGTTGATTGGGTTGGTTTTGACCGAGATTATCCACGCTGCAAGGTGGGATTACCTACCTATCCCTTTCAAAAACAACGTCATTGGATCGATTCGCCTCTAAAAACCCAAAATACTGTAGAGACGTTGCAGTGCAACGTCTCTACCCAAAACAATGTTTTCACCCATCCCCTGTTAGGACAAAAACTACCATCGGCACTCAAAGATATTGTCTTTCAGTCGGTGCTAACTGTCGATACACCTGCATTTTTGCAAGATCATTGCGTGTACGAACAAGTGGTTTTACCCGGCGCGGCTTATATAGAAATGGCTTTAGCTGCATCAGTAGCAGTATTGAAAAATAAAGCTTTTAAATTAGAACAAGTAGATATAAATCAGCCTTTGATTCTATCTGCCACACCTCAACTTATGCAACTAATTTTCAGCAAAGAAGCTGTGGGTTATTCTTTTGCAATTTACAGTTTAGACAATTCAGAAGAAGAAAATTGGGCGTTGCATAGTTCAGGAAAAATTGCCGTTACCCAAATAAACGCACCTAGACAGATAAATATAACTGAGTTACAGAGTAAATTTAATCGCGCAATAGCTGTAGAGACTCACTACTTGCAATGTCAAGAGCGAGGGATTGCTTACGGTTCGAGCTTTAGAGCTATTAAACAGCTATGGGGAAATGCTGAAACTGCTTTAGGTTTGATTTGTCTGCCAGAAAAATTAGAAATTTCAACTTATCAACTTCACCCAGTTTTATTAGATGCTTGCTTTCAGGTAATATTTGCCGCGCTCCCAGCAGAGAAAACTTATTTACCCGTAGGATTTGAAAGCCTGCAAGTTTATAGTTCTCCAGATAAAACATTATGGAGTTATGTCAAATTGCGCCCCAATTATGACTCGCATCAAATTTTTGCAGATGTCTATTTGTACGATGAAATTGGCAACTTGGTAGTGGAGATAAACGGGCTAATTTCCAAACAAGCCAGCCGTAAAGCGCTGTTAGGGAATGATAAATCGTGGCAAGATTGGTTGTACGAAGTTCAATGGCAAATTTTGGAGCGTCAACAAACAGTTGTTGCTGAAAAATGCGATCGCCCTTGGCTAATTTTTGCAGACAAAAGCGGCTTAGGGCAAGAGTTGAGGGCATTATTAACAGCACAAAATCAAGAGTGCATTCTAGTTTTTTCCGGTGAAGAATACCAGCGCGATTCTCAGCAATTTCAAATAAACCCAGCAAATCCAACTCATTTTCACCGATTGTTAGAAGATTTGGGCGATAAAACTTATAATTTAAGCGATGTAATTCATTTGTGGAGTTTGGATAGCATCAATGACGAACCAACAATTGCAGACTTAGAAGCAGCGACAAAGCTGGGATGTGGCAGTACATTGCATTTAGTCCAAGCAATAGTTACTAAAGCGCAATCTCTGCGTTTGGTATTGGTAACTAGAGGCGCGATTTCGTCAGCATCGGCAATTGCTCAGTCTTGCTTGTGGGGAATGGGCAAAGCGATCGCTTTAGAACACCCTGAGCTAAATTGTACTTTGATAGACTTAGAGGCAACTCCGCCCCAAAATGAAGTAAACGAACTATTTACAGAAATTTGGCATCCCCAAAATGAAACTCAAGTTGCTTTTACTGGTGGTAATCGCAAGGTAGCAAGGTTAGTTAAAAGCAGTTTTAACCCAACAACAAAAGTTGCAAGTATTTCTAATCAACTCGTCATCCCCCACCGGGGAAGCTTGGATAACTTGCAATGGCAACCTGTAACTCGCACTGTGCCTAGCTTCGGTCAAGTAGAGATTCAAATTGAAGCTACAGGATTAAATTTTAGAGATGTATTAAACGCTTTAGGCTTGTATCCAGGAAATCCGGGCGCTTTGGGGCTAGAATGTGCGGGGAAAATAGTTGCAATGGGAGAAGGTGTAAATAACTTTCAAATAGGCGATCGCATTTTAGCCATGACTCCTGGTAGTTTTAGTCAATATGTTACGGTGGACGCGAATTTAGTTATCCCCATCCCCGAATCTTTGAACTTTGCCGAAGCTGCTACGATTCCAGGGGCATTTTTAACCGCCTACTATGGCTTGCATCATTTAGCCAAAATTCAGCCCGGAGAAAAGGTATTAATTCATGCCGCAACGGGCGGTGTAGGGATGGCGGCGGTGCAGTTAGCCTTAGCAATGGGAGCAGAAATTTTTGCTACCGCATCTCCCAGCAAATGGCACTTTCTGCGCTCTATGGGAGTAAAACATATTATGAACTCCCGGACGCTAGATTTTGCGGAGGAAGTAATGACAATTACTCATGGGTTGGGTGTAGATATCGTTCTTAATTGCCTAAACGGTGAATTTATCCCCAAAAGTCTTTCCGTTTTAACAGATAGGGGCAGATTTGTAGAAATTGGCAAATTGGAAATTTGGCAAGCAATCCAAGTAAAGCAATTAAAGCCTAACGTCGCTTATTTCAGCTTTGATTTATTGCAAGAAACCCAACAGCAGCCAGATTTAATCGCCTCTATGCTGCGCCAACTAATGCAGAAGTTTCAATTAGGCGGGCTTCAGCCGCTCCCTTGTCAAATATTTCCTTCAGAGCGAGTGGTCGATGCTTTTAGGTTTATGCAGCAAGCTAAACATATTGGTAAAATTGCGATCGCCCACCATCACCAAAATCCTCGTACTTCCCCTATTTGTAGCAATGCAACTTATCTAATTACTGGTGGAGTAGGAGCTTTGGGTTTACTTGCCGCTAAGTTTTTAGCAGAGAAAGGCGCAAAGCATTTAGTATTAGTTGGACGCAACCCGCCCACCGAGGAAGTTATAGAGCAATTAAAAACTCAATTTGCAGATATAAACCTAGTTGTCGCTCAAGCCGATGTTGCCAATGCTTCCCAGCTTGCTCAAGTGCTGACAGATATAGAATCTTTACCACCTCTACGCGGAGTTATCCACGCGGCGGGAATATTAGATGATGGCATCTTACAACAACAAACTTGGGAAAGGTTCGAGAAAGTGCTTGCTCCCAAAGTACAAGGCGCTTGGAATTTACACGTTTTAACTCGTAACTGTCCGCTAGACTTTTTTATCATGTTTTCTTCTGTTGCTTCGCTCCTCGGTTCGGCGGGACAAGCTAACTATGCCGCCGCCAATGGGTTTCTAGATGCCTTAGCGCATACACGAGTTCAAACAGGAAGGGCAGCATTGAGCATCAATTGGGGTGCTTGGAGCGGGTTAGGGCTTGCTGCCAAGGGCAATCTAGAGCAGCAGTTGCAAAGCAAAGGAATGGGAACAATTAGCCCCCAGCAAGGATTAGAAGTTTTAGAATCGTTGCTATCTAATCCTACGCTTTGTCAAATTGGGGTAGTACCTATTGATTGGACGCAGTGGAGACAAAAAAACTCTAAGTTTTATGACCAATTAGCCATAGCTCCCTTGGCAACGCCATTGACTGCAAAGCTAGAAAACCTTGATAAAACTACTGGCTACGAGTTAATAATCGATCGTGTGCGATCGCTTGTTGCGAAAACTTTAGGTTTAAACTCTACTGATTCCTTAGACATACATCAAGGATTTGCCGATTTAGGTATAGATTCTCTCACTTCTGTAGAGTTAAGAAACCAACTACAAAGTAGTTTAGGTTGTACTTTACCCTCTACCTTGGCTTTTGATTATCCCACCATTGCTAAACTGGGAGAGTATTTAGCTGAAAAACTATTCCAAGACTCTAGTTTTGATCTAAAAGAGAGTAGTGCAAACATCGCTCCGACTGTATCCCAAATGCAGCAGCTTACAGAAGCGGAGGCGGAAGCCTTATTGCTAGACGAACTAGAAAACTTGCTAAAGTAAACTACCATGACCAATCCCTTCCTCAGCCTCAAATACGAACCCGCGATAGAATCTTTAGGCGGCGAATACTACGATGTAGTTCAGGCGGCGCAATTTCCCGAACAAATCTTACGTTTTCGCAACGATTCTGTATTACCTCTTTTGGGATTAGATCCTCAAAATGTAACCGACAGCGATTTTGTTGAGGCTTTTGGTAAGTTTCAAGGACGAGAGCCTTTCCTTGCTTTGCGCTATCACGGCTATCAATTTGGCTACTACAACCCCGATTTGGGCGATGGTAGAGGCTTTCTTTTTGGACAAGTACGCGGTACAAACGGGGAATTGTACGATTTTGGCACAAAAGGATCGGGTAAAACTCCTTATTCTCGCGGCGGTGATGGTAGGCTTACCCTCAAAGGCGGCGTAAGAGAAGTATTAGCCACCGAAGCACTGCATCAAACAGGCGTGCGGACTTCTCGCACTTTTAGTTTAGTAGAAACAGGCGAACAACTATGGCGAGGAGATGAGCCATCACCAACGCGATCGTCGGTAATGATCAGATTTAGCAGATCCCATATTCGGTTTGGTACTTTCGAGCGACTTCATCACATCAATCGCCCAGACCTAACGCAAAAGCTATTAGACCATGTAATTGAATATTATTATCCAGATATTCACAACAAACCCGACCAATACGTGCTTTTTTACGCTCAATTAGTTGCCAAAGTTGCCAAATTAGCCGCGCAATGGATGGCCGCAGGGTTTTGTCATGGGGTACTAAATACCGACAATATGTCCATTACGGGCGAAAGTTTTGACTATGGCCCTTATGCTTTTATTCCTAGCTACGATTTGCAATTTACGGCCGCTTATTTTGACTATTATCGGCGTTATAGTTACGGCAACCAACCAGACGTTTGTTGCACTAATTTAGAGGCATTGCAACAGCCTTTAGCCGCCGTGATTGATGGTGAAGCTATGGCGACAGGATTAACAAAATTCTACGAATATTATCAAACTGAATACAAGCATTTGATGTTGAAAAAATTGGGTTTTACAAGTTCAAATTTTCCCCAGTCCGACGAACTATTAGAAGTAACAATTCAACTATTACAAGACACTCAAATTGGTTATCATGACTTTTTTACTCAGATAAGAGAGCGGTTCACGCCCAGTTGGATAGAGCAAGCAGACACTATATTTAACTTTGAAGAACTTCCCGCAGAACTTTTATCAAAGTGGCAAAACTTGTATCAGCAAAGCTTATTTAATCTTTCGGTCGATGAAAGGAAAAAAGTAGCCCAGCAGCTAAAACAAAGTAATCCTAAAACAGTGCCATTAAGACCCATTATAGAATCAGTTTGGGAATCTATAACTACCGAAGACAACTGGCAGCCTTTTAATGAATTAGTCAAGCGATTGCAAGCGGGAGAGTAGATATGTAAAAACAGAAATTCGTTGTTATTTTGCCTAAAATTCAAAAGGCGATCGCAATAGTCAAACAGGTTTTCATCAATCGTTCGGACAAGTATAGCAATCTATCTTGAACCAGTGAAATTTCTAGCAGCCCCCAAACCCCCAATTCTGGCAGGGCTAAGAATCTTATTTCCCCAAGGTTGGGGGCTAGGGGTGAACCCGTGCCGCTTTTTACAATTAATTGAGGATTGCTAGATTGCAACTCGATTTGATATCGTTGTTGTGTCTGAAGATGTTGGAGTATCAAAACCAAAACCAGACATTTTTCTAAGTGCGTGTCATCGAGCCAGAGTCAAGGCGCGACAATGTAGTTATGTTGGCGATCGCTTACAAAATGATGCTCTAGCGGCTGAAGCTGTAGGGATGAAAGGTATTTGGCTGAATCGAGGAGCTAAATCTTCCAATCGGGTGGCAATACCAGTAATTAAGAATCTTGATGAATTGATTGCCGTAGTCAGCTAATAAACCTAATGCACTGATAAATTTCTAGCAGAGCTTTTAGAAAAGTGGCAACAACTATGGTGTTGAGAATCTTAGTAATTTTACTTATTAGCAACGCTAGGAAAGTATTCCAACAAATGCAACAAAGTAATCATAAAAAGGTCAAGAAAAACTGAATCGATACAAACGCGATCGCCCTATAGTTTTTCTAGCGCCTTTAATATTTTTGAATAAGTAGGATTAACCCGCCTGGAGCTTGAATCCTAGACGGGTTAATTAAATTATTTAGTTAACTCAAACATTATTTCTGTACAAACCCTAATGGCTACTTACCTCCTAAGCCATCATGTCTTTTAGGATCTTTCTTTTGCTTTTTAGAATCTTCAGACTGTGCTTTTGGCTTTTTGGTTTCTTTATTGCCTTTCTGCTCTTTAGACATCACGATTCCCCAATACTGGTTCTCTTCATTTTGGCACGAACTTTCATTTATCGGGATAAAGCTATATACCGCCGCTAACTACATTTCAAAATCCTGCCCAATACGGGCAGTTTGCGCTGCAGGTATACTCGATAAACCTTTTAAAAGTGCGCTTGCATCTTCGCCTAATCTGTAACATCTAAAATTACCAGTACCATACTGATGCGATCTAGACCTCGAAGACAAAAATTAAATAGTTGAAATTCTATTGCATGATAGAAAACTTAAATACAATTATTTTTATCGTTAGACAAAATTTTAGAGGAGTTTGGACTCATTGTTTACTGATTTGGATGCGAATTCTTCTACTAACTCTACTCGCAAAAAAGTTCCTACTAATCATTTCGATGGTTGGTCTTTGGAAGGGCGAGATCCGGCAGTAATTAAATTGCTGCTACCTCTAGGCGAATGGTTATACCGCAACTATTTTAAAGTAACGACCGATGGCTGGCATCACTTACCTACCGATGGCAGGATGCTGATTGTTGGTTCTCATAACGGCGGTTTACTCGCTCCAGATACACTGATGTTTATGGTAGACTGGTTTCGCTTATTTGGTACGCATCGCCCTGTATACGGACTAATGCACCCGAATGTGTGGATGCTGCCTATATATTCCCATCTAACAGTCAAGCTTGGGGCAGTTATGGCTCACCCAAAAATGGCAAGCGCAGCACTGAGACAAGGAGCGGCGGTGTTGGTTTATCCTGGGGGAGCGCAAGACTTATGGCGGCTGCATAAAGAGCGCGATCGCATTCACTTTGCTGGACGTAAAGGATTTATTAAATTGGCACTGCGCGAACAAGTCCCCATTATCCCAGCAATTTCTAACGGCGCTCACGATACTTTGATTGTATTAGCGGACTTCTACAAAGAACTACGCCAACTCCACGATTGGGGTATGCCCTGGCCCTTTGGATTCGATCCGATGGTATTTCCGATTTACTTGGGACTCCCTTGGGGTTTGGCGATTGGCCCGTTGCCTAATATTCCCTTCCCCGTACCAATCCATACGCGGATTTGCGCGCCCATTGAGTTCGAGCGGTATGGTAGGGAGGCGGCGTTAGATCGCGATTATGTAGAAGCTTGCTACAACAAAGTTTGTATGCAGATGCAGCAGGAGCTAGATACGCTAGTTGCAGAGCGAAGGGCGATCGCAAAACAATAAAATAAAAGAAGTCGCAGTTAATCATTGGAAGTTAAACATCATGTCCGTTGAAAATAATGAGTTTGAAATTACCAAGCCAGAAACAGAATGGGAAAAAACTTTAACCCCAGAACAGTTTAAAGTATTGCGTAAGCACGGCACAGAACGCGCTCATACAAGCGAACTTGATAAGCAATATGGTGAGGGTACTTATGCTTGTGCAGGCTGCGGCTTGCCACTATTTACCTCAGAAACTAAGTTTAATAGCGGTACGGGCTGGCCGAGCTTTTTTGCCCCGCTTGAGGGAGCTATTGGCACAACTGTTGATAAAGCCTTATTTATGACCCGCACGGAAGTTCATTGCGCTCGTTGTGGCGGGCATTTGGGTCATGTATTTAATGATGGGCCAAAACCTACAGGCGATCGCTATTGTATGAATGGTGTTTCACTCAAGTTTATCCCCAACTAATATATGTGGCTTGTAACTATTAATTGTTCAACAGATGCGTGGAAACAATCGAGTGCAACTTTTCTTGCTCTAGCGGATAAGTATCAAGGTACTTGCGAATCTTCTAAAAAAACGCCCGATGACCAACGTTTGATGGAATACAAGATTGAAGATGTTGCTGACGCGGAGGCTTTAACTGATGAGTGTCAAAGTCTAACCGGATTTACAGCAGAGTTTGCATCGCTTTAATCTCCAATGCAGCCAACTTCCGCACCCAAAAAGCCTAAAAATCTCAAAGCTCAATTAAAAACAGCAATTAAGTTAGAATTTGCGTTTTGCTGTGCTTATTGCGGTGTTAAGTCTCAAAAACTTACCTTAGACCACGTACTGGCGGAGTCTAAAGGCGGGATAAAGTCGCGCAATAATTTAGTACCAGCCTGTGCAAGATGTAACAAAAGCAAAGGCTCTAAGCATCTCACCGACTGGTACATTGCCAAACTACCTTTTTACTGCGAAACGCGGTTGCAAAAGATTTTACATAGAAGTGATGTAAAAGATTGGATGCTATCAAGGTGCGCGAAGGGGTTTAGCTAATAAATTTTTCCCCAAGAGCGATCGCTTTTGATTTCAATTACTAAGTCTATTCCCCTAGAAGTTGTGGCTAATGGTTTAATAAATAATTCTGGATGCAAACTTCGCCAAAAGTAATTGACAAATTGCTCTATTTCTGAGTCGTTCATCCCCGCCTTACCAAAAGCTTTTGCTCTATGTTCGGCTTGTTGTCGCCATTGCAAACTCCAACGATAGTCAAGCGGATAAAGCAAAATTAACCGATCTAATCTTTCCCATAAAGGTAGGTAGTCTCGCAATTTAGCATTCATATCGCGGGCAAATTGGCGATCGCTTTCACTAATAATTGGCGGTGGCGCATTGTCAAAAACCCC
>QQTW01002170.1_pt1 | contig 14151 bp, 10 predicted proteins | sample 1904831 | NCBI WGS metagenome assembly QQTW01 (sample SAMN09435610, study PRJNA476489) | Subsurface metagenome, whole genome shotgun sequencing project. | reverse complement strand
CCCAAAATAGAAATTCACTCGGTTTGCAGGCTGTGTTGTTGAGACAGGAATTCGTCACATTTTTTAGCCCAAATTTGCTGGGAGTTGCGATCGCAGTCTCATACAAGCGGCTCACATCCAACGCAAAAATTTGAGTTCCGTTGCCTAGTTTTTGGTTGAGCGCTTCGAGCGATCGCGATAGCGTTGCATTATGTGACTGCGACAAACTACTCAAAGATTTCGCGGCTGACGTGTTGCGTGTAGCCGGAAGATTTCCTAAATCTGGCAAATTCGCTACTAAAAATCGTTTTGCACCCGTTTTAGATAATGATTCGATTGCTGTTGTTATATTTCCAACAACACGTGTCGGATTCGTTGCATCACCTCCTAAATAATCGTTCGCGCCACCCCAAACCACATAGAGCGCTTTTGGATCACCCTGCGGGTTAGCTTTGACAAAATTTTGAATTTGAACTAAAACGCCGGGTATTCCATTTTCACGAGCATTTGCTGTTGTTGCCCCACCATAAGCAAAATTGTTAGTCTGCTCAGCGCTTAATCCCAACTTAGTCGCCAATTGTTCAACCCAAACCCGACCGTTCGAGTAGCGTCCTTGGAAGTAGGGTGGCGTGGGTGGATATGTGCCCTCAGTTACACGAAACACATTTCCCGCATCAGAAAGGCTATCCCCAAAAACATAAAGCTGCTCGATCTGGGAATTGCTGGGAGAAGTGACTTGCATTACCTTGGGCTGGGAAGTTTGAGATTGGGTGGTCTGACACGACGCCATCAGTCCTGTCAAAGCAACCGCTAAGAATGAAAGCCCCATAAAAATTTTCTTCACGTAGATTCCTTGCTTTTACAGATACCAGTGTATAGAAATTGGTCAGTAAGCGCACTGTCTTTAGTCGTAAACATTTCTTCTGGAGCCGTTACCCCTTCAAAACTGTCTAGGGCGCTACTTAATGGCTACCCATCTGTAAAAAAAGACCACACTCAACTCAGAAACAATTTGTAAGCTGGATTTTGACTTTCATTCCAATAGCGATATCCTAACGTATCTAGAAAAGCTTGCCACTCTTCCATTTCATGAGGCGGAACTTGAGTTCCAATCACAATTCGCCCGTAGTCTGCGCCATGGTTGCGATAGTGAAATAAACTGATATTCCAATCAGGACTCATACAGTTGAGGAATTTAATTAGCGCACCAGGACGCTCAGGAAATTCAAACCGATACAGCAATTCATTATGAGCCAGCGGCGATCGCCCACCTACCATATGTCTTAAATGCAATTTCGCCAACTCATCATCGGTTAAGTCAATGGTTTTAAATCCATGAGCTTCAAACGTTGTGGCAATGTGAGTCGCATCAGCGCGGTCTTGAATTTGCACACCAACAAAGATATGCGCGTCTCGATCATCTGCAATGCGATAGTTAAACTCGGTTAAACCGCGTCTGCCAATGCAATCACAAAACTTGCGCAAGCTGCCTCGTTCTTCGGGAATAGTGACAGCAAAAATCGCTTCTCGACGTTCTCCAAGTTCAGCGCGTTCTGCTACAAACCGGAGTCGATCAAAGTTCATGTTTGCACCGCACGCGATGGCAATCAATGTTTGATTCTGGATTTGCTCTCGCTCCACGTAGGCTTTTGCAGCCGCGATCGCAAGTGCGCCCGCAGGTTCTAGAATCGATCGCGTGTCTTCAAACACATCTTTAATGGCAGCACAAATGCCATCTGTGTCGATCAGCATCACTTCATCAACATACTGCTGACACAGGCGAAAGGTTTCGACACCGACTTCTCGCACCGCGACTCCATCTGCAAACAAACCGACTTGCGGCAATTTGATGCGGTGTCCTGCTTGCAACGATTGGTACATTGCATCTGCGTCAACTGGCTCAACGCCAATGATTTTGATTTCAGGACGCAAGCGCTTAACATAAGCCGCAATTCCAGAAATCAGTCCGCCTCCACCAATGGCAACAAAAATTGCATGAATTGGTTGTTGGCACTGTCGCAACAGTTCCATGCCGATGGTTCCTTGTCCGGCAATCACATCGGGATCATCAAAGGGATGAATAAACGTCAATCCTTTTTCTGCTTCTAGCTGACGGGCATAGGTGTATGCATCATCATAGGTGTCACCGTGTAAGACAACTTCTCCGCCACGGGCTCTCACCGCATCAATCTTCACTTGCGGCGTAGTTAGCGGCATCACAATAATTGCCGTGGTTCTCAACCGCTTTGCCCCCAACGCCACGCCTTGAGCATGATTGCCCGCCGACGCTGCAATTACGCCTTGCTTCAGAACCTCCGATGGAAGCTGCGCCATTTTGTTGTAGGCACCCCGCAGCTTGAACGAAAAGACGGACTGCATATCTTCTCGCTTGAGCAGTAGCTTGTTGTTGAGCCGCGTGGACAGATTGGGTGCATAGTCTAACGCCGTTTCTTGAGCGACATCGTAGACACGGGCAGTCAGAATTCGTTCGAGATAGTCGGAGTGCATGGCGTCAATAAGGTGGAGTAAACCCAGGAGAAGACTATTCTACCTGACTCGCTTGGCTCCACTCGCTTGGCTCTTTAGAGGAAGCGCTCCGTGTCCATGCGATTCGCCTTGCGAAGCTCCGCAGGATCGACGTCGCAAAACCAATCAATCAGCTTACGCGCAATGCTCAGTTTCGGTGGAATCTTGGGCAGGGTTGACTTGTGAAACCACGCCGCCGCTTCTAACTCTTGGGGATCAAGCGTTAGTTCACCCCCTGCATACGCCGCCGTAAATCCAATCATGAGGGAATTGGGAAACGGCCAAGGCTGCGACCCGAAATAGCGGATATCTCGAACGGTAATGCCTGCCTCTTCGTATACTTCTCGCACGATCGTTTCTTCTAACGATTCTCCAGGTTCGACAAATCCTGCTAAAACGCTATACATTTCAGAGGGAAACCGGGGAGCGCGCGCTAACAAAATTTCTTCACCGCGATGAATGAGCACAATCACCGCAGGCGATAAGCGGGGATAGCTGACGAGACCGCAGTTTGGACACCGTTTCGATCGCTCGTGAGGTGATTGCGTCGTTGGGGTTGCACAGTGTCCACAGAATTGGTGAGTGCGATCCCACTCCATGATTTGAATGGCGCGACCCGCGATCGCAAACAGATCATCGTCTAACTGTCCGTACACCTCGCGCAGCCCTTCAAAGCGCATTCCCACAGGTGCCGTTGTCTTTGGCGCTAATTCGACGGAGTAGCAAGGTTGGTCATCCAATATGCCTAAAAACTGCGTGCGGATAGGCTCTAATCCAAATTCAGCCAGGCTGTGAACATGAGGCAACTGGATCTCTGTCTCTAATTCCTGTACCAGTAGCTGATTGTTTAGATAGGCGAACCACCACGCCGATCGCGACTCTTGAGGAGAAATAGTACTGGGAACGAAACTGCGAGACATGCCAATATTTGATGGGTCGCTTCTATCCTATCGCAGTCAAATCATTGGTTTGGTTGCAACTAAACTGTTGCGACACAAGGTAGATACTCATAGACGATCGTCTCCAGCACCTTCAAGCAGAGGTGTTCATTGGATTGGCTCAGTGAACACCTTTAATCTGCATTAATTAATAGGAACGAAGGATGCCGCGTAGTTCTCCAGCACGATTCTCCTTTGTGTGGATATCGACATAGAGCATACCGTTGGATAGCGCTTGCTGTTGCTCACTCGTTAACGTGTATTCGCCAGCGAATCTACCACCCATGCCACTTTCATTGGGGTTGACGGTTAACGCATATTGAAACGGACCATTCTTTGTTGACTCGCCTTGGTGAATGTGTACCGCAGACGTGATGTTGGGATTGGCAGGACTGACCGGATCAGTTGCATAGTCGCGAAGAGGACTCGACAGGTTACTGAAATCTCCTCGCATCACTAAGCGATCGCCGACTAACACCGCTCCGGCTGCCCCAAAAGCAGCATTCGAGGGCTTGGTTGGCACAACGGCATCTTTCGTGAGAACTGCTACATACCGTGTCATTGTCTGGGTCGGCATCATTTGAGTTGGCATGTCTTGAGTTGGCATGTCTTGAGTTGGCATGTCTTGAGCTGGCATGTCTTGAGCTGGTGTCATCTGAGCAGTTATGACAGATTCTGCTTGCTGTAGATTCGATACCAATTGTTGATCGAGCCAATCAGCAGATTGTGCAACTTGAGAACTAAACGAGGGAGATGAGAGACCGATAACAGTGACACAAGCGACCAGAGCAAAGAGGAAATTGACTAGAACTCGCTTATTTTTTTTCATGGCTGTTGGTTTGAGTTGCGTTGGACTAGCCAGTAATACGGGCAAATGCATCACTTAGATTCACTTTGTCCAGGTATTCAGTGCAACCAGCGATAAATTCGGTTCAGAAAATCGTCAAAGTAGAGACGCCTGCGGCAACGCTTTGCAAAGAGGAATGAACTAAGGGATTGGCTGCGGTTCATGGATGGCGAGAGAACAGTCCTTTGTTCAGAACGGGTTGGCTTATAGCGATCGCTTTGCCAAGCTCTAAGGGATCGCTCGTTATTCGGGAATGCCATAGCGTAAGTCGATGTAACTGAAGCATTCCTAGGGAATGCCATAGCGTAGGTCGATGTAACTGAAGCGTAAGTCGATGTAACTGAAGCATTCCTAGGGAATGCCGTAGCGTAAGTCGGTGTGGCGCAAGCATTCCTAAGGAATGCCGTAGCGTAAGTCGATGTAACTGAAGCATTCCTAAGGAATGTCAAGGCGTAAGTCGATGTAACTAAAGCGTAAGTCGATGTAACTGAAGCATTCCCTAGGAGTGTTAGGGCACAAGTCGATCAATTGCGATCGGCTCTACCAAGCTCCGAACGATCGCATCTAGAACGGCTTTCCACCGATAAAGAAGTCAACGTCTGAGGATGAAGGAACTCAGCATCTAATCTCGCTTAGAGATTGATGGTAAAGGTTTGCTGAAGGGATAAGAGTGCTATTTATCTTTGAAGCTATTATGCGGACAGTTTGTTGTATAACACTTTGCATAGGGGTGTTATGCAGATCTTCGTCTGCCTAATCCTCTCTTTTGAGGAGATATACAGATAAACATCTGCGCGACGCTCCGAATCAAGACGTTATGTAGATGTTCGTCTGTCTAAGATTCCAATTTAGAGGAGATAGACAGACTGAAGCGGGCTAGATTCATCTAAGTACAAGTTATACGCTACTTCTATAACTGAACGAATTATGCAAATTACAGAAGCCACTCGTCGAGACGTTATCGACTTGTTTACTATTGAAGAAGCTCATTGGGCAGGTCGCCTAGAGGATACAGAGTTTTTAGGTCGCCTATTTAACCTTGAGACTCTACCCTCTACCGACCACAGGTTTAGGAATGCCGAAGCAGACATCTGGCAGCATCGTGTCAACAATGATGACTGGATGAACAATTGGGTTTTCAATGACCCAAGATTCAACTTGTTGCAATGTGACGATGAGATGTTTTTACGCTTTCTATGCGAAACACTTCATCCTGTTGTTCGCAACGATACAGAAGAAATAAAACGTTTAGAGCAAGCGTTCAATCAATTGCTGCACGATGCAGGTTACGAAAACGTGCCCAAGACGCTATTGTCTGGTCGTGCTGTATATACGGCGAGAAGAATTCAACTTTCAGTTGAGTCAAATATTGCGGATTTGAAGCAAAAGTTCAAAGGTACAGATACTAATTATGTTTTAGGTCAAATCACCCGTATGGAGAGTGCTGTTGATAATGATCCAGGCTTAGCTATAGGCACGGCTAAAGAGCTAATTGAGACTATTTGCAAAACTATTTTGGCTGAAAGAGGTCAGACACTAAGCGGCACCCCAGAGTTGCCGAAGCTAGTTAAGCAGACAGTTAAAGAGCTCAAGCTTACTCCAGACGACATTCCAAATAAAGCGAAGGCCGCAGATAACATAAAGCTGATTTTGAGCAACTTAGCTACGATTACGAACGGTATTGCTGAATTGAGGAACAGCTACGGCACTGGACATGGTAAAGATTCAAAAGCAAAAGGTTTAGGTTCTCGACATGCAAAACTCGCGGTAGGAGCAGCATCAACCTTAGCCGTGTTTTTATTAGAGACACATAATGAACGTAGCGTATAACATCGCCTGCGGGCACTTCACGAACAGTCGCCCGCTTTCGGCTCGCTCCTCGAAGTCGAGTTAAACCTCTCCAAGGCTGCCGCGCGACTTGCGGAAAGCAATGAGCGTTGCTTCTTCGGCATTCGTTAGCTCGGTTCTGATGATGAATGGTTTAGACATTGATGGTGTGAGCGGCTCTGTTTAGGGAGTTATGCATTGATCAAGTACCAACTTCAATTTCAGAAGCTGGCAGGTCTAAGGATTCAACTGGTATCTCATCTCATGCGGCTCTCTAAGCACAGTTATTCTTTCATCTCTCGTCTAAAAAGATGAAAAGAGCAGATATCTTGAAATACCTGCTCCTCTGCACCTAGCTCTAGCCTTTAGAATCTATTTCTACACGAAGATTAAATTTGAGTAGCTCCAACCTGAACCTGCTGATCCATAACGCGAACTGAAAACGTAGGCACACGAACTTCGGCGTTATCTAAGCACTCTCCAGTAGTCAGATTAAAGTTTTGCTTGTAAACCGGAGAAGCTACTTTGGGAATGCCATTGCGATCGCCCACAATTCCCCGTGACAAAACATTGGCGCTGCTGAACGGATCGTAGTTCGCGATCGCATAGAAGTCTTCCTCTCCAACCCGGAAAATTGCAATTTGCTGGTCGTTCACCAAAGCACAGACGCCCGTATTCGGCAGAACATCATTCAAGGCACAAACAGTAATCCAATGCGTTGCAGTCGATTGATTGGTGATGGCTTGCATAATTTAGAAGAGATAACGTGTTTAAGAGAAATAACGGTGCTGAAACAGAACACATCGCTTGAGATGCGCGACGATAGATCGGGCTAAAGCTTTAGGACTGACCAATCGTTAAGAGTTGCCGCTCATGCTCATAGGCGGGGCGCAACTGACCCCGTTCTTCTACCCGAATCACATTCGGATCGCTCTGATCCGAATTCACAAAGTGACGGAAGCGCTGTAGCTTTGTTGGATCGTTAATTGTGGCTTTCCATTCGCAATCGTAGGTCGCAACTTGATGCGCCATTTCCGCCTCAAGTTCTGCACAAATGCCCAACGAATCTTCAATGATGACTTGCTGCAAATACTCCATACCGCCTTCTAACTTGTTAAACCAAGTCGCAGTTCGTTCGAGACGATTTGCCGTGCGGATGTAGAACATGAGGAATCGATCGATATAGCGAATCAGGGTTTCTTTGTCTAAATCTGCTGCCAATAGTTGAGCGTGTTGGGGCTTCATGCCGCCATTGCCACAGATGTAAAGATTCCATCCTTTCTCGGTGGCAATGATGCCAAAATCTTTGCTTTGAGCTTCTGCACATTCACGAGTACAGCCCGAAACCGCACTCTTGATTTTGTGCGGGGCGCGTAACCCTCGGTAACGTAGCTCTAGCGCGATCGCAAGCGAGGTGGAATCCTGCACCCCAAAGCGACACCACGTACTGCCAACACACGATTTCACCGTTCGCAACGCTTTTCCGTAAGCATGCCCCGACTCAAATCCTGCCTCGATCAACCGTGCCCAAATGTGAGGAAGCTGATCGACTCTTGCACCAAACAAATCGATTCGCTGCCCGCCAGTAATTTTGGAGTACAAGTTGAATTCTTTGGCAACTTCGCCTAAGACAATCAGTTGATCGGGTGTGATTTCGCCGCCTGGAACACGAGGCACAACAGAATACGTGCCATCTCGCTGAATGTTGGCAAGAAAAGCATCGTTGGTATCTTGTAGCCCGACATGAGGCGGATTCAGAATGCACTCGTTCCACACTGACGCTAGAATAGACGCTGCCGCTGGTTTACAAATCTCGCATCCTTTCCCTTGACCGTAGCGTTTCAGAAATTGATCGAAGGTATAAATCTGTTGTGATTCCTCTAGCGATGAGACAGATGATCGAACCAAGTGATATAACTCTTGGCGCGAATACGCGAAGTGTTCGCAGAGATGATTTTTAACTTCAATTCCGGCTTGCTTTAACTCTGCCTTAAACAAATCTGTGACTAACGGAACGCATCCACCGCATCCTGTTCCTGCTTTTGTGCATTGCTTAACGCTGGCTAAATCGGTTAACTGATTGTCGCGAATGGCATTACAAATATCGCTTTTGCTCACGTTGTTACAGGAGCAAATCTGTGCCGTATCGGGAAAATTCTCGACTCGCAGCAGGGCATTCTCGCCTCCTGAACGGGGCGGCAAGAGTAGATCTTCTGGGTGTGGTGGCAGGGTTGTTTTGTTGTGCATCAGTTGCAACAAACTGCCATATGCAGACGCATCACCAACCAGAATTCCGCCCAGTAGTGTAGTTGCCGTTTCGTCTACAACTAGTTTTTTGTATGTACCTTGAATGGCATCGCTAATGGTCAGTTCTCTAGCGCCAGACGTTTTGGCAAAGGCATCTCCAAAACTCGCAACGTCTACACCTAGCAGCTTGAGCTTGGTAGACATATCGGCTCCATCAAAGCGACTGTCCACTCCACAGATGTTGTCTGCTGCAACTCCTGCCATGACATAGCCTGGATTAACTAAGCCATAAATCTGGTTTTGGTGAAGCGCGCATTCTCCGATCGCATAGATATCTGGATCAGACGTTTGACAGGATTGGTTAATCACAATTCCGCCGCGATCGCCAATCATCAAATCACAGTCTCGCGCTAGGTCATCACGAGGACGAATGCCCGCCGAAAATACAATCATATCGGTTTGCAATTCTGTGTCGTCAGCAAACATCATCTTATGCACTCGACCGTTTTCGCTCACAATCTGGGTCGTTGTTTTTTGCGTATGAACGCTAACCCCAATCGCTTCAATTTCACGTTTAAGAATGAGTCCACCTGCGTCATCGACTTGAACAGGCATAAGACGCGGCATGAATTCGACAACATGCGTTTCGAGTCCCAAATTCTTCAGGGCGTTGGCGCATTCGAGTCCCAGCAGTCCGCCGCCAATCACGACACCAACCCGACAAGTTTTTGCGTAGGTGGCGATCGCTTCGAGATCACAAATGGTGCGATAGACGAAAGTTCCCTCGGCGTCTTTGCCCTCAATCGGAGGGACAAAGGGGGATGAACCCGTCGCTAGCACCAATTTGTCATAACTAATAGTGATGCCGTTAGCCGAAGTAACACACTTGCGATCGCGATCAATCTTAATCGCCCGATCGCCCATATACAGTTGCACCCCATTCTCCTGATAAAACCCAGGCTCAACTAAGGTTAAATCGGCTGCCGTTTTGCCATCAAAAAACCCACTCAGATTGACGCGATCGTAAGCAACTCGCGGCTCTTCGCAAAAGGTGATTAGATTCCAATGCTGCGTCGCTCCTTTGGCGATCATTCGGTCTAGGAACTTGTGACCCACCATGCCGTTTCCGATCACAACCAAATTCTGCTTAGCCATATGAGAACTTTTTCCGCTATGTTGCTTTGCTTGCTTTAGCCTAGAGGCTCGCGCGATTAGGTTTGTAGTATTCACTACATATTGCTCTCAGTAATGGCAAAGCTGCATGATCCCCATCCGATCTATGCATCGCTCAGTTTCAGTTCGCGTTTTAACTTGTTTAAGGTTGCGTTTAACGTTTTGAGTCTGAGTACGATTACAAGCGATATTCAAGCCACTCTGCGAGCGCTTGTTAGGCTTCTTGCAACCGGGCAAAACGCCTATTCTCTACCAGTTATCATCCTCTTCGGCTTCAGCAGCACGAGGAACGGCTGGGGGAGGAATTGGATACGCCAGTCGCGGCGGCACTAACTCTAACTGCCGAGCAGATTTCTTCGCTGTATCGCCTCTACGCCGCCGTGAAACCCCTTCTTCATTGGTGTCTTCAGCCACCACTTCATACATCAGCGCTCGTTTGGCTGGGTCTTTGCCTTTACGCAAAATTCGTCCTAAACGCTGGATGTATTCGCGAGTCGAACCTGTACCCGATAATACGATCGCAACGCTGGCATCGGGCACGTCTACCCCTTCGTTTAAAACTCGTGAAGCAACCAGCGTTTTGTACTCGCCTTGCTTAAACTTTGTCAGAATCTCATGGCGCTCTTTTACCGGAGTTTGGTGCGTGATCGCAGGAATGAGAAAGTCTTGAGAAATTCGATAAACGGTGGCGTTATCGTCCGTGAAGATCAGCGTGCGCTCGGGATAATGACGCTCTAGTAATTCGCCTAAAACCCGCAGTTTGCCTTCTGTGCCAAACGCGATCGCTTTGGCTTCTCGGTGGGCTAACATCGCTTTTCGTCCCGCTTTCGATCTAGCACTTGCCGCGACAAATCGTTGCCAGCCCTGAGCGCTGCTGAGATAAAGATTCGCTTCTTTTAAGAATGCGTTTCTGATTTGAATCAGTCGATCGTAGCGTTCACGCTCTTCACTCGATAGCGTTACTTTAATCTGTTCTACATCGTGTTTTGCTAATGCCGATCCAGATAACTCTTCTGCTGTTTTACGATAAACTTCTTCGCCAATGAGAATTTTTAGATCTTCGTGTTTACCATCAGCTCGCTCTGGTGTTGCACTCAGTCCTAATCGATAAGGCGCGATCGCATACTCAGCAATCACTCGATTAAAGTCGCTTGGCAAATGGTGACACTCATCAAACACGAGCAGCCCGTACTGATTGCCCAACGTTTCAGCATTAATCGCAGCGCTATCGTAAGTCGCGACTAGAATGGGAGTGCGATCGCGCGATCCACCACCCAACAATCCAATTTCTACATCGGGAAACGTGGTGACTAACTGTGCGTACCATTGATGCATCAAATCTAGCGTTGGCACCATAATTAGGGTGCTGCGCTTGGTTGCTTGCATCGCCAATTGGGCGAGATACGTTTTCCCGGCAGCGGTTGGCAGTACCACTACGCCCGCTCGACCCGCATTCTTCCAAGCTTCCAAGGCTTCTTTTTGGTGAAGATACGGCTCCATTGCCAGCGTGGAAACGAGATCAATTTCTTGAAATCCTTTCGCTTTGTCGGTTAGCTCCGTCCCTTCTGCCCGTAATGCCAGCACCAATCGACGGTATTGATGGGCAGGGACGCGAAACTTTTCGATCCGATCGTCCCACGTTGCAAAGTCCACCCAAATCTTGCCCTTGGGAGGTGGGTGAAGAATCAAAGTGCCGCGATCGTAGGTAATAGTTGGCGTTCGTGCCATCTAGTCCTCCGCATCCGGGTCATCAAAAACACCGACGTTCGCGGCGACTAAAAGCGATCGCGACTCAAAAATATCATTGCTATAGAGCGCTTTAGTCAGTAACCGCTGCTGCTTCTCGGAGATCAAATTATCCACGGGCGTGTCATCTTCGATCACCAGATGGCTGATATCCGCTGCGATGTTTAAGTTAGAAACGACACTTTGGGACATGAGTACGCTTGTTCCTTAGGCTCTATGTGTAATAGTAACGGCTATTGAGAACGAAAGGGTAGAAAAGCTAGATTTACCTCGATTATATGCAGTCAAGTTGATTTCTACTGGTAGAAAAGTATCATTAAAGTCGTTTTGAGAACAGGATGAGAAGCCAAGCCCACCAAGGCTTTTCTACTGTATTACTTTTATTTTTGTGCAGAAAATCTTGTAACGCAATTTCACCAAGGAGGTTAAATACAACTTTGGGGAACACTGTATCGCAGTTCTCCTCAGCACCTGTCTGAGGTTAGGTCAGAAGCCCTAGTTGTGGCAGAAGCCGTAGAGAAATTACCCATCTACTGCTTCATATAAAAACCTTTCAAAATATAACAATCTTTTAGAGTTATTGCTGTCAAGGAATCGCCATGCTTAACCTCTTAAGAACCCTTCTAAGTTCAAGTCCCTTTGTTCCCCATGGTCATTGTTACCTGTGGAAAACCGGGCTGGTTTGGCTCAACATCATCTCAGACACTCTCATTGGGTTGTCCTACTACTCCATTCCTGTGCTTCTGGTTTACATCGTTCGCAAGCGAGGAGATTTGCCGTTTGACTGGCTGTTTTTCCTCGTGGGCGGCTTTATTGTGGCGTGTGGCACTGGACACTTGATGGACATCTGGACACTGTGGCATCCGACCTACTGGCTGTCAGGCACAATCAAAGCCTTGACAGCCCTGGTTTCTGTAGCAACAGGAGCCGCATTGGTTTCCTTAATTCCTAAAATATTAGCGCTGCCTAGCCCTGCCCAACTTGCAGAAGCAAATCAAAGACTTGAGCAACAAGCAACGGCGCGTCAGCAAGTTGAAATCGCGTTGCGTCAATCTCAACAAACTCTAAAATTAGTGATTGACACCTTTCCGCAACGGGTGTTTTGGAAAGATCAAAATTTTCGTTATTTGGGCTGCAATCGGTTGTTTGCTCAAGATGCTGGACTAGAGTCGCCAGAGCAGATTTTAGGGCACGATGATTTTGACCTGAATTGGAAAGAACTGGCTCATCTCCATCGGGCTGACGATGAGTTTGTGCTGAGCCAGAGAGCCTCTAAAGTGAATTATGAAGAGCCGCTGGTGTCACATGATGGCACGGCGTGGGTGAGAATGACTAAAATACCGCTTCAAAATGATGCTGGAGACGTAATTGGGCTCTTCGGTTCCTATGAAGATATCAGCGATCGCAAGCAGGCAGAAATCGCGATTCAGGAAGCTAAAGAAGCCGCCGAAACTGCGCTTCAAAACTTTCGACAAGCTCAACATCAGCTCATTCAATCCGAAAAGATGTCTAGCCTGGGTCAACTCGTGGGGGGCGTTGCCCATGAAATCAATAATCCTATTAGTTTTATCTATGGAAACATTGTTCCAGCCAATCACTATATTCAAGATTTATTGAGTCTTCTAGCACTCTATCAACAGCACTATTCGCCCCCTGTCGCTGAAATTCAACAGCGGCTAGACGAGATAGATATTGACTTTCTGAGCGAAGATTTGCCGAAACTTTTGGGTTCCATGCGGTTAGGAGCCGAGCGGATTCACCACATTGTGTTGTCTTTACGCAACTTCTCGCGCCTAGACGAAACCGGAGTAAAAGTCGTCAACTTGCACGATGGGATTGAAAGTACGATCGTCATTCTCACCCATCGTCTTCAGGATATCCGTATCATCAGGCAGTATGGCGATTTGCCTAAGATCGAGTGCCAGCCAGGCGCAACTCAATCAAGTGTTTATGAACCTGCTGATGAACGCGATCGAGGCTTTGGCTTCCCCGAATCTGCCGACTAAAGAAATTACTATTCACAGCGATCGCATCAACGAAACCGAAATTCAACTTCAAATCCGGGACAGTGGATGTGGAATGCTATCTTCTGTTCAAGCAAAAATCTTTGATCCGTTCTTCACCACTAAGCCAGTCGGACAAGGAACAGGGTTAGGACTATCGATGGTCTACCAGATTGTTGAAAATCATGGTGGCAGGATTGAGGTAACGTCGGAACCAAACGGTGGAACAGTGTTTACACTCCAATTGCCCATTACTCAACAAGACCGAGTGCAACAAGACCGTCAACACCAAATTGCTCAAACCCCCGTTTAGGTACTGCAAATTAAGTTATGGAGGCAAAATGAATATCCCGATACGCAGTTGTTAGTGCTCGCAGATTTACTGCGATCGCGACAAGCACTAACAACTGTTCAGTATTCAGTCAATGAACTGACGATACCCAGTAGACCATTACATCAGCGATGGAAGAATGTCTCTAAACCAGAGCTTACAGCATGGATCATCGTGTCAGATTGACCGAGTTCTTGATCTGCTGCCCATTCGACTGCCTGCACCCTGTCTTCTGGCAGTCCTAGGAGATCTACTAGACGGCGATAAGCAGCTTTCTCGTCCGCCGTAATCGCGTCTTCGTCAGGGTCAGGCGCTCCCCCCGCTTGGATAACCATATATCCTAATTTCAAAACCAGTTCTCGATCTTCAACTGTCTTTAGGGTCGGAACCGACTCTTCCAGAGGAATGTTCTGTTCTAGATAGTCTTGAAGTTCCTGTTGTAGAGCCTGCTTTTCAGCAACATCAGTTGTAAAAAGGCCAACAAACTGATCTATCATCAGCTCTGCTTCTTCAGGAGTTAGCTTTCCATCCGAC
>QQTW01002169.1_pt1 | contig 14152 bp, 15 predicted proteins | sample 1904831 | NCBI WGS metagenome assembly QQTW01 (sample SAMN09435610, study PRJNA476489) | Subsurface metagenome, whole genome shotgun sequencing project. | reverse complement strand
GTTAGCCTATGGACGTGTTACGAACCTTCGGTCCGAACCCAGCATGTCTCCGTCTGTGGATACATCAAACGAAGAAGCTAAGCAACCAACTCTTGTTGACCACTTTCTATCTGTAATCTTGGCAGTTCTATTCGAGGCAGGGTTGCAAAAGGTAAGGGGTCAGGGGCACTTTACAAACAACATTGACATCTTTAGGCACTGCTTGATCTACTAAACTGTGAATTGGATGCGGGCTTAAGGCGGAAGGCTATGCTGTTAGTTGGAGAAATCCAAGCGCTTACCAATCGATTACTACCAAGCACACATAACATACGCTCTCAGGTGATGCCAGAACTCTTTGCTTGGGCGGCGGACTTCACTACCGGAGAGCGGGCCCTCGCAACCAACACAGTCTATCAGATTGACAGTGTTACACGGACGCTGCAGCGCTCGAATGCACCACCCGTCACGGGACAAGTCAAGCTTGGAGATGTTACTGAGCAAGTTGATAAGCCACGTCACACAGAGCAGTCCCGGTTGAAGATAAGTCCACAGATTGAGGAGGGACCGTTCCGTACGTACATGGCAGAGAGTCAAGTGCTGAACAGTGCACATTACTGGAAGTGGAGATGGGACATTGTGCAGGCAATCGTCGAAGGCCCTTTGAGAAACCCCAAACGCTTGGACGAGGCAACAAAGGCCGCAAAGTTCATGAAGAGGCTTGTAGGATTCTATCGGCCATTCAAATACAGGTTTGCTGACATCAAGAACACAAAACCTAATCAGCGTTACGTCCGCGTAGGTTGTTCATTGATACACAGTCTTCTGCAGACCCCAGAGGGAGTCAGGTATTTGCTTGAAAATAAGTTGCTAAGACAGCTGGCCGAGTGCTTGGCTCAAGTCGATCATGCAAGTCCAATCAAAGCCACTCTGTATAACATTACTAATCTATGTGCAGATGAGCGGACTAACCTCTACTTCGCCTCTGTTCTCACCCAGTCGACTTGCCGAGACACTGAGTGGTGGCTACTTTGCCTTCATTGGCACAATGAGTAGTGACCCAAAAGGCCTGGCCATGTTGGAGAGATGGCGGATGATTAACATGTGCTACCACATTATCGAACTTCAAGATCGAAGTGACCTCGTCAAATGTCTCCTTGGAAATCTAGACTATTCATTGTATGTTCGATTCCTGAAGATATTGGCAATAGATCCTGACCAAGTGACAGAGATAGTCATTTTCGGGTGATGCTTTCCAAGGCACTGACAGCTTCAGCCAAGGTAAGACAGATCGATCGCTGGTATGTGCATTTGCTAAAACTGAGTAGGACATACGAATCTACGCAACAAATCTTTTGAGAAAATATGCCACTACAGTATCATCATCGTCAAGCCCGACGAGCCCGAATCAAGAAGCGAAGGGCCATTCTGAATGGGCCGTCCGATTTCTCGTCACTCAGCTGTACGATCCTGAGGTTGAAGTGTGCGAAACGGCGGTCAGAATCCTCGAGGAGGCGTGTAATAGAACGGAATGTCTGGAATTCGTAGTGAAATGTCGTCCGGCGTTGGATCACTTAGGAGAAATCGGGGCACCGCTATTGCTTCGGTTTGTCTTTGTCTGCATCGATGAAAGAGCTATGCTAATGGAGCTACAGCTTCCTGTCCACGTCTCTGGGCTATCAATACCTGAACGGCCTGGATTATATCTCGCAAGAGATGGATGATTGGTTCTTAGTGGGTGAGCTCTTCCAAGTTCGCTAGCTGTACTTACACGCCATCAGGGTCGAAACGACAACTATGTCACCCTCGTCGAAGCATCCGTTGCGCGAGTTCTGCAAGGCCCGCAGAGAGTGCGTCAGGCGTCAGACGACGGCGCTGAGCGTGGGCCCCAAGGCATCGCTCCACCACACTTTTACAGAGAACTAACACGCACGGCCGAAGGATGCAGGCTGCTGGAGGAGAAGGGACACTTTGACGATTTCGTCAGCAACATCCGTGATTACGGCATGGAAAAGGACGACGCCGAACTCATCGTCAAGGTCAAGGGATGTCTGTGGGCGGTCGGGAACGTCGGGTCAATGGAGTTGGGCGGCCCCTTCATAGAGAACTCCAACGCCATGGAGTGGATCGTTAAGATTGCCGAGAACTCCGAGGTCATGACGTTGCGAGGCACCGCCTTCTTTGTGCTTGGGCTCATATCAAAGAGCTTGCATGGCATGGAGATACTCGACGGATACGGGTGGGATTTGGTCACGACCGACATGGGAGAATCGCTCGGACGTTGCATTCCGACCGACCTGAAGAGATTGTTCTCGGTGAGAGAAGTCTGACAGCTAACGAATCATCTGCTGACCCCGCCAACTAGATTCGGCCCTGGTCTTACGATCCAGCGGAGGCCATGCGGCGCGTCAAACGGGTGCGAATGGAGGACTTGGTTAGCGGGGAGGAGGCAATGAACGTCCGGGTTCTGCAATTGGTAGTTGACCTAGGAAACACGGTTCTGACGAAGAAAGCCGTGTCAGAACTGATGCAGTACGTGGAGTCACTTCCTCCCTCGATGTGCACTGCTAATGATCGGATAGCATCAAGGCGAAGAAACCGCCCGGGTTCCAGGAGCCACGACTCTTTTGCAAGGTCATGAGCGTGCTCGAGGCGCACCACTATCGCCTACCCGTTCGACGTTTCATCATTGATCTATTTGACAAGTCCGTCATGCGGCAGATTGTGCTGGAAGATGAAGAGTTGGAGGACGATGAAGAGGATGATACCAAGACTTGACACGCTTCAGACTACTGCTGGCTGTCAACGCCACGACGAAGACACGACAGGCGCACGACGGCAACCAGGCACGGTTCTCTGTCGGGATTCTCACTGTGACATGCACTCGGGGGGTTGAAGTTCGGATTGGACTCTGGGATTGCGCCGGTCGGACGGAGACAAGGGCTGGCGGATGACTGCGGAGTCCAGACTGGTGCCGGAGTTACGGCGTACTGTCTGCACACTTTCGGCGCATGAGCGTGCTTGTCGAGCGTCTGAGGTTAGGTGCCGAGGTGTTATTCGCAGGGGATCGTGCCCGCAATATCCATGATTGGTTATGATATGCCCTCGTGTTCCATTGCCAACAAAACACCTGTAGGTCCCTACCGGAAATCATCAATTGCCATGATCCACTTCAGAACCAGTGGAAACAGGTGTATCAACTTTGTCGGTCCACAGGCATAAGGGGTCGAGCCCCATCCCAGCAAGGCTCGATTAGTCATCCAAGGGACCGGCCCCGGGCTTATTGGATCATGCTCGTCATCACTCGTATCGGGCGGAACCCTTCTACGGGATCTTTCCCCTTCGGGCAAGGCGGTGAGAGGCAGAATGAATAAGCGTCAGTGGCGTTCGATTCGGTCCGGCAAGCGACCGATGAGGGTTGTCGCAGATGCAGCACGCGATGATCCGATCTCGCCATCATAGACACACGACTCGGCATCGCCGACTTTGACCCTGAATCGGGATGTCAGTTGAGGCTCAACTTCTTACTTTATACAGAGAGATAGTCTACTGTAAGATATATGGATCTGGTGTGGATCAATCTAGCAGGACGGGTATCGCTGGCCGACAACCTCCGCCCATAACGAGAACCCACTGTACCATCGGACTTTGAACCGCCCCCGTGCCGGTCCCCGACGACGGTCTCTGCTAGAACTTAGCAAGTCGCCTAGAAGTCTGGCATTCTGTACGTACCGGGATACTCGCGTCCACGACTCCTCGTCTGATTACGACTTCCCTGCTCGTATGCTGTCTATGCCACGATATCTCCCGGCGTCACGCAGTCAGTCAGACGCCGAACGAGGATTTGCGCTGCGATCCCTTGTCTTGGCCGGCATCGTTATATAATCCTGCTCCGGCGTTGCAGAAGCGAGCGCGACGTGAGTGAGTCCAACCAACCAGCCCTCAGAATATACAACAGCTCGGCAGCCGGGCAGCCCGGGATCCGTCTGAACCCTGGTTGAAGATTAGGCGTATTTGGAGCTCCTTGCATACGCTGACCTCGTCGGCAGCTCCCCCCGAGAGGAATACGCCAAGCGGGACTGTTGTCGTCGTCGATCAGTACTTTACCCCACCAGACGCAGCCGTGGGTCCAACAGGTCTGCACCGTCGTACTCATTCGTCCAGCCTCTTCCACCATTTACCCGCATCACCCATCTATCGGTCTGCTGACAGCGCCCACCTTCGAGCTGGATCGTTGCATCGGACAGGAAGATATATAGAGCTGGTTTGACCGTGCATGGAGTCGATACACCGTCGGTTTACAACACAGACTGAGAACCAGCTCTGGGCGGTACATCATCTGTCGAGATCTCTACCCCTCCTCGCACGCTGAGTGCCCCATCGGGCGAACCAGCCCCACGGGGGCAGCGTCGAGCTCGAGCATGGCACCTGAGAAGGCCGAGGTCAACGGTCTGGATGCCCATGACGACGCGAGGGCCATCGTGAGATTGGTGCAGTGTTCGCAATGTTCGAAACCGCTCGAGGATCCCATGACGTTACCGTGTGGGAACTCCATCTGTCGAACCTGTTTTCCCAGCCTCCATGCTCGCGAACACGTCTCATATCCAGACACGCCGGCACGCCAGCAGGGGTTCTCATGTCCATTTCCTGCGTGCGGGGCGGACCATTCCCTGGGAGACTGTGGCTCCGATGTGACGTTGAGAAAGGTGGTCAACGTCTTCAACACCGAGACTGATCGATTTCGTCCAGTTACATGCGACACGCCGCTTTTGCTGGAGGAGAACTTTGGCTGGAATGAATCCGAGCACGCGGAGCGTCGTGTCGTCCCGAGGTCTCGTGTGTTGCACGGCGGTCGACTGGTGGCCACGCACACTTTAGCCAGCATGGGGGAGTTGTCCTATGACGCCGGATTATCATATCAATCTGCTTCGGAAACTGGAGACGACTACCGCTATCTGGACGTTGCCGTCCTCGAGCATCTAAAGGAAGCGACGAGACACGAGCTCGACTGCCACGTCTGTTACAACATTATGCTTGACCCCATCACGACACCATGCGGTCACACCTTCTGCCAAAAGTGTCTAGATCGGGTTTTGGATCACTCGAATCTGTGCCCCGTTTGCCGGAGAGTGCTGTCGATGCCTCCTGCTTCACACTTGAAGCCCAAAAACAAGCGCCTCGCCAACCTCATCATGGTCTTGTACCCTGATGTATGGGCTGCCAGGGCGGAGGCGATCGCGACCGAGGAAGCAGCCGGGCTGGGCGGACTCTTGGACACGCCTCTATTCGTCTGCACGTTGTCCTATCCCTCCATGCCAACCTTTCTGCACATCTTCGAGCCGCGATATCGGCTGATGATCCGTCGAGCCGTTGAGAGGGGGAATCGAAAGTTCGGCATGGTCATGGCTAACAGGACTGGGGCGCCGCAAGGGGAGCTGGGACCAACGCAGTTCATGCAATACGGGACTCTACTACACATAGTCAGCCTCGAGTTGTTACCGGACGGGCGAAGTTTGATCGAGACGATCGGTGTATCGAGATTCAAGGTCAAGAACTGGGGCGTTCACGACGGGTATCTGGTCGGCAAAGTCGAGCGGGTCGAGGACATCCCTCTGGCGGAGGAGGAGAGGCTGGAGGCAACCGAAACCAGCCAGCCGCCCGTCCCGGCACACGATCCCCTGGGACAGCTCGACCGCCTCTCGACGCGAGCCCTGCTCGAGGTCGGGACCAGCTTCATCTCGAAGATGCGCGCCAGCTCGGCGCCGTGGCTGCACGAGCACGTTCTCGCCGCTTACGGCAACCCGCCCGACGACCCCGCCCTGTTCCCGTTCTGGTTCGCGAGCCTGCTGCCAATCTCGGACCAGGAGAAGTACAACCTGATCCCGATCACGAGCGTGAGGGAGCGGTTGAAGATCACGGCGCGCTGGATACGGCGCATTGAGGCGCAACGATGGTCGGTTCTGTTTGCCCATGCTGAATGATTTTCTTTCCTTTCCTTTGGCGGCCTTCTTCTTTTGCCCTCTGGGAATTGCCGAGCTCGAGCTAAACGTTTGTCTCTGCACGCAGGTCTGCTTCGAATTCTTGTACTCTGCTGTGACGAGATGTTGGCTCGTCTTTCTGTTTGTCGTCTGGGCGGTGGGATACTTGTTTGCCAGATGAGCACGTTCGTATTGTTTCGTGTGTCGCCATGTGCCGCGTCTTGATACCATATACTCTCCGTCGCCATCGTCGTCGTCCAGAATGTCATCATCATCCTCATCATCGACGTCGCATCTCATCTCACCTTCACATGTCCCTTTCATACGGCGGCTCCCATTTTTGCATCACGCTCGGCGAATGGGGATCATCTGGGTCAATGGATATATCTACATTTAAAGAATAGGAATTTCTTTCCCTCGGTTCATTTCATCATCTCAATCCCATCCTACGCATCTAAGTTACCTTGGCAGAGTCGCACCTTCCGCTCCAAATTGTTCTCATCTTTGTCTTCCTGGATACAGTTGCGGAGCAGGGGCGAGTTCGAGTTCGAGTCCGAGTCCGAGTCCGAGTCCCGTGGTTTCCTTTCGAGTGTATGTATTGATTGATTCCCTTGGTGAATTTATTTCGGAGAAGGCACTCCGAGGGAGGGGTGGTTAGGAGAGGCTAGAGGAGGCTAGCAAAGTGAAGGTACGGGAATGGGAAAGGAGAGTATCATTCATGCCAGTCCGTTTGCGGCGGGCGACGATCTAAATTGTATCGATACGGGTTTGATAGAATGAAGATATGATTGGAATAAAGAAGACTTTATATTTTCACTTGTTTTGAGTAACGCTCTCCGTGAGCCCGTCCTGCATGTAGTCTTTTCGCGTGTACAAGTGCTACTGCTACGTTCATGTCTTGTCTGACGGCTTAAAAGAGCTTTCTCGTGACGGAAGAACATGTTGATCATCAATCACTTACCTACCGTACCACTACCTGCTTCTCAACCCTCCGACGACCATGTCTAAATGGACAAAGCGTGAGGTGGGGCGTACCACAGTCCACACTCGTCCAGTTCCCTATCCATGTCGCGTCTGCACAAATGTAGCACGGAGTTGCTGCGTATGGTATAGACAGTGTCGCGCATGCGTGCAGGGATTGAATAGACAACGCAAGCGTGTTCGCTGCAACTCCCGTTGACATGCCCAAGATGAACGGTTTTCAGAGCGATATGACACTCATCCTGTCTGAACCCACTGCTTCGTCGATGATTTTTGTAGTGCAGCGCATCCAGTACACAGGTCACTGTCAACACAGTCAGACACCCCACTTGATCCTCGGGTGACAAGACGATATATCCTCTGCTCACTGCCATTTGACCGTTTCCATTCGAGAACTGCTTCCATATGAAGCCCAGGAAGACGGTCACGCCCGCTACGACGCTGGATGTATTCACAGCGTCTACGATCATCTTCTGGTTGTCGCTCAGAGACCGCTGAGCCACGTCGATGAGACCAGCTGTGTTGGGTAGGTTTCTGCATTGGATTCGACGCAGACACGTTTTGAGGGATCCTGATGTAGATATTAGAGGAGCTCAGTAGCAAGGATGTATTATATGAAACCAATCACGTCAGGCTAGCCCCGTAAGGCGCTGGCGGCACATGGCTCTATGCATCCAAGCCAGCTGGCTATTATCGGCTTCTTCTTTTTGCCTGATGTGACGAGTTCTCGATCAGGCTGACTCGACGTCCCCGATTTGGTGCTGTCGCCAGGATCGGATCCGGACCCTCCACTACCGCCTTTGTCTGATATGGGACGTGGAAAGTACAGCTTCACGTCTCGGGTGAATGAACCCTTGGGTTGATCCTGTTTAGACGGTTCAGCAGCCGCATCGCACAACGACTGCGCTGAGTTTGCACCCTGCGCGCATGGTTAGTAGGGTGTTCTGCACTCAACAGGTGGATGTGGGAGCAAAGTGGGACCGAGGACATAACTGACCTGAACCTGTCCAGACCTGCTGACAGGCTCGTCACATGGTGGTGGTATCGGCTGAAGACTTCCCTTCGTCACCGTTCCTTAACCCTCTTCCTCTCCGCAGGAGCAACGATTGGCTTCCGTGTCAGCCTTCGCTTTGACGACCTCTCCAGTACCTCAGCCTCTGCTCCGGCGCTTGCTGGTCCGTTGCCGTTACGGCGAAGATAAAGATCTAGCCAAGTGCACTTGTGGCGCTGCATGATTTTCTCGGCCACATCCAGAACTCGGTACGCTCCACCAAGCTGCACAAGATTATTTTCGACATTGAGTATCGCGCGTTCTTGGATCTGAGAGAACTCGATCGCTAGAGAGTCGTCTAGTACTTGCGTGCACAGCTGTGGACATGCGCTATCGGGGTGGGGCGGGAAGTTGCCCTAAGTATAGTTATTAGTATGGTTCCCAAAGACCTAAATGGTGATAGAATCTCACCATAGCTGTACTGATAGAGGTGATCCATTCGGGATCTCCATCTAACATTGTTATTTCCTTTGCGTAGAGACTCAAGCAATCCGGACGGAGTAGGTTCTTTCGCTCTAAGGATAGATTATTAGATCCGAGTAATAAGTCTTGCCGTGGCGGAAGGTGCTGCGCATATGCGAGCATGGCCTGAAGTACCAAGATAGCATATAATAGTAATGCAGGATGAGTAGATGGCATGATATCTTATCAAACTGCTGGACTCCTGGAGCTCTAAAATCGACATAGAGACCACGCCAGAGTACGAACCTGCTTCCGTCCATATACAGCGTTGAAACCTTCACCAACCTCGTCCGTAGTGCTGATTTCGACCGAGTGCTTCACGCTAGACTCGTTTACCAAAATCGTGCGTGATTTGTTGGAGATGAGGCTTTACATTGAGTTTCAGAAATCATGATGTTGGCTGTGCATATGAGAATCGCTTCTGCATAGATATGACTGATTAAAGGACAAGAAACCGGAGACTGGCTTTTGTAGATCAAGCTTAACTGACTTTCACCGGACACTGGAAGTATCCTCCAGAAGCAAGGAAATACGCATTGATATCCCTCAAATCGATATTAAAAAACATTAATGCAGACAGCTCAAGGCGTATGTAACTCACATGAGCGGTATTAGAAACGAAATGCTATTCTCCAAGGAGAAAAGTTATCCTACTTCGAGATTCGGAACATAGCTTATGATGATCCACTGCAGGGCCCTGATGATCATCCTAGTCACACTAACAAGATCATGCTTATCCGCGTGTCTCGGTTAGTCCTTAGAAAGCAACCGCTGGTTTCGATGGGCCCTGTCGAGTAAGTACTACGGCAGGGTTGATAAGTTTTGAGAGGTGGTGGCGCCGTGGGTTCATTTAGGCTCTCACAAGCGGAGCGGTATCACCCGTCCCCTATTCAAATCTTTTAAGGCTGCATGGAGCTGGAGTCGTGATTCCTGTAAGCCGCACTCTTGAAGCAAGCTGCGCTGAGCTTGAGTTATATTTTGCAAGATCCTGTGACATTGATCAAGGCACAATAGAATCAGTTCGTGCTGATGTTGAGAGTCGTGTCTCTGGTAATTTAGTAGGCCCTAAGACAAATGGGGCCATAGTTATAGGGTGGACCTTGAAACCCGCTATGACAACTTCCTGATGTTGTCAATTACTTCTAGGATGGCCTATTCACTTGGAATATGTGCCTGTGAAGAAATTGAAGGCAGAGGTACGAGGAATGTCTGCCCTGTTGGACTCGGATAGCTTGCCTGGACCGTTCTCGAGATGTGAAGCCTGTATTGATTGTTGTTTCCATTTTTATATGACAGGTCATCCATTTTTGACTTTCATCAACCTCCAGAGCCAGCATGCGTCCTGCCTTGACTTATTTAAACGGTTTCGCAGCCATGTCTTCGTCGTACCTGTCGGGCATTGAAACCTGATCATTCGTCTTGGAACCTCAGCCCCTACTGCATTTACTCCATTTTATCATCGTGATACTTACAATAAATTTGTCTGTTCAGCCATTGCCCGTACAATGATACCAAATCGGTCGTTTTATGTGCCAATTGACGTTCACATGCAGTAGTTACCGGATTGGGGAGACCAGGCACGCGTCTAAGCTGTACTAACTGATTTAAGTTACTGGCTCCTCTTCGGGAACACCCAATCCCGAAGAAGGCAAAGACAATTCCTTAAAGAGACTAGTCTCTCGCCTGGCTTGTGCTTAATCTAACCGCCTCTGCGACAGCAGGGCTGAGTTTTGTGAACTCGGTCTTTCAACTCCAACCTTATCTCCACTAGCAAGGCAATTCCGTACCCAAATCAACCATGAACTACTCATCAGGTATGGTGCACAGATAGCGGGAAGATTCATTGGTCAATTGAACGCTTACAGCCGTCAGGTGCTCCGCTTCACGCCCTACGGGACAGCTTAAGCGGCGGGGTCATTGCAGCTGAATATTGGAGGCGCTGTGCGTCGTGGTCCGTGCGGTAAAATGAGGAACGGACTTCGAACTATCTCCAGTGCTGGTGTTCGTTGTGCTTGTGGCTTAGTCGAACCGTGGTGTTCTACCCAAGCCTCGATGCAATGCTGAGCGGAATCAGCATGTTGCCAGTAGGCAAAGGAGTTCCGCCTGTGATGGGACAATACAAAAAGCGGCCGCGTTTCCCCGCCGGTGCAGCATCGGTCAATTGGGCAAATTCAACACCTACAGTCTTCTCACTCCAATGTCTTCTCTACCTGTCATCCTAAGGGGCTGGCATATCTGCTTCCTAGCCCTTCTGTTTGTCAATGCAGTTTTTGCAGCAGAGGATGGTACGACATGCACAACAAGCAATGGGACAGCATGTGCGGACGATCAAGTCATCCCAGCCACGGCTGAAGAAGCAGTTGCAGATATAAATGCCATCCTGGATCTTGGAAACTTGACAGATTGCGCGGGTATCAACGCCGGCGAGTCTAGCGAGCAATGCGCCAGTGTGTCGACATTCGCCGAAGGAAATGTGGAAGAGACCGACGAGGAGCCCGAACAATCAATTCAAGACCAAGAACTATTCCTCACCATCCTTGAGGACGAGTCAAATACAACCTCGGCAGATGCTCTTGAGAGTGCGGCGGATGTACTGGTCAGCGAAGTTGAAGTGAACTTGGAAGAGGACTCGACCGAACCCCTCGCCTTCACAGCTTCAGCCTCCGTTGCCGGCGACTTGACTACCACAGACCTGTCGACTGCATTTCTCTCGGCGGCAGCGTCATCAGCGGCAGCAGCACCTGCGTCCGCCGAACGATGGCGCGAGCTTGCCCGAACTAGAGCCCAAGTGGCAATGGCACGCAGTTACAGCAAGCTCTACGCCGCCCTCTCCAAGCCCGTTCAACTCGTGAGCATCGCGAAGCAACCTCAACTCTGCACGCAGGTGACACGCTCCATCGTCGACACATGCAAGAAGGGCGTACGCGCGCAGGTTGCAAGCTGCAAAGCCCAACTGCGGACCCAGATCGCCGATTGCAAGAACGAAGTACGCGCCAGCATCGACCGGTGCAAGCGCCGCAAGAAGAGCTACGATGCCTTCGGCAAAGCGCAGTGCGAGAGTGCGCGCGCCAACATCCCTAAATGCGAGCTCAGCCGGGTTGACGTGCCCTTCTGCGAATTCGACCGACTCACGGCCGCCTGCTGCGAGGGCAGCCGGCCCCAGGCCCAGGCGCTGTGCTACTCGGGCCTGTCGAGCTCCGAGATCGAGCGCCGCGTGCAGTCCGTGCAGGCCAAGTGCTCCATCGCCACGGGCATCGCCAAGGCCGCCACCAAGTCGTACCTGACGGGGCAGGTGCTGGGGGTGTTGACGCAGGTGCAGGCCGTGAAGGAGATCGACGACGGCGTCAAGCTGGTCAACCGCGTCCAGACGGCGCAGCGCGATCTGGAGCGCTACGCCAACGGCCTCGCCGCCGCCGCCGAAGGTCGCTACGACGCCGCCCGCAGACAGCTTGGCGGCCTGGCCACCACCATTGTCGCCAACACGGCCGCCTACGCCGAGCAAGCCCAGGTCCTCGTCGGTAATGAGGCGGACAGGATCCTCGGCGCCGCCTCAAAGGCCGTCGCCGAGCTCGAGGTCGTGCAGAAGGTCAAGTCGACCATCGAGTCGCTGAACGGCGTCGCCAACGACGTCAGGGCCATCCAGCGCGCCGCGCGAGACTGTGCCAAGGTCACCGATGAGCTCGCGCCCATCACGTATCCTGAAATCTTTGATCTCGTCACGATCGAGGCGGATGTTCAGCGTGCGGTGGCGGACTTCGAGAAGGCCATTGCGCAGAAGCTGTTTGCTGTTGCGAGGTGCCAGGCTGTGGTGGCGAGGCTGGAGAGGGTTGTCAAGGTGGCGTTTTGAATTGCCCTTTGATTCTGTTTGAGTCAGTTTGGGTCATTGGATTGAGATACCAGCGAGTTATGTTTGGTGGCTTTGGAAGAGATGCTCTGATGACGGATGAGTTAGCTTCCTGTTCATTCATGTACACATCACTTCAAGTGATTGGTCTTATGAGATTTTAATAGCGGACGCCGATATCAAGCTTATACTGATATAATGGATGACTTTCAACTCTCAGCTAGCCACAAAGCAATCAAAAACTTTGGTTTATTATCGTTGGATCAACACCTGCTGTAGGGCCTTAGCTTTAGTTACTATATTAGGTTAAATCTCAACAATATCCTACTTAACAACACTCCACCCCTTCTCGCCCTTTCCCCCTTCCACCATCACGTTCGCCTCCCGATCCTCCTTTCGCACTTCCTTTCCCAGTCCTTCTTCAACCGCCCCAACCCAGCACCGCCAGAACCCAGCACCGCCAGAACCGCCACACGTCCGAAAAAGAATTATACAGCGGCGCAGGCGCAACCCGAACCACATCCGGCTTGCGTTCGTCCACCACCACGCCGTGCGCCTCGAGCGCGCCCATGACGCGCGTGAGCACGGCGGGGTCGCGGAAGCGGATCGAGAGCTGAGCGCCGCGCTGGGATGGGTCTGAGGGGGTGATGATGTCGTAGGGGAGGGGTTGAGAAGGAGGAGGATCGGATTTGGCGGTTTGTTGGGAGGGTGATAGGGGGTGGAGGGGTTGGTGGAGGAGATGCTCGAGGTAGGCCGTCAGATGAAGGGATTTGCGGCGGAGGGCGGACATGGATGTTTTTTGGAAGATGGAGAGCGAGGCGCATAGAGAGGCGATGTCTAGGACGGAGGGATTCGAGAGCTGGAATCCAGCTGCGCCGGGAGTTGGGACGAACGCTAATGTCATTGAATGCCGTCAGTTATCAGTTTGTCATTCCTTCGCGAAAAGAAGATCAACAAAGTGGGTGAGAAGAACAAACCGCTCCCCATCTCAAACCGCCCCTCCTTTCTCGCACCCCACCACCCCGCCAACCGCGCTCTATACGCTCCATTCTCCCCCCTCGCCAGCGCATCCTGATCCACGCGCCCGTGCCGCTCGTGCACGAACAACCCGCCGATGGCGCCCGGCCCGCCGTTCATGTACTTGTAGTTACACCAGACGGCGAAGTCGACGTTCCAGTCGTGCAGATGCAGTGGGACATTGCCGACTGCGTGGGCCAGATCCCAACCGACCACGATTCCTTTGGATTGCGCGAAGGAGGTGATGGTGGGTATGTCGAGGTATTGGCCCGTATAGTATTGGATCCCTGGCAGGATCACCGCTCACCTAGATACGTGGGCTTCTAAGGGGGTGTACGGGCACTTCCTCCCCGTTGAAGACTCGCCCCTGCCACCGTTCCTACATGCTGATGATATGGCTGCGAAGGGGATGGCGGAGGTGTTGGGCGCGAGGATGGGGGAAGTTGCAGTTATGCAGACCCTGACGGCGAATCTGCATCTCATGATGGCGAGCTTCTATCGGCCGACGAGGGAGCGGTGGAAGATTATGATTGAGGGAGGTGCATTTCCTAGCGATCATGTATGCATATGCTCTCTGTATAAACTTGACGTGATTGCTGAGAGGAGACCCAGTATGCCATCGAATCTCAAATCCACCATCACAACCTCTCCCCTTCCTCCACGCTCATCCTCCTCCAACCACCCTCCCCCGCCAACCCCACCCTCCCAACCGAACACATCCTCTCCATAATCGCCACCTATGCCTCAACAACCGCGGTCCTCCTCCTGCCAGGGATCCAATACTATACGGGCCAATACCTCGACATACCCACCATCACCTCCTTCGCGCAATCCAAAGGA
>QQTW01002168.1_pt1 | contig 14154 bp, 16 predicted proteins | sample 1904831 | NCBI WGS metagenome assembly QQTW01 (sample SAMN09435610, study PRJNA476489) | Subsurface metagenome, whole genome shotgun sequencing project. | reverse complement strand
CTGTTGAAGATTTTGTTCCCATCGACAATCATGGCGCTAGACAGCTTTGCCGAGGGTGGACTCACGAGGGGAAGATGAACAGCAAGCGGAACAAGCAGAGCAGGCACAGGAAGAGTCTCGCGGAATCCTTGAGGGAGAGCTAGGCCAAGCCTCATCTGGCGAGGAAGGAACAATTCGGGCCGATGAGGAGTTGGACGATGAGGACGCAGATCTGAGCGATGCTGAAAGCTTCACCTTGAAAGATCGTCAGGATGCAATCAACGAAACTCATCCATTTGGCATTCGCATCTGGAAGCCGGCGCTGTACAAAAAGGACAGATCTGTGCAGAAAACCGCCGAAGGAGACATACATTCCTCGCCTGGTGGAAGAGTCAGCCACTGGCTATGGATGTTTAATCTCTTATGGACCGTCTTGTTTGGGTGGTGGCTGGCTTTAGCCGCAGCCTTAGGTGCTATCGTGTGCTTCGTTCTCGCCTTTACGCCCGGCGCCCTGAATTATGGCAGAATATTGTGGGGTCTGTCAAGATACCTATTATTTCCGTTTGGCCAGTTCGTCAAATTAGAGCAAGATGAGGCATACGCCGACGAAGACGAGGGGGAAGGTCGGAGCATCAGCGAGTACGAACAATGGCAGAATGGCGATCTCGAAGATGGACGTCTGTTCTTCGGCCCTGTGCGAAACCGGCCCTTGATTGGAAGGCGTAGGGATAGCATGGATTCTCAACATGAGAATGACAGCCTGCTAGGCAGGGGAAGAAGAGCTGGGTCTAATGATAGAGATGGACCAGGAAGCAAGCGAAGACTGTTTGGCAGAGGCCAATGGAACCTCGGACGTGTCATCTTCTTCATCTTCTTCTACTTCCTAATCGCACCACTGCTGCTTCTCGTTTCCGGCATCTGTTGGCTTATGGTTTTCTGGATTCCTATGGGCAAAGTCACCTTACTACTCTGCTACCACTTGCGGCGGCACCCGCTGGCACTGTCATTTCATTCGGACGGATCCTACTCTCGTGGTCCTTCTTCGTCATCGTCCTCGGTCCTTCTATGCACGTATCGTGCGGTTGGTCTGACATATTGGAAGTACACAATTGACGGCACCAACATCTTTCTCATCAACCTTATTGGCGTTGTCTTATTCGCTATCTTCGACTACTGGGTCCTCGACGTTGCTTTGGGAATGAAGATATGGCTTACCCACCCTGGTTTCGTATTCGCGCTGGCCCTGTTTTCCATCATACCTCTGGCTTACTTCATTGGACAAGCTGTCGCCTCTATATCTGCCCAGTCATCTATGGGAGTCGGCGCGGCGACCAATGCCTTCTTCTCCACCCTGGTTGAGGTCTTCCTTTATTGCGTAGCTTTGAAGCAAGGCAAGGCTCAACTCGTCGAGGGCAGCATTATCGGCAGTATATTCGCCGGTATTCTGTTTTTGCCCGGGCTGTCCATGTGTTTCGGAGCCTTGAAGCGTAAGACTCAGAGGTTCAATGTCAAATCTGCTGGTGTCACTTCGACTATGTTACTATTTGCAGTTATAGCTGCCTTTGGGCCTACTTTGTTCTACCAGATCTATGGCAGCGTAAGAGTTGCCTGCCACTATCGTCTATCGTCTCAAGGCTAACAGATAAACAGCATGAGTTCACCTGCAAACCTTGTTTCGACTCAGTCGCCGATCCCAAAGATCAAGAATGCCGGCGATGCTCTTTCTCGCAAGTCCCGGCCATCAATGATCGTTTCTTCATGGAAGCTGTAAGGCCTTACTGCTGGTTTGCTGCTGTTCTGTTATTTCTCTCTTATATCATCGGCCTCTGGTTCACTCTCAGGACCCATGCTGCGGTAATATGGAATACCGAGCTTGAAGAGAAAAAATTGACATCTAGTGGCCAGCATGGCACAGCAAACGCCCATGACTCTAGCACTCGTCCGGATTCTAAACAACACACTGAGCCCGGCCATGGTACGCTCGGTCGTTCATCCATTCGCGAATCTCAGCTCTATAAGCGTATCCTTGGGCAGTCTCTAAAGCAAGTCGGACTTGGTCCTCGTAGTCAGACTGCTGGCTCGCGCTTCAACTCAATATCTAGCAACCATCATTCTGGTCCAGGATCTTCTCCCTACCTTGTCCCACCCAAGAGCAGCGGCGACGAGAGGGTCGCGGCAGATAACCAAAGTCAAAGAAGTGTACGCATCACAGGTCTGTCCGAGCAGGAGAACAATCAAATAGTCCACCAAGTTGCAGAGATGGCCGCCACGGCTGCGACTGTAGCCGCACGGGATGCCGCTCGAGCTCCTCGCAAGACCACGGCAAGTGCTCACACACCTGCTCACCATCCAATTCGGCCACCGCATACACGTGTAGGCACCTTTCACGATGATAACGACGAAGCTGTTGCAACCGAAGCAATGTCGCAAGCTGGTGGCAGTCACGACGCACCAAACTGGGGCCGTCTGAAAAGTATTGTCATTCTCTTAGGCGCCACCGTCCTGTATGCTGTCATTGCGGAGATTCTTGTCAATACCGTGGACATCGTTCTGGAAAGCGTAGAAATTGACGAGAAGTTCCTGGGAATCACACTATTTGCTCTGGTGCCGAACACTACCGAATTCCTGGTAAGTCACGCTCTGAGCAATATTGATATGGTCCAGTGGCTGATTCGTGATTGTAGAACGCTATCTCCTTCGCCATGAATGGCAACATCGCACTTTCAATGGAAATCGGATCAGCCTATGCCTTGCAAGTCTGCCTATTGCAAATCCCAGCGCTCGTACTCTTCAGCGCCGTTCATGGTCGCTACATTGATCCTCAGAATCTCATCCATCACACGTTCAAGTTAGTACTTCCCTACCATCTACCGACACTGTGGCACTTACTAAAACATGGCAGTCTCATATTCCCCGAATTCGACATGGTCACCGTGATACTTTGTGTCTTCCTTCTCAGCTACATGTATGGAGAGGGAAAGAGCAACTACTTCAGTAAGACCTTCCCGGGCTCACTTCGCAAGTTCATCCACTAATCTAAGTGCAGAGGGGAGTATACTGGTGTTGACGTACTTGGTTGTGATCATGGGTTTCTACTTTTCGGGTTGGAAGGAAGCTGACTCAATGGTTGTACATCATTCCGACCTCCAAGCCGGCGCGCAAACAGTTTTCAGAACTTCAGGTCGGGGTAGAGGTTATTGAGCGGCTTTTCCCAACTCTTCAGGCAGGGCATTTTTCGGGTTAGACATTGGTGGGTAGGATAACAAGGCCGGGTCTGAGCGTGTGCGTTCTGGAGTCGGATGGGAAACAAACGGACAATCGGTGGAGGGGCTCTCTGCATTCTTGTCTATACCTGTACATATTCACGAACATTCAAGTACAGTACAAGCATTGACTCCGTCGTTACTATGCTCAACAGGTGTCCACATCGTCTCATCATGAACTATGTAATGTCTGCAACGTAAGAGAATCCTCAGCATTCATTCGCTTACATAATCCTCCGTTCCAACCTGCTGCACCATACTCTCCAGTTGTCCCCAGCAAACAAGGCCTTTCACCCACCGCCACCAACCGTTACAAACAAAACACAACGACAATGCCAACATTCCCCTCCAAAAAATACCGCCCCGCCAGCAGCGCCAACACCCTCTCCGCCCGCTACCGCGTCGCCCTCGTCCGCCACCCGTTCGCCGCCTTCGGCCTCCCCTTCCTCATCACCATGGTAGCAGGCTCATTCTTCCTGACGCCCGCCACGGCGATCCGGTACGAGAAACACGATCGGAAGGTTCGGCAATTGAGCAAAGAGGAAGAGCTTGGGATTGGGAAGGCGGGGAGGAAGGTGGATTTGAACGAGGAGTATTATGTATGTTTCTTTCCTTTGCCAAATTTCTGGAGATGGGGGGAAAACCCTGGATCAAGAGGGAGAGAGGGTCACAAGGTTAGGCGGGGTGGAACACGTGTGGGGACGGGGATTTTCTTTGGTGATTGGAGATTTGCTGACTAGTGTGGCTGTGTCCAGAGGCTGGCGGCGAAGGATCTGGATGATTGGGATCAGAAGAGGGTTAAGAGGCTGCCTGGGGAACATGATGGCATTCTGTGAGGGTGGTTTGGCGACGAATTGATGTAGTCATGGGCAAGGCAAGGGTTTGGGATTGTATATCGGAGTTCTGGATTGACGGCATCTGCATGGGCATCACAGCTTGGGGTTTAGGAAATAGGTTAGGGTTCCGGCTGCCGATCCGGGCTGGGGCCGAGGATGTACAGCTGCAAATACGGGCTCTTTCAATGTTTCGACACGGAGACGTACGCTTAGAAGCTTGAATGTCCCTCCGTAATGCGCAGATCGGGATGCCCCGAGCATTGCAATGTGGCTCGCCGCCTTCGAAGGGGCATTCCAGAAGGATGTTGTTGCATAGACTTGGTAGTTACATCTCCGTTTGTGGGAGCTGCGAGGGTGGATTGTTGTGACATAATCTCGAGACATGGACGAGGGTCTTTGGGGAGGATTTGTGCCGGTTGGGAGCGATAGGACCAAGGGTATTCAATAACGTTGTATCTGTACTGGTGTTGAGGGAACATGTCGTCCTGAGCTGTGGGATAAGCTCACTAGAAGGGGGCTCTATGCTCAGGCGAGATGGCTGCTTTTGCTCTGCCCTAGCCTAGTTCCACAATCCTCGGCCCTCAAGACCCATGAACGGATTCTCAAAGCGCCTGCAGCATGGCGATTCAAATGATTCTTTGATCGACTACAGAGACCGCCACCGAAACATCTCAAAAACAAAATAGTAAACGTCAGGCCAGGGTGATCCGCCATATCCACAGACGAAACACATCAGCTGAAATTTTTCAAACACGCCGACTTCTCTAGTCGCTACATCACTTCTACCGCGCAGCAGGCGTCCACGCGCTTTTCGTGCTTACTCGCCTTACCTGCCTCTGCTTTGCTCGTCTCCTTGCGGCAAAAGGCGAAGGCAAAGGCGCCAGTCGGCTCTTCGGATGTGCGTGAACTGGGTATCGGCGATGGGCCAGGCTGGAATCATTATACATATAAGTTCCGACCGGGTGCCGCTTCGCGAATGCGTGGTTTTCTTTGGTTTCGGTTTCGGCCTGACCCGCGCCCCTAATTGCCGTCCCGCCGGACAGGCTCCCGGTACCGGCGGCGAGCGCGTATGCGAGGGGATAAGCATGAACCCTGCCCCCTATCCCTGCCAATGCGATCACGTGCCGTGGCATGCCCTTGGCCCATAAGTGGAGGAAAGAACAATGTGCCAGACGGACATACTTGCGCTCGACGACGTATCATTGTTCGACTGCCTGACGAATCTCTCGTACTTACATCATTGTCAAAACAGAACATATGTTGAAACAGAATGACTTTCTTACTCCCCCAGTACGAATCGCTCGTTTCATCCTTTTCTTTAACGCCCAAAACAAAGCAAAGGCAAATGCACGCTAGATACGCATCACGTAGGAAGGTACGGTTTGAGGGCAGGAAAAATCATTCCTTTCGTGGCCAGATAGGAAGAAAATTTGAGATATTTAGTGAGACCTGCCGTTGATTTGAGCCGCCGCTTGGGCTGCCGCCAGCGCGTTGGCTTCGGCTTGATGCACGACCACCTGCACTTGTTGCTGCTCTTCTGGGTTCAGGATCTTCATAAGGGTTTCGCAAAGTTGGGGTTGCTCTTGTTGCAATGCTGTTGGGGAGAATGATTAACAATGGAGCATTGCCTACTAATGGTCCAACATGTAAAGAATGTAGAACGTACTCATCAGTGTGGTCTTGAAGAGTCCGTACGGCTCCACTTGATCAAGCGGTGTCTCTAGGAGACCCTCTTCTTCTAACTCGTCGTCATCATCACTGCCGGTCGTGTTGTATTTCTGGGCCTTTCAAACACTGTGAGTAAGTACCAAAAGCGTCGTGTGAGGTTACATACCTCCTCGTTCAAGAACTCAAGATATGCGTGGCTCTCATCGTTGACGTCTCCTTCGGCGTCATCTCCATCGACGTTCCACTCTGTATCTGCTTCCCACTCCTCCTCCTCCCCGTCGTCATCATCACCAAGGTTGTCGCCCAGTGACAGTTCATCCTCTCTTGTGGCTTCTTCTCGATCTAGGTAAAGTTAGCGAATTGCGGTCAGAAGATGTGCATGGTAGCACTTACGTTTGATGGCTGCCGGCAATGTTTGAAACAGTTTGACAGCCCCTTGAAGTAGTCTTGGCCATCCTTGCTGCACACTTGTCGGTACATCAGAGGCTCGTAAGGTTAGCAATGCGCTGATCGCTGCAATGGAAAGTTTCTTGTCGTGGACTCGGGTGAAGTTTTCTATGTTTGAAAACCACGTGCTGAAGAACTTGTTTGTCCATCCTTTCGATTCCAAGACCCCTAGAGTGAGTAACGGATTGTAGTAGATAGCGTTGATGACTGTCTCCATGAGGTGGATTCGATAGGATTTCACCTTAAAGTCGTTGTTGCTCAGTACCGTCATTGCAATCTCGACGAACTGCGGTATATGTTGGTCGACATGACCACGCAGATTGAGCATAATGGCCTCAGCTAATTTGCATCCACATATACGTTCCACTGCTCCGACCTTCTCGTCCTGAAAGATGTCCTGGACCATGCCGACCACAGCCTCGATGTAAGTGGGGTTCTGGATCATTGCATCCGCTCCGTAAGACACGAAGTTGTCGAGTGCTGGAAGCATGTCTTCGTTGAAGTCAGCTCTATATCCGCACGCACTTGAACGAGAGGCCCAGTAACACTCAGGCACGAAAAGTATGTGAAGGCACGGACAGTGGACGTACCCTCGAGATAAAGCTCTGCACCATCTTTGAAACTCTTGTGGATCAATTCGAAAGCTTGCCACATCGTTGGAGATATTGATTTGGCGGCAAAGGTACAACTATCAATAATTTCGAAAACTTCGTTATAAAGATCTGTTGGACGTTAGCCTGTTGAGATTACAAACACTCTTTGAAACTTACCGTAGAGTTTGTTTTCCAAGGTAATGGTGACGACGGGCATTAAGATCGTCTCGAGATGCGTCAACACGTCTGGGGTGCTCTCCAACGTAAGGATGAGGGTCCCAATGGTTTGAAGCACCCCAAGCGCGGTGATGCTCTTATCATCCAGGAATTCTCCATACGTTTCATCCTCTTCTTTGGCAGTATTTCGTTCTACAAGTTCCTTTACGATTCGCAGATAAGTGTCGCGCAGCTGCTCGCTCAGCGCAACTGCAAAAGGGGTAAGCTCGGTGGCGAATACTTCAACGAATTCCTCCATGACATTTGCTAAGGCGTCCACGTCGACCTCGTTGGCAAGCTTAAGCAGCTGCTGCATGATTTGTGGAATATTCTGCTGCATTGATGTTCGTATTACCGCATGCCGAATAAGAGGCTGCAGTGCGAGGGCTGCCTCTACCCGAACAGGAAGCTCAGGGTCTGCCATGGACTCCAGAATATTTCGATATATAATGAGAAGGTTATTAGGATCTTTGAAGTCTAGTTGCTCGAACTTCTCTAGAGTGTCGCAAGCCCGAGCACGCAGAAATCCATGCGGACTTCGGAACTCAGGGAACACATGTCGTACGAAAAAGTATTCGACTTGATCTGCAATAGGGCTCTTCCTTCCCAAGATGACGCTGGCTAAAGTGCCAATCATTCTCAACGCCCCCTCTTTCTCTCGTGGATTCTTCTGATCATCTGGCGACGATTCATATTTTCCAACGATACCGTTAACAAAGTTCAGTATGGTGAATGTCTGCTTTTTTCGGCTTTTTGTGAGCGTGACGAGGAAACTTGTTGCAGCAACGTCAGGTGCCGAGACCTCTTCGTAGAAGTTGAGTTTTCGATGCAGATACTCGGAAGGGTCTGAGTCGAAGAGCTCAATATCCTCGTCCGACTGGCACAGAATCGGGAACAGTACGTGTGAAATCAGCGTATCCATGTTGGGCTTGAGGTGATTCCACATTGACTCTGGCTTGACGCATTCGTCCAAGAACGCCAAGGTGAATGATAGCGACGCTTTGCTAAGCCAAGTCGTTTTCGAGACCCATTTCTCGATTTGCTGTAGATAGCCTTGGAGAATCTCGGGCGCAAAGTTTGTGATGAACGATTTTGAAAACTCTGTATAATCACTCCCGTTGTTTTTGGTCAAAGTGGTCGGATTACCATATCTGATGGTCTGAAATCAGCCTCCACAGGGGCCCCGACATCGAGATTGAAAGCCTTACCTTACGAAAAGTCGGTTCAGATTCGCATATGCCCACTTCTTTGCTTTCCACCAATGGTTTCTCTCTCGCTCATCGAGATCTTCAGGCAATGCGCATGGCGGTGCCTCCTTCCCGACGACTCTCAAAAACAGAGTACACCATCCCACTGTTTGTTCATGCTCTCGTAGATGCGGGGGGAGGTCGAACTATTCGCATCGTCAATACGATTACAAGAACGTGAGCCAGAACACGAATCACTGACGTAAATAGCATGCTTGTAAGTTTTCACCACTGTCCGCAGCATCTCTCCGGCCTCTAAGCTTGTCTCGTCTACCAGACGCGATCCTATACTGAGCAGCTGCGGAAAAGACAATAGCACGATCTTGTTGAAATCGCCTCTTTCCTCATCCGACTTGAACCGATACACCCGACATATCGCCAGCAGACATTGTAGACCTGCAAAAACGGAGTTGGCATCGTTGGTATTGAGAAGCTGTATGGTGATATCGATGAAATCAGGCCATTTATCGGGAAAGTCGTACTGCAGGATTTTCTGGAGTATGGGAATGAGTTGTGTTCGAATCGATGCTTGCGACGCCGCAAGTATGGGAATGAGACGGTTGCGAAAGGCACGTTTCTCATTTTCCGGTATTGGTTTGTGGAGGGGATTCTCATCCCCAGGCGACCAACCCCTCGTAACACGATTCTTCAGGTACACCACCGCTAGAATTAGCACTGTCAGCATTTAGTGGACAAGCCCCCTCCGTACAGCTTTGCCTACTTGATAGTCGGACTCCATTATCCTGCTCTGCCTCGAGAACATTCAAAAGGGCGTCCGGGAAGAGGGGCTGGTCCTCAGCCTACGCGTGTGCTCGGTCAGTCAAGCAGGCTTCGATCCAACTCTTCCCTTTGGCACGTACATATTTGAGATCTAGCTCAGCTTGCCGTCTAATGTCGGCATTTGGATTGAGTGTGGCATGTATGCGGTCACGGAGGCCAGCAACATCCATCGTTGATCAGCTTGTTTGTTTTTGTAAGTGTTGCTGTTAATTTTTTTTCGAGATAAGACTGCTGAGGTTACTCAGATGAACGATTGTGAAGCTCGAAGGGGGCAATCCAGAGCTTGACGTACACAACAGCAAAATGGGCAAGAGAGCTAGGATTGGTGCTCCTGTCTGTCTTGTCGACGCAACATTAAATATTTGTTGTAAGAATAATTGTTTTCTTTAACGTGATGTAGACTTCTAGGGGAACTCGGTGCGTATTTCGCTAGCGCGGGCAGCGCATCACTAAGGTAGGTAAGGTAAGGCAGAGTACCGTAACTTTCGCCTTCGTACCTTGCTTGCATCCCTTGCCTCAGGGCCGTTGATGCTCGTTCGTACATGCATGAGAGTCATGTATCCTGGTACGCACGTTGCAGTCTTGCAATTCTTTATTAGCGCGACCCGAACTACCGTCCAAATAACGATCTAATGCGCAGCAACTTCCGAGCATGTCTACAATATCCCCTTCGGCATGGGGTCTGCTGTGACGGCTATTTGACACAAGCTCTCGCAAAGATTACACCGGATCAGATCTTAACACTGAAATGCGCTGACCGCCCGCAACTGTTTCGATGAGAAGGAGGAAGTACCCTGCAAATAACATGACGCGATTAGGGGTTGCTCTTGAGGAATTTTGCTCCTATTCGCTACCTGATGGCACGCCAATCGCGATGGACTATCTATCCATTACATATACAGAGATGCGACCGCAGTGATGTCCCTCTTGATCAACTCTTGAGACTCATGCATCTTGAGGAATAAAGTCGGATCTCCAATAATCCGTGCTGCATTCTTCACCTCTCTGCAAGTCTCGTCCAGTCTGGTAATGACCCGAACGATTGTTCCTTCCAAGACATCTGTGAGATCCATGATCCGATTAAATGACATCCCTCTGGCCCATTCATAGACCGCCTCGACCATACCAAAGCGAGGGCGACTGACGAAATCGTTGGAGTCGTCGCTTGAGAGGATCACTTGATGCTGTGTTTGATAAGCGTTGACCTTCTCAGATATCTTGATGATAGTATCTCTCCCCTTCTCTAGGTTCGAGGTAAGCGTAGGGGCGACATCTGTCTTCTCCTGAAAGACGAAGGCGGAAAGTAAGGCAACAATCTCGGCCGGCTCAAAGTCAGCAAGAACGTTCTCAAGAATCAGCTCAGTTAAAACCAATTCGTCCGCGGAATGAATCTGCGGTCGTATTAGCTATTGCCACACAGTTTTAAAGCGATAGAATACCTCGCAAGCTACTTTGCCTTTGAGCTCCACGCGGGAATTGTCGTCGATGAACCCTAGATCTTTCAAGACTGCGATTCGCTGCTCATAGTCCGGCAGCAGCTGCAAGTTCTGGTCGGACATAAGTTGTCTCAGCTGAGTGATGTTCTCTTTAATGAGCCATTGGTCATGCTCCATCGCGAACTGAGAAACCGTAAGCTACTGACTCGGCCTCTGAAAGGGTGGGCAAGCATACGTGTCTCAAGAAGTTGGGACAATCAATGCAAGAACACTGCTCGACAGCCAGAGTTGCTTTCCTGCGTTCATCGAGAATGCCACGCAATTGGATGTCTTTTAATCGATGCCAATCCAACTCGTCCCATTCAGGCGAGTCCCATGACTGACATAGCTTCACGAGCTCCTCTTCTGCGAACTTTACTGCTTCTTGTTCTTTCTTCAGTACCCTGGTAAGGTCAATCTGTAAATGTGTCAATACCTTCTCGTATGCGTAAAGTCCATGAGGATCCTCTGACCTTAACAACCGCCCTGGTGATACATTCAACATCTGTGAGGGGAATATTCGCCGCTCTGAGCTTCATTCCTGAGCCTGTCTTGGGCAGACTGGCGAAGAGCCGTCTGAACCTTTGAACATAAGGGAGCAAATCAGTGGGGTGACGTTTTGCGCTCAACGATCCAATCTCCAGGACTTGAACAGTCGGAGCGAGGCCCTTGGTGACACCTTCTCGGAGAAGAACTCCTGCCGTGCGAATTCCATCCTAATCGCCTCCATTAGCTACTCTTTTGAAGATAAAGGTAAATGGGTACGGGGCTTACTTTATGATATACGATCAGTCGCTTCGGTGCAATCATCCGTTTGCCCACTGGCGACGCTAACAAACCAAGATGAAGCTCCGCTGTGAGAGACTGGAACTCCATAGACGCCTGATGACATGCTTCAAGATCGATGTCACAGATAGCACATGACTCTCTTTTGATTTTGGCCAGGTCAGCTTCGGAAAGTTTCACTTGCTTTTCATGTTCCGGCAACAATGCCTGAGTCGCATGCTCGCTGAAGCTTCTCTTGATCATCTCCTCTATCTTCAACGCTTCCACTCGAAGAAGGTTTAGGATCATGTTGTATGTTAAGCGGAACTGAGATCGCAGCTTGGTCGGATCACCAAGAATCATCTGTCTCAAAGTCGCAGCTGGTGGTGCCTCTTCGCTCCCTGGCGCGACGATAATTACGGAGCCGACGGTATCGAGCCCTCGGCGTCCTGCTCGACCTGCCATTTGAGTGTACTCGCCAGGTAGTAGGTCTCTGAATGCGTGCCCGTCATGCTTTCGAAATCCTGAGAATACCACCGTCCGAGTGGGCAGATTCAGACCCATCGCGAATGTCTCCGTGGCAAAGAGTACCTTCACCAGAGTCTTCGCAAAAAGAATCTCGACCATCTCTTTCACGATTGGTAGGAGACCACCATGATGAACAGCTATCCCGCGGGTTAGAAGCTCACGCAGACGGCGTATCTGTGGCAGCACACGATCCTCTGGTTTGAGTCGAGCGATTGACCTCTCTATCGTCATGTGAATTGCGCTCCTTTCGGTTGCAGTGCAGAAGTCCAGATTGGATAAAGCATCGGCATTCTCCTCACATCGTTTCTTGGAGAATACGAAGATGCATGCAGGAAGAAGGTTCTCTTTTCTAAGGTGCTGAACAAGGTGTACCCAGATGTTCCGATCCTGTGCTGCAGTCGTTCGCCCACCACCACGTCCAGTCCTTGCAATATTACCGGTCCCTCGCTGTGGTCCGCCTCTGCCGCGCTGCTGTTGCCCACCTCTTCCACGCTCTTGTTGCCCGCCCCGCTGGTTTGGGCCGCGCGCCCCTCTTGTGTTTCCGCCACCTCGCTGATTGGCCGCGACTTCAGCAGCCTGCGCAGCTTTGATCTTGTCTTTCCCTGAGAGCTCCTCGTTGGCGCCTTTCCAACCCGCTTCAAGGAACTTCTTGTCTGCATTGACAATTTTATGCATTTTCTTGTTCCCCCAGAGGTAGTGCTCGAGTGGAACTGGCCGCTTTGGAGTTGAGATAACATAGATATCTTTCTTCTTAGTTCTTCCAACCCACGAAGCAAATTCATATGTGTTGGGCACAGTGGCGGAAAGTAGGATTAGTGTGACATGCTCCGGGAGCATTATGATGACTTCCTCCCACACAACACCCCGTTCCAGATCATTAACGTAGTGTACTTCATCAAAGATCACGAACTCGACATCTCGAATAAGGTCAGCGCCCCTGTAAAGCATGCTTCGGAGGATTTCTGTGGTCATTATCAAGCAGCTTGCCTCTGGCCGAATCTGAACATCCCCGGTGAGAATCCCAACATCGTCGAACGTATGTCTGAAATCACGAAACTTCTGGTTGCTGAGAGCTTTGATTGGTGACGTGTAAATAGCTTTGGTCATATGCTTCGCCGCCAACGCTATGGCATACTCAGCAACAACAGTCTTCCCTGCAGACGTGTGGGCGGCCACGAAGACAGAGTCGCCAGTCTCTAAGTGATAAACGGCTTCTTTCTGGAAGGTATCAAGCTCAAACGGCCAGTCCTTCGCCATGTCAGGGACGAGTTCATGAAAATTTGTGATCCCACGGTTAATGTCCACCATGTGTGCCCACTCTCGACCGCCTCTCTTAGAACTTGACACAGTTAGCGGCCCTCGTGGTTCAAGAGCTGGATATTCCACTGGTAACAAAGAGTCTATATCTTCTTCTTCCTCGTCGCTCGATATATCTCCATTGGCTGTATCCCCATCAAGGCTCACTCCATTACTAGTTGTCTTAGCTACTTCAGACTCGAGCACCGGATCTCTGGGCTCCTCCTCCAGAGCGGTTTCGACCTCGTCAGCATCTTTCTTATCGACCTTTAGGCCCGTCTTCCTACTGTCTAAGCCCCGAGTAAATCCTGGGGGGATTTCAAGAAGTGCTCCTTCAGTACCAAAACTGAAAATCCGATCTAAGCCACTGCTCTTCCGTCCCCTGGCACTCTCCTGGGCTTTGATAGCCTCGTCTTCGAGGGCGGCCGCTGCTTCCACGCCATCCAAACCGCCGGGTGTGAAGGGAAAGTATCCAGCTGCACCTCTAACAAAGTCGGCTCTGTTTGCAGGCTTGCGTAGCAGAGACGTGGAGTTCTTAGCTGTTGCACTACTGGCAGGAACCGTCACTTCCTCGTAACCCGTGACTCTGCCCTCTAGACCTTCACGTACGAAGCGTGTGATGGTTCGTGTCTGTGTGGGCGCCAAGGCAAGAAGCTCAGAATAATCAGTCGGTACATCCCACCGCCTGTAGAGCACATTTTCAATAGATCCTTTGCCTGGATGAATCTAAGATAAACATACTGCTGTAAATTATTGAGCCAGTCCGGTCCGAAGACGTGCGAGGGTGTAAGGAATTCGATCTCAAGCTCTTTCTTCAGATCACTATCAGACTTCCTTGCTCTTTTCTGTGGCCTACGTTCGTCTAGTAGTGGGTCAATGATGCCTCCATCGCCCACCGCAGAGATTGTATCCTTTAGCTGGAGCTCCTGTAAAATACTGATGAGATCCTGCGTCATCTTGATTTTGGTGATTTACTGCTCTCCCTTCCCCTTAATGCGGGGAGTTGGTTCAATTTCGATCAAAAGAAAGAATGTTAATGTGACGACTTGTTCTGCTCGACT
>QQTW01002167.1_pt1 | contig 14155 bp, 21 predicted proteins | sample 1904831 | NCBI WGS metagenome assembly QQTW01 (sample SAMN09435610, study PRJNA476489) | Subsurface metagenome, whole genome shotgun sequencing project. | reverse complement strand
CCCACCGTGATAGCCGGACGGCCGGACAAGGGACGAAGAGTGGAAAGAGCAGAGAGCAGAGAACAGCGGATAGATGTATGTGTACTAAGGAAAGAACGCCCGCAATCGTTGAAAACATTACCGTCCGTCCGTCCGTACCCGCTTTTGGAAATGGAACTGGAACTGGAACTGATAACGGAATCAAGAATTTGAAGAAAGGAGGATGGAATAGCCATTATGGATGGATGGATTGATCGAACCTCTGTTTCTTCATCTTCTTCTTTCTCGGTCTTCCCTTTCTTCTTCCTTTCCCCTTTAGAGACCTGCAATGGACTGCCTCCCCAGCGAAATGCGGATGCGTTAACCACTCTTCTCTTCCCTCTTTCCTTCCTTCCGTTTGGATGGGCTCCATATTCCTACTCCACTAGATGCAATTATCCCGTCCTTTTCCACATCGAGCCAGCCAGCCACGCAATGCATGACTCCCCCCCTTCCATCCATGCTTCCTTCCTTCCTCCCTTCGACCCCTCCAAGAACGGAAATGCTCCCCGCTGTGCTACCGCCGTAGAAGAAGATTTCCTTCAATCCGGACCCCACCCCACCCCGTCCGTTTCAGAAAACATCCGTCCCCTGAATACCCGAAGCCAGGAGATAGCAACCCATGAACATAATCACTATTCGTACTGTCGTCTGAACTGGTACTTTTGTACCAATTCAATACATCTTCCGACCGTACCCATACGCATCCGATGTCGGGGGCGGAGGCGGCGGGGGTGCTCCTACCGGTGGACCGTACGCCGCGTGCGGATGCTGATGCGGATGCTGATGCGGATGAGGATGCGGATGGGCATGTGGATGCGGATGAGGGTGAGCGTGGGGATGATGCTGCTGCGGATGCTGCTGATGGGGATGCATCCTGTGCGGAGCGTATTGCGCTTGAGCCTGAGCCTGAGCCTGAGCCTGAGCCTGCGCTTGAGCTTGGGCTTGGGCCGCAGCAGCCGCAGCGGCCGCGGCTTCGACCGACCCAGCATCGTCCATCTCGACGTCATTCGGAGCCGGGGGAGCAGCGGCGAAATCGTAAACCCCCTCTCCTCGGGGAATGCGATGCGTGGACGCTGACGAATGCGAGTGCATCGATGGCGATTCACTCTTTTGACTCGCATCCCTGCCTCCAGTCGCCCCGCCTGCTCCCCCAGACGCGGATCCAGCTACGGATCCACCACCGCTGGCATCTGACTTGAACCCGCCTCTCGCACTGGATGCGGCGATCTTCCGATCTTTTCCCCGCCCTTTGATCCCCTTGTTCGAGTTCTTGTACAGCGTCCCGAAATACTCCCACAGCTCTTGGTCGGCGGGGCTGATGATGTCGCCCTCGCGGATGTTGGCAAACTTCTGAGTCAATCGCTTGAGGGACGCGGCGTGAAACTTGTTCTGGTGGGACTAGTGATGGTCAGTATTGGAAATACAACTGACCGGAGCACCACTAAGGGGAGCATCATCCTCACCTTCAGATTGCCCAGCTGGGTAAACTGCTTGCGACAGTCCTCCAACTTGCAGATGTACGGCTTGTGCTGCTCGTGCACGATCTTGTGCGCGCGAACATTCCCCCGTTGCGCGAACCGCTTGCCGCAGATGTCACAGTGGTAGGGTCGCTCACCGGTATGTCGTCGTTCGTGGGTCTACCATCTGAGGTCAACTCACGTTCCTGATAATCATCCTCAACGAATACTACCCACCTTCAGGTTCCCCAGCTGGGAGAAGCGCTGACCACAGCCCGGCTCACGGCAGAGCTACTCACATCAGCCACGCTCAGCACACACCCCACGAATGAACTCACAAATGGCTTGTGTCCGGTGTGCGCCCGCATGTGAATCTCCAGATGCGTCTTTTGCGAGAATCCCTTGCCACATCCCGGCACCTCACACTCGTACCGCTTCTTGTTCTTCGAACTGCTGGCTTCCCCTTCACGCTCGCTCGGTGGTTGAGGGCCCGGCGTACTCACGCTCGCCGCCACCGGCGAGGACGCCGTGGCTCCGCTCGTCTTCGATTTGCTTTGGATATGCTTCACCAGGGTATCCACATCCGTCGAGAATGTCGGCTCCGGCGCCAGCTTCACCGGACTCGAGGCGGATGCTGATGACGGTGCCGTCTGCGGACCCATGGTTACCGGCGGTCCTTGCGGCTGCACTTGCAGCGGTGGAGGAGCTGGCGCCACCGTTTGCTGCGGCGTCTCTGGAGGAGCGTCGTATCGCGGCGGTGGTGGTGGAGGCGGAGGAGGGTGGTGATACACCGCTGCCACCGCGGCGGCATCCTCCGCCTTGGGCATCATCGCGACGCGGTCCGGCGAGGAGAACGATGGACGTGGATCGCGCGGACTGTGGGCCACCTCGGGCGGCATCACGTTCGACGTCGGCATGGAACGCGCCGCCGCCGCTGGACTGGGCGCCGCATACCGTTGATGACCGTGATAGCCCGGATTCATCGGCTGATACGGCGAATAGGACCCATGACTGTAACCGTATCCATTCGGCATGGCCACCACCCCGCCATACCCCGGATGACCATACGGCGACATGGCCATGTCCGGATGAGCGGCCATCATGCCTCGCGTCGGTGAGGGCGCAGAAGAGGTCAACCCCAGCCCGTACTGCATCTGACCTGGCAGGTCCATTTGGTAAGGCGAGGGCTGGCCGCCCTGGCGACGCCAGTCGACGGCCGGCGAGGAGGCTACGTCGGCGGCCAGCGTGGCGGTGGTGGGGTCCGTGATGTGGACCGACAGCGAGATGTCGTCGTCGTGAGGAGGTGGTGGTGGTGGTTGAATAATGATGGTTGATGTCGATGGGACCTCACGAGAGCTGTTGTCGTCGTGAGGCACGTATTACTTCGTGAAAAAAGAAGAAAAACCCAGCTGTCGAACCAACACAGGGCACAACACGATGAGAGAAGGAAGAACGAGAGGGGGGAAGAAAGCTCCGTCTGACGCGGGCGCAGAAAACCGCAACGACGGACACCAGTCGTCTATTATACCGGTCTAGGATCAGGCCTTGACGCACGAGCAGGTCCGGTAAGGTGCGGTAACGCAGGCGGACAGAGCCGGCAACGTAAACGAAGGCGATGGGAGTGTTCCGTGAGGAACGTGAGGAGGACCAGATGGCCAGCAGGGACGGGAAGTGGGATTAATGGTCAACACCCAGACCAAGCACCACCCAGCACCAGAACCGTAACCGGGCTGAGGCTCAGGCTCTCGGATCGGATGGCGGATCGAACAGAAGGCAGCCAAGACGCCATCCAACGGCGTCAGCGGACTTATAGGCGCACTCTCGTATGCGTCTGGCTCGTCGGCGCACCCACGTTCATGCCGGACGGGACCAGGGTCAGGGCCAGTGACCGAAGGGGGGGGAGCTTTGCTCGCTCTTCTCTCGTGCAGGTCACGCCAGACCGCAAGCAGGTGCAGGTCGCTGGCGCAACGAGGGGGGAGAGAGACGGAACGACGGAGAGACTGGGGGGCAAGGGAAGGGGGACGATCGAATCGCGGGAACCTGCAAGGCTGTATCAGCCGGATGAACGCGAAACCATCGTTCTGCATGTTGTGCGAAGCGGAGGGGGGAGGAAGACACGGAACGGGAGCAGGAACAGAGACAGAGGGGAGGAGATGTTCGTGGTCGATATCCTGCAGACAAGAATGTAGCAGATGCAACGCAGGCACGCTCTTACGATATGCTACGCTAACGCCCAACGACGATCCAGGAGACTTGATACCAGACCTCGACCGTTCACCGGCTGGTCTTCACGAGTATTGGCCGAAGACGGATTGCTGATGCTGGGCGGATGCAGAACCACCACCGCTTCGAGCCTGCACGAGTAGCTGGTTCGTACCGGACGGAGCTGGCGAGGGTGGTACAGCACCGCTGTGGTCGGTGGGGTGTGGAGGGATGATCCAGATGGACGAACCAACGATGACGAATGAAGTGGAGCAGTGGGGACGATGACTGATGATGACTGATGAAGAGAGGCGAGGAGGTGGACGGACTTTCGTCCGATGATGACGATATCTTCGGATGATAATACAAATACGCTTCAGCTCGGCCTTAAGTGACTTGAGGGTATCGTCGTCCGTCGTCCGTCGTCCTTCTTCACCCAAGTCGACTCCAGTTAATTAATCCATCTTCTCATATCCGGATGGCCGAGGCTCAAGTTAGTCGAAGAATGTGCGTTCGGTCACCTCCAGCCCGTCGGCCCTAAAGGAGTGTATGGACGCTATACAGTGACTAGAGAAAAGCTTAGTAGTGCCTGGAAACACTACTAATCAATGATGCTTCATCGTCGTCTATGCTTCCATCCGGGATTGGTTCTGGATCGGTGTGTGGTCTCCTGGTCCGAAGAGTCCGAGTCCGAGAAATCAAATCCGAGTCCCAAATTCTGAGTCCCAGTCCCGTCCCTCCCCCCCCCCAACGGCGGGGCTAGATCCAAAGTAGATTAACGCCGTTAGCTCGCAGGCCCCCAGCAGCCAGCAGCAGCATCATCAGAATCCCAGCAGCTTTTGATATCCCCGTCCGCCGCGCCAGTCCCGATTACGCGTAGCGTGTTGCACCGTCCACCATCATCCACGCACGTCGTCGCCGTGCCACGGTCCACCCAAGTGAGTGCGCCCAGCCATGGTGGAGATACGCAGCGAGTTTTGTTCATGGTCGTGGTTGTTGTTGTGTTGTATACATAGTAGCCAGCTGAACCTCCACTGAGTAGTGGTAGTAAACAAATGCGGATAGAGTGGCTTCGTAACCCAAGAATACACTGTCCCTTTTCGGTTCTTCCTCGGTCAAATTGTTCCCACTCTGCCTCCTTCGTGCCTTTGCCCTCGCGGCGTCCCGTCCCAGGCCTGCCGCGCGTTCGACAGCAGACACGCGGAGCGCGGGCGACCGTCCCACGACGACGAGGTTAGAGCGTGCGCGCAGGCACGGGCGGGAGGGACCATCGACAGGCGACCAAACACCTGAGCCAGAGCCTGAACCTGAACCTGCAACCGGGGTGGCGGTGACCGAAAAAGGCCGACCGACGGCGCGGTGCGCCGGCCGGGCTGGGATTTGTTGGTGTCGATATCGGTGTCGGTTCCAACCCCCCGAGGAAAGCCCGCCGGTGGACGGTCCATCTGTGGTCCCCTGGGGCTCTCGTTCGCAGCATCGGCTCCGACTTCCTCTTCCCGCAGCTCATCAGGCATGGCTGGTCCGCCTGGCTCTTGGGCTTCGCTCGTTCCAGGTGGGAGGGATCGAAGGGCGACCAGGGGGGATGAGATGGCCCTGCCTCTCCCGTCCCTCCTTCGTGAAGTCAACCCAACTCTTCTTGCGCCTGCTTCCGAATGGGCGATTGGAAACCAACCGCCGTCCTCTCTTGATCCCCATTTTCCCCCACCGGAACCGTGAGATTTGATCCGCCTCGCGGCTGAATGAGAGAGACGCGCCGTCCGAAAGCGTCATCCGCCCCCAAAGATGAACACCAAAACGACGATGTTGATCCGATGGAAATAGGGATGACCTCTTTCGAGTCCGACGGTGATAAAGGTGTGTAGAGTGACGCTGGGGAGCTGTCGTGATGCTCGATCGAGTCAAAGATCCCGCGCCCGCAGCACGATAGATGCGACAGGGCGTTGCGACAGTGAGACATCACCAAGATCTGCATCTACAGTCTCAGCATTCATCGTCACCTTTCCTTCTCCTCTTCATCAACCACCCCATCGCTGTCGTCGTCATCGTCATCTTCGTCCTCCTCTTCAGGCCCGCCCACGCCGAGCATGCGGCGGAGGAGTGGCGCCAGCGGCCAGGGCCGCAGCCATCGCATGGTCTTCTATCTTCAAAATGGAATAGCGTGCCACGCAGACCCATGTCGAAGTGCGACCGGGTGCGGCTTGCGCGCGAGAGAGAGCGAGCCACTGGAGATGGAAGCGGTGGACCGTCGACGGGGTCCCCATGAGCGTGCGCATGAGCCAGCCAAACCCAGACGACCCGCCCGCTCATCCTCTGCCTCGAGCAGCACTCACCCAGCAGCAGCAGCAGCAGGCATGCATCCGCGGCGCCCCAGGCGGCCGATCTCCAGCCGGTCCTCGTTTCGAGGAGCGAGGCACGGCCCAGCGCCAAGGACCTCGTCGCTCCCAGGGCTGTCGTTGTCTCGGCCGATTTCCTTTTTGCGCCCCGCGTGCGCCGCTCGCGCTTCAGTCTTCCTGCCTTGATTTTCTTCCTTTTTTTCCCGTCTGATGACAGATCGCGCTAGGCAGAGCCGGCGCAGGGCCGGACGAAGGGATCGGCTCCAGGGGCCAGGGACGATGGTCTTCTCACCAAAGTTGGCTCCCTTTTTTTTTTCCTTTCCCAGCGCGCGTGGTCCGGCACGCAGGATGGGATGGGACAGCATGGCGTGCATCGAATACGAGCCGGCGGGAGAAGGAACCAGCACGAGGGTCGGCATGGGGCGCGGCGCGGAGCGGAGCGGGACGTAGCGCATGCACCAGGCGCATGGCGGCGCATGGCCCGCCCGGCGGGTGCAAGCGGATGCGGCTCTGAGATTAATGCAGGCCGCAGGTGGTGCGGTGATGCCCATGGTCCTCGTACCCAACCGTCCTTTCAGCGACGCCAGCTCAGTCGGCTCCAGAGATTCGCATCCACGGTGATGAAGGTGCCCAGGAATGCTCGTATGCGTCCAGATCGTGTTGTGGTTCGATCAGAGTGCAAGAGTGATGAAAGACATCCACCGGGATGTGCACGCCCGGGCCACCATGCTGCGCAGCGGCACTGCGGCCGGTCGGTCGTCGTTCCCCGTTCAGCCCTGTGGCCGCGTTGACATGATTGGAACCCGGCCATGCAAGTTGGACATGGGATGACCTGAGCGCCATCCTTGGCGAGCGGGGCTTCTCCCAATCATGACGTGAGGAGCGGGTCGACGCCCCGACCCAAGAAGGAGGTGTGCCATAGCCGCTGCATGAAAGACCGAAAAGGGTTCAGTCTGGGTCGATTCTTCATCCTGCTTCCCACCCCCTCCTTCGTCCTAGGATCGAGCAACCCCGCCTGTCGGACTGATGTTCACCAACGGACGGGCTTCGCTCGCCCCATGGAGTCGTCCGCGTGGGTGCGGTGTGACGACCACGCCACGTTCGATCAACCATGGAAGAGATCGTCGACGAGCCGTCCTGGAAACGGAGCAGAAGGATGCTTCGGTGCCTGCAGAATGATGGCGTATGGTAGTCAGAGCAGGGACGAGGGGCGGGCAGCCAGACAACATGGTGCATGGCGAGCGGCAAGACCAGAGAGGGGTCAGACGCAGGAGTCGTCCTGGACGTCCGTTGTCGAAACGCTGAAGTTCCAGATCGTCTTCGATACCAGATCCCGCGTCGCTGCGACGATGATGATCGTTGACCATCCCGTGACGTTTGACTTTGATGCTCAACAGCATTCCCCTGAGCATTGCTTCTTCTCTCATCCGTTCCTGCTTCTGCTGCTTGTGACGCTCTGTTGTTTTCTTCTCTCAATCAATTCTTCCCCTTTTCCCGAGCCGAAATCCACGTGGATGGCCGCAACCCGCCACGAGTCTGACCGGCCCAGGACGGCGCGGACCGTGGCGTGGGCATTGGACTTGGAAGAAGGAAGAGAGGATGACGAAGAGGGACCCAGAGGTTTCGTTGGTGCTGCCTGGGCACTTGGTCCCGCCGTCGCCTTGGCGCCGCTAGAAGAACCCCCCTTAATCCAGGTCTTCCATGAGCTTTGCGTCCAGGCTCACCAGCGGGACTTCCTGTTGGTTGATTGGCCGCGGGGAAGTGTGCATAACTTGCGGTGACTTGAGGACAGGCGCCCGACATGAACAGGTCGCATGTGCATCGGCCCATGCACCAACTTACTCGGCCGAAGCAGTTATGCAAGTCCGCTCCTCTCCCCTGTCATCGAGCCAAGGGATCGTGGAGAAGATGGCTCGACTTTGGAATATCTTGTGGTTGCATCGTGAGACTCGTGGCTTGACCTGGACCAGGGGCGGCCTTGCATTTCCTGGTCTCGCCATTCCCCCCACCACCGGCGCTTGAATCGACGAGGTTTGCTCCATCTCTCTCGTTCTCATGACGTCCCGGTTTAGCAATCAAATGCGAGAGCCTCCTGTCATCAATCTATCAATCAGTCAGCCAGCCTGATGTGCCATGAGAGCGCCACATCAATCAATGCTCCACACACGGATACAAATCGGGCTGGAAATAATTTAAAGTGCCTTGCCCATCGGGCAGCGAGCGAGATTGCGAGAGAATCCGTTCGACAGCGGGACCCAAAATGGCCACGACGAGAGCTGAATGGGGCAAAGTAGATTGGAAACCCACAAACCAGAGGGGAGGTGCGGAAGGAAAGGCTGCACATTCCATCGGGACAGTAGGGCGGAAGAAGCACCCAATGAGACGCGCGCTTAAGCGAAGTGGATGCAAGCGCTGCAGCCGGTGCCGGCACTCGATTGGCTGGTCCCAAAAAGAGGGTGCGGCTCGTGCGGGCCGCTATTTGAAAGTCTATATCCGCTGAATCAGCCGCCGGGCGGTGGCTGACCAAGCTACGGCTGGTCGGCGGCTGTCCCGCTCGTGCGTGTCTCGTGTTTTAGTTGCGAGGCTGAAGGATTGTATTCGGAGTATCGGGAGGCCGAATGCCGACGTCGCTGATGACCAGCATCTTCATCCAGTGAGACATCCTCTGGAAGGTGAAGAGCGCTCCGCCAGTCCGTGCGTCGACGTCGAGGTCGAGGGATCATCGCGGGGGCGATGGGCAGGCTCCAGTCCAACTGGCCCTGGTCCCCGTTCGATGTCGTCCACCGCATCATGCCCGGTGACGGTGATCCTAGGGTTGCCCTGTCCAGTCCGTGGCCTGGTACCCTGGCCCTGCAGAGAGGCGATGCCGCAGGCGAGTCGAGTGGGGAACAGGCACGACAGACCCGGGTGACGGTTGAATACGAGATCGTCCATGAAGCGTGACCTCGATTATCTTCAGATGGCCCTGAAGCCTCCCGTCGCCTGTCTGCCGGTCACTGTTCATCGTAGAGGCCCCGCCCACTCGCAGAATCCAACGCATAATGAAAGAACAGGGCCAAGAGAGTTCACTGACCATGCTTCCGTCGAGGAGCCGTCTCTTGCGCTGGTGCGACGCAGAGCGGCTGTCCCGCTCTCAGGCACGATGACCCCGGTCGTCGTCCGTGTGGCCCCGTAAACCCGGTTCAAGAGCCAGGACGGCAGGTGCCACACGGCTCGAGAACGCGCATCCTCCCCCTGCCCCATGCCGGCCTGCATCGGACGAAGCAGGATATGACGACGGTGAGGAGAACAGGCCCCCCGCAGGCCGTGCGGGCGGGGGCGTGATGCATCGGCCGCTGACGATCGCGTCAGGCCGGCCTTCAGTCCGTCCAGCGTCCAGTCCAGTCTCGAAGAGGCGGGACGCGGCAGGCCATCGAGGTGGTGCATCAGGATCGTAGGATCCTGGGACCGAGGAATCGTGAAGAATGCATGTCGACGAGGTTGCCAATCGTGAGCCGTCCTGCAGGGAGTCACAGAGGCTGCGTCGTCGAACGCCAAAATCTGCGACTCCCGTTCTCGTTCGAGCCGTCGGTCGCCAAGTCAGACGACCAGACCAGCTGGCGGCATGGAGGCATGGCTCGGATGCGCAGGGCGCTCGTCGCGGACGCAAGGGACGAAAAGCCAGTGGAGCAAAGCAAGCAAAGCAAAGCAAAAGTGGAGCGAGCCACGGGCAACGCAGGGGAAGAAAGTCTCATACAGAATTCGAAAGATGTGCAGCAAGCACGCGGCAGCACGCAACAGAGAATGGTCCCAGGAACACACAAAGAACAAAAAAGCAATGAGGAAACAAGGGCGGCGCCGCTCGAAACGTTTCTAGAAGAGGCAAGGAAAGAAGATGTGTCCCCTGACCGTTTCGAAATGGGGCCAGGTCTGCGACGTTCCTCTGAACCATCATCCGGCCGTCGCACATCAAGGCCCCCCTGGAACGATCCAGGCCAGATGCACGACGGACGAGCACCGCAGCAACCTCCCGGATCCACGCCTGGCGTTCGATGAACCCACGTGAACAGAGGACGACGAGGATAAGGTGGAGAAGAAGATCGACAAGCCAAGGATTTTCCCAGACGAAGATCTTCGGAGACTCCAGAGCGCAATTGTCCCACTGCCGCTCGTCCCCCACCGACGCTGAGGCTGCAGGAAGGCACCAGCTCGTTCAAGGACCACGGTAGGGCGAGTAGCTAGATGAAGAGCATCAGCGGGCATATCCCAACACGTAGATACGCAACCAAGCCACGGGTAGGCCCAAAAACGATAGAGCATAAGAAGTAGGAGAGGTTGAGTAGCACACAATAAGATGATACCACCGGAAGGAGAGATCGACCGCAAACAAACAGTCGAGGAGAGTAAGAGACTGGACCAAGGTGAAGCACGAGAACGAGAGAATGAACACACCTCCAAATTCGCGCACGCATATCGCCGCTGCCCGTGGCAAACAAGCTTCCGGTGGGGCAAGGTGCCACGGAGATGACTGCATCGAGGAACGACCGAGGTGCGGTCGACGCCGTCAGCAGTCTGCAACAGGGGAGAGAAACACCCACGTCGTACAAGAGACGCTGTGTGCGTCATGGGGAAGGATCTTGGGACCGGGCGAATGCTCGGAGGGATCAAGGACACACGTACCAGAGTTCTTGTGACCTTGCAGCATCAACTGGGCGCTACCGGTGCGCGGATCCCAGAACTGCACGCCACGATCCTTGGAGCCGCTCAGCACCCACTGGCCATCCGGCGTCAAGGCGACACTGAGCACGAAGTCCTAGTAGGTGACATCACGTCAGCGTGGCTCCAACAAGAGATCTTCTCTTCGAGGAGCTGGCCCCGTCTAGGACAGGTATTGCAGGCGGACGAGAGCCAGTGCCGATGCCTCCGAGAAAGTAGCCGCAACGTAGTGAAATCAATGAAACTGACCTTATGCCCTTCAAAGGTGCGGATGCATTTGCCCTTGCCGGCCGCGCTCGACAGGTTGCTGCGCGGTGGCAGCTCCCACAGCTTGATCGTCTTGTCGAGACTGCCGCTGACCAAGTCTCGGCCGTTGGGCGCGAACGCGACCGAGTAGACGCTGTCCCGATGGCCGTCCTGTCCATCCAGACGCTCGACCACGAGCCCGCTGGTCGTGTCCCATACGCGCACGCTCTTGTCGAGCGAGCCGGCGGCGACGTAGCGACCGTCGGGCGAGATGGCCACCGTCGTCACGCCATCCTCGATGCTGAAGGTCAAGACGTTCTGACCGGCCTCGACGTCCCACAGACGCACGGTCCGGTCGCCGCTGCCCGAGGCGATATGGCGGCCATTGCGCGAGAAGTCGAGCGAGTAGATGTCCTGCTCGTGGCCGGAGAAGGTGTGCTTGATGGTGCGAGAGGGCAAGTCCCAAACCTAGATGTGACGCTCATGTCAGAAATGTCCATTGGTCGACGGCTATCGACGGCTAGAGGTCGTTTGTGTTTGCGGTTTGCGGTTTTCTTGCGAATCCAGTTGCATCCACTCGAAGCTTCTATCAGCAACAGCAGAGGTCTTGTGGTAGCTGGCGTGGGTCGTCCCTGTCACGCACAACATCTGCCTGGATCTCCCCACGACGCCCAAGCGAGAAACACCGCTGGATTGAGATACGATATGATACTTCAGTATGAGTAGTAAAGCTGAGCAGTATTAAGTACTCAACAGGTACTTTGTCCAACGTGGTTTTCAGGGCGGGGGCTGCCTTCCCGCCCCGCCCATGGGTCTGCCCAAATCGACCGAACAACCCTAACCCTGGGCCAGAGCCGCCCCCCTCTCCAGGGAAAGGGAAATCCGCCAAACCAAAACCATAACTCCCGAACACCTCTCTCTCTGCCTTTCACCTCTCCATCACTCACTCACTCACCTCCCTCACTCGGACCATCCCCTGACGGCACCAACCAACTGCCATTGCATTCTGATCCGATTGTTCCTCTCTCTGCAGGGACTGCCCATCTGGTGGCATTGGTCCTCGTCCGACTTCTTCATCCTCATCCCGCGTGGCATCCGAGGTGCGGGTGTTGGGTGTGAGAGACGGAGGGTGGCTACAGTATCCCGGCGCGACAGCCGGCCAGTAGTTCCATCGACGGGGGGGGCTTCAGTTGACTTCAGCCTTGGAAAACGAGGATCAACATCCCATCCCTCATCGCACGCTGCAGGGCGAGGGCATAAATAGGCGACTTGCCCCATCTCCCTCGTCCCCCATTTTTCCCGCCTCATCGACAAACCGCATCTGGGATTTCTCGGTCGTCGACGTCCGTCCGTCGCAACTTCCGGCTCGTCTCGCGGGGGCCAGCTCGTGCTCGTGCTCGCGATCGGGTGCGCGCTCGCTTGGACGAGCACCGACCACAGGACAATACAACAACCAACCCCCCTTCATTGGAATCTCGCGTCTTACAACGACCACGACCGCGATCACGACTGCTCGTCGCCGTCGTCGAGATAATTTACGTTGATTCATTTGCGCCGCGCGTCTGATCTCTCAGAATTCGTTTAATCGAAGGCATTAAAGACGATAGAAACATACATCGACGACATCAGCAGCCATGTACAACTCGCATCGTGGCATGGTGCCGCCGGCGCCGAATAGCCGCCTGGCCGAGCTGCTCGATCAGTTGCGCGCCGAGTTTGAGAATCAAGCTGGCCGTGCGGGCGAATATGAACATCAAAGTACGTGCTTGACGATAGATGGATTCCACTCCTGTCGCCCTACTGTGACAATTTCATGCATCAGATGCTAACGGTGGACATCCGGCAGTCACGTCGCAAATGCACGAGATGGAGTTGGTTCGACAAAAGGTCTATTCCCTTGAGCAGGCCCAGATGGAGCTGAAAAATAAGTACGTTTGCCTTTTGCTCCGTGTTAATATGAAGAGTTTGAATGAATTGGTGCATCTGAACACTTTTTGGCTAACCATCAACGCAGATATGAAAGCGAAATTGCGCGTCTGCATCGAGAGCTGGAGGCTCGGGGAGGTGCGGCTCCGCCAAGTCATCCCGGTGCTCCACCGCATGCCGCTCCGGCGCAGCCACCGCCGCCGTCCATCGGTCACGGTCCGAACAATGTGTTTGGCGCCATCATGGCCGGCCAGGCCGGTCAAGGCGGACCGGCCCTGGCCCCACCGCAGGAGCAGGCGCAGCAACAGCAACAGCAGCAGCCGCCTCCGCCGTCGCATCAGATGCCACAGCCGCCGCCAGCGGTGCAGCCGCAGGGTCCTCCCCCGGCCGCTCCCCCGCCATATCAGCCCTATCAACAGCCGCCCACGGCCAACGGTATGTGGGCTTTTTGGTAGCTGTCAGAAATATCATCCTTATGAGATAAAAGCGAGATGGTCTTTCAAGGGGTCATGATTTCATTTTTACCCACCGTTTTCGATGCGCTGGCGTCTCTGCAGGTCTTTCTATCATTTCCCGTATTCGGCGGTTCGCAGATGGAATTTGCGGGATCCATGGCTGCTAGGATGCTCTTGCTCCATTGAGCGTCATTTGTTGTTCGTTGGCCGCTGACCCTCGTGCCTGATAGGATATGCATCGCAACCGCCGCATCCGACGGCCTCACCGGGGCCCAAGGGCCGCAATACCCGTGGCCTTCCAGGACCGCCCACGCCGCAGCAGACGCAGCCTGGGCCGTATCCGGATCCGCGAGCCTCGCCCCAGGTCGCCCGGCCGACCCCACCGCCCCAGCATCCCATCCCCAACGTGGGCAACTTCCTGGCCGACCTGCGTCCGGACCGGGTGCCGAGCCATCAGAAGAAGGAGGGAAGCGACTGGTACGCCGTGTTCAATCCGCATGCGCCGCGCGCTCTGGACGTGGACCTGGTCCACACCCTTCCGCATGACAGCGTCGTCTGCTGCGTGCGGTTCAGCTTGGATGGCAAGTTTGTCGCGACCGGATGCAATCGGGCCGCCCAGATCTTCGACGTCGAGACGGGCAGCAAGGTGTCCTATCTGGAAGATGCCTCGGTCGACAAGGACGGTGATCTGTACATCCGCAGCGTCTGCTTTAGTCCGGATGGCCGCTATCTGGCGACGGGTGCCGAAGACAAGCAGATTCGAGTAAGTTACTCTATCGGGCTTCTCGTCACTCTAATCAGAGTCCGCAAATGGATCAAC
>QQTW01002166.1_pt1 | contig 14160 bp, 14 predicted proteins | sample 1904831 | NCBI WGS metagenome assembly QQTW01 (sample SAMN09435610, study PRJNA476489) | Subsurface metagenome, whole genome shotgun sequencing project. | reverse complement strand
ATCCAGTATTTTCTCAAGCATCCCATTCGACTCCGTAAGACACCGGCTCGAAAGGCAGAATGATCCCTACTACAAGAATCGTTTGGATACATTGCCTACTCCTGTAAACTGGGATTCAGAAATACCATTGTCGCAACGCAGAAGCATGCTAAACGGGAGTCCATACAGTTCACAGGGAAATATACATTCGACGGAAGCAAAAATCAATGAGCGCCTGGCTACTTTGACCAAAGCCATGCAGGAGAGTACTGCCGAAAAAAGCAACGTCTTAGAAGATGCGTCACCAACAAATTCAAGTACTTCTATGGATGTAGCAAGGCTGGAAAGCTTGATGCAGGCAATGAATGAGAAGGCAAGCGATGATCCTGAACTTAAGGAGTTGAATGGGATGCTTGAGAAAATACTGGATATCCAGCATCCTGAGCGGGTAAAGGGGCGATTGAAGGGGAGAGACGATCAAAGTAAGGTCGCAAAATTTTCAGCTAACATTTCTGAAGGCAAGGTTCAAAGGTCCTATTTCGGTAAAGAGGAAATTCGGAAGGAGCCTGGATTTTCCGGTACTGCCATTAGTGAACCGCTGATTAACAATGCGGCCACAATTCCAGCTGTTATACAAGAGGCGCAGACGGTCAGCTCTGGATCCACAATCAAATTGCGCCTGACTGCAGATGCAAATATAAAAGAGACAATCATTCCATCCGGCTCCTTTGTGTATGGTGTAGCCACGCTTCAAAATGAGCGTCTTCAAATTGAGATCAAGAGCGCTCGTGTAAAGTCCACTATTCTGCCGCTGTCCCTGGAGGTCTACGACATGGATGGATTAAGAGGAATCTATGTTCCTGGTTCCATGTCCCGGGAGGTTTTGAAAGCTTCCGCTGACCAAAGCCTTCAATCCATGGACATGATATCGCTTGATCCCAGCCTTAAAGCCCAGGCGGCCACCGCAGGAATTCAAACAGTAAAGGGTCTTTTGTCCCGCAAGGTAAAACAGGCGAAGGTTACTCTAAAAGGCGGGTATGCTGTTCTTTTGAAAAGCTACAATTGAGTCAAAGGTTAAACTAAAAACCAGAGTTATGAGACACATCACATCCCTTACACTATTTATCACGCTAATTTCTTGGACGGGTTATGGGCAAGGAGGAGCTCGCTTCTCAAAGTCCTGTTTCATTGAATCTTACCAGCTGGAAGTAACCTATAATAAGACATCCAACTTGGTATTTCCCGAACCCATTGCTTCCATCGATCGGGGAAGCCAGGACATCCTGGTACAAAAAGCTGAGAGCGTAGATAATATCCTGCGGGTAAAAGCTGCTGTCAAAAACTTTGAGGAGACAAGCCTCAGTGTGATCACCAAGGACGGTAAGCTGTATTCATTCCTGGTGGGGTATGCTACAAGCCCGGCTTATCTGAATGTGAATTTAGGAGCTGGTCTCCTATCTACCGACACGTTACTCCGTTCTCCGACTACTTCAGGCTCGTCCAAAAGGCAACTGAACCTGGAATGGCTTAGGAACAATGCTGAAAGGGCGCTGCATGCGGCTTGGAGTTCCCGGCCACTGCAAGATAAGAATGCAAAAATGGTACTCAAGCTGAAAGGACTATTCATAAGTGAGACTGTCCTGTTTTGTAAGTTGACCATAAGGAACAAGTCAAATATCAATTTCGATGTAGACGTGTTACGCTTTTATCTCCGGGACAAGAAGGTTGCAAAACGAACTGCTTCCCAAGAGGTGGAACTCGTTCCGCTACACAAGCTCGGAAACACTTCACTTATTCGCGGTAAGGCCACAGAGACACTGGTCTTTGCTATCCCAAAGTTCACCATCCCAAATGACAAGATACTTTTTATCGATTTAATGGAGAAAGATGGAGGAAGGCACCTTCTGGTGAAGGTCAAGAATAAACATATCATGAGAGCCGAGGTACTTCCACAATGACACAGTAAACAATCATAATTCATTATTTAAAAGCAAAGTGTATGAATGAGCAGAATTTCGAGTATTTGAAGGACAACATCAAATACATGGGCTTTGGAGAAAAGCTTTACAATGAATTGGAGCAAGGTTTGAAAAGTGGAGTTGCCGAGTTCCAGTTAACACAGACATCAGAGGTCAGTCGCAAACCTTTTGAGGTTACGCTGAATTTCCGGAAGTCAGACAATTCGGATATGTATTTCTTGAATAGTTTTCATGCTTCCCTGAAACACAACAATGGTGAAACGAAGGATCAGGTTTTTTATCTAACTAAGGGAAAAGGTATTACCGCAAAGGAAGCATATAACCTCCTCGACGGTAGAGCTGTCTTCAAGGAACTGGCAACCAAGGCCGGTGAGTCTTACAAAGCCTGGGTGCAGCTGGATTTTGAAAAGAAGGACAAGCACAACAACCATGAGGTAAAGCAGTTTCACGAGGCCTATGGTTATGATTTAGAAGCTTCGCTGTCGAAGTTTGCGATTTCGGAACTGGATGGGGGAGATCGCGAGAAAGCCTTATTGCATTCTCTTCAAAAGGGAAACATCCAATCCGTAGGGATCGCGAATGACGTAGGTGTTTCTCAAATGTTTGTGGAAGCCAATCCGCAATACAAAACAGTAGCGATTTATGACAGCGAGATGAAGCGTGTTCCAAAGGAAAGCCTTGAGCAGTTTCAACGAGTCGAGAAAACAAGCAAAAAGGAAGTGACGCAAGATCAGACGCAGGATAAGGCTCAGGATCAGAAACAGAAGGCTTCGAAAACTCCGGAAGGGGAAAAAAAGCCATCTCGAAGCCGGGCTAAAAGCCGCTCTGCAAGTATCTAATTGTTCACTTAAAAAGTGCAAGTCATGGCTGTTGAAATTGTGACGAGGGAAGATTTGCAGTTGTTCCGGGTGCAGCTCCTAAATGACCTAAAGGAGTTGCTCCAACCGAAAGAATCCAAAGAAGAGCATCCGTGGTTGAAAAATAGTGAGGTGAAGAAGTTGTTGAATATTTCATCCAACACCATTCAACGGTTACGGATTGCAGGCAAATTGAGATCTTCAAAATTAGGAGGGGTTCATTACTATAGGTATGAAGATGTGCAAGATCTGCTGTTGTCTGGACTTAAACAAGCCTCCTGATGATTCCGCAACTAAGCAGGTTTTACCAGGTGATCCAGGAGGACAACCGTATCTCTTGCACCCACATCAGCCTGTATATGGCCATGTTTAAGATTTGGAGCGAGATGGAATTCTCTGGCCCTGTTCGGTTTACCCGGCAGCAAGTAATGGGTATTGCTAAAATTAGCGGTCTCGCGACGTACCATAAATGTATAAAAGACCTTGTTGCTTTTGGCTATATCCAATATTTGCCGTCTTATCATCCCGGCGTGGGGAGCATGGTGCATTTACTACAATAGATGTTGCTAAGAATTTAGCGCAAGCGGATAGTACCAGTGTTCTTATGGCGTGCATATCCCTAAGTTATTCAAACCCAATTGATGTACAAGGGCAAACGACGGTTCGGTACGGCTGTTTTGACAAACACTTGGTAATGTGCAGTCAATATTACTAGTCAGCCATACCATTGTGATGAAAACTTCTCTGAGTCGGGGAAGTCGCTACGCGATACTGCCAAATCGGCCATTAGGGGCAATATTTTGTAATGTAGTCGTCAACACCTTCATAAAGTATTTTGATGCTTCTACCACTAAAAAAGTTTTCAAATCTATAACCTGCCGTTTGATATTTTGCAGGGTCATTGTCATCGTATGCCTTGGGATTATCTCTAGTAATTAAAACTGCTTCAATCTTTGCGTCCTTTCTAATCATCCGGCTAAGTAATTGTTTGAATTCAAAGTCGGCTTGGGGAATTGAATAGCCCAAAAAAACAATTTTTGTCGCTTCAGATAATTCTATTCCAGCATTCTGCCATATTAATTTGTTTTGTACATTGTTTAGGTTTTTCAAAAAGGTTGGCATAATCAAGTTCGTCGAAAGCAGATTCGATTCCTCACTTTTTACACCAAAGTTCGTGTCGCAATGTCGGCAATACTTTTCGTCAAATACGTAGCCGCCATTCCACTTTTGATAAAACTTTACATACAGTCTTTGGCATCGTGGGCATTGCATCCAGTTTTATGAACCGTGTAGCTTTAAAATTTTGGTATTATATCTTCCTTTCCCGATTGCATACAAACCAGGCTTGATGCTGTCATCATTTTTATCCAAAGAACTGATGTAACAACAATAGTCCACAACACCTGAAAACTTCAAGCCTTTGGGCTTTGCTTCTTTACTCATCAAAGTGTGAACTGAATTGTCCAACATAATGTCCCAATTTGTAGTAATTACCGCTACCTTATCTTCTTTTTCATTTGTTAGCCTTTGTCGACTTAATGAAATAAAATGTTTTGCAAAAGTTGTGATAGGGTCTTGTTTTTTTTTACTGTTTTCGATAGCACTTCTGACAGCAAGAATTATTAGTCCATTAAAGATGTCTCTAAGTTCTGTCATTGCTTTAGGTGTATGTTGTCGAAAGGAATATTTTCTGATATACATCTGTCAATTGGAGTAAAGATGTCCTCAAGAGTGTAGTGTCGCTTTTCTACCTCTGTCACCTGCAGTGTATTCTTTAAAAATTGGTCAAACTTGTCTACCCAATTTTGAACTTTTGCTTGAGATGATTTTGTATAAGTTTTTTTTAGGTTGTATATTTCTTGAATTAACGCTGCTTGTGAAGGTGCTCCGGCATTCATAGAAAATCCTGCTCCCAAAATGTAAACTATTTTTTCTGACATAAGAGTTAAATGGTTATGCTGTTATCAGTTTACTGTTAACGTGAAAGGAGTTTAAGAGTAGAGGAAGGCCCTGTTACGCCAGATTCATTTTTTTTGTTGTAAAGTCAAAAGCGATTAGGTCATTACGCCGTAATAACAAGCTAACATTTCATAAAAACAATGTGGGGAGCCATGGGCGCGAGAATCATATATTCAGCTTTATGTTTGGATAAACCAAGGTTAAAGGGTTATCGACTGCATCTGGATCACCTAACGCTTGTCTTACTTGACTTGCTATTTCGGATTTATAAGTATCGAGCTTGGGTATAAGTGAATAGATGCTAGTGTTATCTACGACAATTGTCCTAGAGTTGCTAACGTCAAAAGGTATTTTGTCACCTTTTCGAATAATTTGCACGGTAGGAAGTCTAAATGCATGTCTTATTGCTAATTCGTAAAAAACATTGGGATTATTAAAAGAGAGGTCTGCTATTACTAGTTTCGCTTTCGATAGATATTCAATAATCTGTTTTGTAATTGTGCCTGGCTTGTCAATTTGATCTGCTCTTATTACTTTCAAATTAAGAGATTCAAGAGCAGGCTCCACAATAGAACCTAAAAATAAATCTGAGTGCTGACGTTCCTCTGAATTCTCACTTCCAATGGGTGTTATGTAAAAGCATATTTCTTCGAGACTGCTAACATCCTGCTTATCGCTGATGGGATTTGTAGTTCTAATGCTTATACCGGACGTTGTTATAGTTTGAATCGGTGTCGAGGAAGAAGCTCTACTAAAGTCTTCAAGACAATGTTCAAAGTTCACTAGTCTTTCTGCTCCCGAAATGACTTTTAAAAGTTTCAAATATTGAGCATTAACAACGAACAAATCAACGACTTGATTAACATCTTCTGGGTTTATATCTTTAAACTCCTCTTTAATTATATCCGCAATTACAGCTTGATTCGGTAATTTATTCCCTACAAAACGATTATAAAGGAAGTTGAAAACATCTATCCGTTCAATGACTAATTTCAATTTCGTTCTATGACGCTCATATTCACTTAAATCCTCACGGTTCGAGAGCAAACCATCTTCAGTCAATTCTAAAAATTCTGAAGTGTAGTTTCCTTTAATCAAACCATATTTGTTTCCATTAGTTATAAACATTCTACTGGCACCGCTGTCAGGTGATTTTCCTAATTCATTAAAGAGTGCAAGTCGCCTAACTTTCTGTCCCGAACCGAAGTCATAGATACTTTTCGAAAATCCAAAAGACTCTTCAAAGGACCCAACGGGATAAGGTCTTGCCATACGTGTTCGCCCATTTGAATTATCAGCACTCTTTTTAAGTGGTATTTTCTTTGCAGCTGCCTTTCTAACTACGGGTTTCTTTGCAGCAGACTTCTTCGCTGTAGTCTTTTTGGCCGCTCCCTTTGCAGGCTCTTCATTTTTGGTAGCATCCTGCTCGTTCGTTTCGTCTTTATTTTTTTCCTCCATGTTAGTGAGAGCTATTTTATGGCTAACAACTAATATACGAAGTCATTTTCAATTATGCGATCGATTCCATAAATGCAAACATCCTTACTATAAATAAAAAGCTTGTGTTGTTGTGTTACTTAATTAACATGCGCAAGTATGATGTTCATTTAATAATCCCGAATCTGCAAGTTGTGGGACCGAAGTTGTTTTACTATAATTTAATCAGACTTTGTTCACTTTTGCTAGCAAACCTTTTTCTGAGCATACTCATATCTTCGCTGACTTTCCGATCAAGGATTTTAGCGTAGATCTGTGTAATCTTTATGCTCTTATGCCCCAACATTTTACTAACCGATTCAATGGGAACGCCATTGTTTAGGGTTACCGTTGTAGCGAACGTGTGCCGGGCAGTATGAAAGGTGAGGTATTTGGGAATGTTACAGATATCAGCTACTTCCTTTAAGTAGGCATTGAGTTTAGTATTACTTGGTACAGGAAGCAAGCATCCCTGGTTGATACATTGAGGATGGTCTTTGTAGATATCCAATATCTCCAACACAATTGGCAAGAGGGGAAGCCTGGTAGGGGTATCAGTTTTCTTTCTTTTCGTGTAAATCCATTTCTCACCATCCATGCCAATTACAATTTCCGACCGTTTCAACCTTTTGGCATCGATGTAGGCGAGTCCTGTAAAGCAGCTAAAAATAAAGATGTCGCGTACCCGCCTGATACGTACGTTTTGAATGTCTTTTGAAATGAGCGTTTGCAGCTCCTCTTCAGTTAAGATTTCCCGCACAACCTCCTGCTTAGACATCTTGAACCCAATGAAAGGATCTTTTAGTAGCCACCCATTCTTCAGACAAACGTTGACGATCTTCCGTAAGTTGCTGATGTATTTAATGGTCGTGTTGTGATTGCAGTTCTGAACACTTTTGAGCCTGAATTCAAAATCCGTGATAAATTGATAGGTAAGGCTGGAGAGCCCGATGTCAGATCGCTTGTATTTCCACTGCAGGAACGAGATGGTGTGATCGAGGGTTGTCCGATATTTGGTAAACGTTGCTTTCGAGCTCCCTTTGTCGATCAGCAACTCCAGTTGTCGGTTGTGGTTTTTGAATACCTCTACCAATGTATGGCTTCGGTCAGCAACACCCAGCCATTTGTTCCGTAGTCTTTCTCTGGTGAATGGTTCGTCGGCATGAAGTATTTCTCTTTGGTAATCATAAACCTTATTCTTTAGAAGATCTAGGTAAGAGTTAATGCTCCGGGCTTCTTCTGAGCTTCCTTTCGCTTTTCCAGCTGCTTGCGACCATTTAGTAGGCTCAATGTATCGTTGTGTGCTGACTTCAAAGCGTTTTCCATTGACTGTAACGCGCAAGTATATCGAGAGGAGTTTATCGCTCTCATTTTTTGTTTTTTTTCCTATAAAAAGGATGCTGACTCTAGACTCCATTTTGAATCACCGATTTAGTTTTAAAATTAGGTTTTCAGCTGTCTGAACAAGGCAGGTGTTCATATTCTGAATCCCTTACCTGTAGCGGGTTTCGGCGGAATTCGGTGATTCTGGTTTGCTGTTTTTCAGAATCACCGAATGCGTACCTCGAGAATGGAGTGATTTGGTGCGATTTGGGATAGGTACTTAAATCAAAAAGCCCGTAAAATCTACATTTTACGGGCTTTTGAGCAATTTGAAGCTTCTAATTGCGGACCGGACGGGACTCGAACCCGCGACCTCCGCCGTGACAGGGCGGCATTCTAACCAACTGAACTACCGATCCTTCGAATTGGGTTGCGAAAATAAGAGAAAATATTATTTCAAAACAAAAAAATGTTGCCTTCTTTTAAACTTTGTCCAGCGCTGCACCTTGCGCAGTTATCTTTGAGCCCTTGAAAGAGGAACTATGATCAATGTTGGCATTTTCGGTACGGGACATCTAGGAAAGTTTCACATCCAGAACTGGAAAGAACTGCCAGGAGTGCAACTCGTTGGCTTCTTTGATCCATCAGACACCGCCGCTGCCAATGTAGCGGCTACCTATGGCCTGAAACGTTTTACCTCGGAAGAAGAGCTCATTGATGCCTGCGATGCGGTAGACGTAGTAGCTCCAACACCCCTGCACTTCCATATTTGCGAAAAAGCAGTGCGCAAAGGAAAGCATGTTTTTGTAGAGAAGCCGATGGCCAACACCATGGATGAGGCTAATCAGCTGGTCAAGCTGGTACAGGAATCCAACGTAAAGCTGCAGGTGGGTCATGTTGAGCGATTCAACCCGGCCTTCCTTGCGGTGAAAGATCTGAAGCTAACCCCCATGTTCATTGAGGTGCACCGCCTGGCGCAGTTCAATCCACGTGGAACCGAAGTCAGCGTGATCCTGGACCTCATGATCCACGACATCGACATTGTACTCAGTATCGTAAAAAGCGAGGTGAAGACGATCTCTGCCAGTGGCGTAGCGGTCATGACCGAAACACCGGATATTGCCAACGTGCGCATCGAGTTTGACAATGGCTGCGTTGCTAACTTAACTTCCAGCCGCATCTCCATGAAAAAGATGCGCAAGCTCCGGCTGTTTCAAAAAGATGCCTACATCGGCGTCGACTTTCTCGATAAAAAGGCGGAGGTGATCAAGCTCGATGAGGGCGACAACAGCGGGGCTTTTACCTTCGATATCGAAACGCCCGGTGGTGGAAGCCGCACCATCGCCATCGAGGCCCCACCAGTTCCGGAAGTAAATGCGATCCGCCAGGAGCTGCAGGAATTCGTCTCTGCCATCCGCGACAACACACGTCCCGTGGTCAATGAAATTGATGGACTGCGGGCCATGGAAGTGGCACACATTATCCTGCAGAAAATGGCACAAAATGGAGCCAAGGGGTAGGATGCGTGATACGGCTCAGATTCATCCTTTTTGGTACGCCTTTGCAGACTACTGTACTGCTGCGCTTGCCTGGGCCCTCTTTTTCTTCCTGCGCAAAGCACTCCTTCAGCAGCCGCTCATCGTTAACGGCATGCCTACTGTCGATACAAACTTCTTTCTTGGTGTATTCCTCATTCCGGCAGGCTGGGTGACCCTGTTCTCACTCATCAGCAGCTATCACTCCATCTACAAGAAATCGCGGCTGAATGAATTCACATCTACGTTCGTCTGCTGTGCTATCGGGTCGGTGATCCTTTTTTTTCGCGCTGCTGCTGGATGACGTGGAGAACAACAATCAATATTATTACAGGGCCCTGCTGCTTGTTTTTGGGCTGCACCTGCTTGCCATTTACTCGGGCCGGCTGACCATTCTCAACCGTGCCAAGCGCCAACTGCAGAGGGGAAAAGTGGCTTTCCCCGTGCTCATCATTGGAACTCCTCAGCACCTGGTCACCACCTACCGCGATACAAGAAAGAGATTGAAGGAGGAAGGCTACTATGTAGCTGGAGCCCTCCCGCTGGCCGATGCAACAGGGGCGATGCCTGAATTGCCTGTCCTGGGTGGCCTTGCCGACATGGAGCAGGTGATCGACCGTCATGACATAGCAGCAGTGATACTGGCCACAGGCAGGGAAGAACAAAAGCTCACCGAAGAGATCATTGAGCGCCTGAGCGAGAGGGCCGTGGAAATCAAAATCCAGCCGAGCACCCTGGACATTCTATCAGGGTCGGTGACTTCGAGAAATGTGCTTGGCGCGATGCTGAAGGACATCAAGACCGGCCTCATGCCCGAATGGCAACAGAACATCAAGCGGTTGATTGATGTGGTTTTCGCGGGCACTGCTGCCATCCTGCTGCTGCCGCTACTCCTGTACATCGCAGTACGGGTGCGCCTTTCGGCTGCAGGACCTATATTTTATTTCCAGGAACGGATTGGCTATAAAGGAAAAGCCTTTACCATCTATAAGTTTCGCTCCATGTATGCAGATGCAGAAAAGGGGGGGCCTGCACTTTCCTCTGACCATGATGAGCGGATCACGCCCTGGGGCCGGGTGATGCGCAAATGGCGGCTCGATGAACTCCCTCAGCTGTGGAATATTATGCGGGGCGACATGACCCTTGTTGGTCCGCGACCGGAGCGCAGATTTTACATCGACCAGATCACCCGGCAATTTCCGTATTACAAGTACCTGCTCAAGGTAAAGCCGGGCCTTACCTCCTGGGGGATGGTGCAGTTTGGCTATGCGGAAAATACGGCCCAGATGATCGAGCGCAGCAAGTTCGACCTGCTCTACATTGAAAACATTTCCCTCCTGCTCGACTTCAAGATCATGATCCATACCTTGCGCATCATCCTGCTGGGCAAGGGAAAGTAAGCGGAGAAGGGTAAAATTGCCTCTCATCAATTCTTATTTCCGATTCGGGATTTCTCGCTAGATTTAAGGAACGATTGCTTCCTGATGATATCACTAATCGACTTGAAAGAGCTGGTGCGCCGGATCGTCAGGGATGATGATGCTGCTGCTTACAAGCAGCTTTTCCTGGCCTATCACAAACCCCTCATACTTTTTTCATCCAGTATCACCCGCTGTAAAGAATCTGCCGAAGAAGTGGTGTCGGATGTCTTTCTTAAATTATGGATCGGCCGTAAGGCCCTGCCTTCCGTTAAGAATGTGCACCTCTACCTGTATGTCAGCACCAAAAATTCTTCCATCAACCGCCTGCTGAAACAACAGCGGGAGCAGTGTATATCGCTCGACGAAATGGCGGTCGATCTCAAAAGCCTTTATTACGATCCGGAGCAACTGCTTATCTCTTCAGAAACAGTCCAGCACCTTTCCGGCTGCATTTCCGAGTTGCCGCCAAAGTGCAAGATCATCTTCAAGCTGGTAAAGGAAGATGGGTTGAAGTACCGCGAAGTGGCCGACCTGCTGCACATTTCCGTAAAAACAGTGGAAGCCCAGATGTCCATAGCCCTTCGGAAGATCGGCCGCTCCATCCAGGTAAGCCACTCCGTTTCTATTTTAAATTAATCTTTAAGCCTTTTAGGGGTATCGGCAGAATGAATTGTCCTTAGTGGTAGAGCCCACATCTATGCCGCAGGGAGAACTTTGGAATTTACTGGCGAAAAAACTTTCAGGTGAAGCCACAGGGGAAGAACTGGCTGCGCTTGACCGCCTCCTGCTGCTCCATCCCGACTGGCTGTACACGGTAGAGCAGGTGCAAAAGGAATGGTCGGCTTCCGCTGCGCTACATCCTGACCCCGACAGCAGCCTTGCATTTAGCCAGCATCTTGCCTATCTCCGAGCGCAGGGTCTTTCCCTGCCGTTGCCCGACGGGGAAGGAGAGCTCGAGCCTGAAGGCGACGGGAGCGGGCTTATCAAAAAGCGGTTGATCCTGGTAGCGGTCTTTCTGATTGCCATCTGCGGCGTGCTACTTCTCACCGGCAAAGGCCTGGAAACAACAAAGAAACCTGATGCGCCCCTGAGTGAAGTGGCTACAAGGCCGGGGTCCCGAACCCGGCTTGTGCTGGCGGACAGCTCCATCGTCTGGCTCAATGCCGGCAGCAGGCTTACGTACGATAACCGTTTCGGGCAGGACCACCGGCAGGTGTCGCTCACCGGCGAAGCTTTTTTTGATGTGAAGAAGAGTTCAATTCCTTTCGTCATCCATACCCGTACAGTAAAAATTAAAGTGATGGGTACCGCCTTTAATGTGCGGGCCTACGACAATGACGCGACCACTGAAACAAGCCTGATCCGCGGCCAGGTGGAAGTAACCATCAACCGGCGCCCCGGAGCGCCGTTCGTTTTGAAGCCGAACGAAAAGCTGGTGGTTGCCAATGCCCGGCCGGTACAAGATACAAGCCTGCCGGCTGCATCCGGAGGGGAACTGGTGACGCTCAGCACGCTGAAGCCGTTTGCACCACAGGTATTGCCCGAAACCTCGTGGGTAGATAGCAAGCTGGTGTTTCGCGACGAAACCTTTGAAGAAGTTGCACGCAAATTGGAACGTTGGTACGGCGTCACGATCAATATTCTTGCTCCGGACCTGAAAGGGGTTCGCCTGACGGGTGTTTTCGAAAAAGAATCGCTGCAGGAAGCCTTGCAGGCCCTGCAGATCATCGAGCCCTTTGCCTTTACCACCAATGGAGCAAACATTACCATAAATGAAAGCCATGATGAACCGTTTTAATTCCTCGTGACCCGGAAACTGTGCTTTGAACGCATCGAAAAACTGATTTTAAAACTAACCACATTGTCATGAAAGAAAATTACCGCCCCACTGCTCTTTCCAGGTATCTCGGGCCCCTGAAGCTGTTGAAGGTGAAACTTACAGGAGCTGTAATGCTGCTCACCTGCCTGCAGGTTTGGGCGCACACTTATTCCCAGGATCGCATCACGCTGCGGCTGCAGGATGCAGATCTCAAAATGACCTTCCAGGCCATCGAGCAGCAGAGCAAGTATCGCTTCCTCTATAACGAAGCCTTGATCGCCAACAAGTCGAAAGTGGATATTGATGTGCGCGAGGCTGAAATTTCTACAGTACTCAACCGCATCCTGGTCAGGAAAGGCATCGTTTACGAACTGCTTCAAAACAACCTGATTGTGCTTAAATCCGGCGGTGGCGGTGGAGGCCGTTCCGCCGTACAGGCAATACCGGTAACCGGAACGGTAAGGGGTGCCAATGGCGAACCGCTTGCCGGAGTGTCCGTATCCATTCGCGGCAGCGGGCAAGGCACCACCACCGATGCTTCAGGTAATTTTAGTATCACTGTACCCGATGCAACGTCCGTGCTGGTATTCAGTTATGTAGGCTATGGTACACAAGAGGTAACGGTGGTAACGCAAACAACCATCACCGTTACCATGAGTGCCTCCTCCACAACTAACCTCAATGAAGTGATCGTAGTGGGTTATGGCACACAGCGCCGGCGCGAGGTAACGGGTTCTGTAGCTTCTGTACGCGGTGCGGAGCTGGCCAAGCAGCCAGTACTTACGGCTACCCAGGCAGTGCAGGGTAAAGTGGCAGGCGTTCAGGTGATCAGCAGTGGCGATCCTAACTCGCTGCCGACCATTCGCATCCGCGGTACGGGTACCATGCTCGGCGGTGCCAACCCGCTTTACGTGGTCGATGGGATCATCAATGATGATATCCGCAATATCAACTCTGCCGATATCGTCAGCATGGACATCCTGAAAGATGCGTCGGCAACAGCGATCTATGGTATGCGCGCAGCAAACGGTGTTGTGCTGATCACCACGAAAAAAGGCCGCACAGGAAGAATGATCATTTCCTACGATGCCACGATGGGTATCAAGGAGGCAGCCCGCCTGGTGAATATGGCCGGACCTGCACAGTATGCCAACTACATCAATGAATCACAGATCTACTACAACAACCAGGATTCCACCATCCGGCAGCAGCAGCTTGCCGAGGGCGGCGCCACCGATTGGTATGACGAAGTCCTGAAGAAGGGTTTCTTTCAAAATCACAATGTATCTCTGTCCGGCGGCAGTGAGAAGATTACTTATTTTTTCAGCGCCGGTTACCTGAGCGATGAAGGCATTATTCACACGAACAAATTCAACCGCTTTACCCTGCGGAGCAATAATGAATACCGCATCACCGATGCACTGCGTCTTTCTGCTTTGCTTTCCTATAGCAGGAGCAATGTGCGCAACGTAGACCTAGGCGTGTTCAACGTGGCTTACCGTGCAGCGCCTTATGTGTTTGCAAAACGCGACGGCAAGTACGGCAATACCTCACTTGCCAACAACGTCGGTAATCCCATTCTTGACCTGGAGAAGAACAACAACTCAGGAATCGGCAACCGCATCCAGGGAAATTTTGCGCTTGACTTCAAGCCCATCACCTGGCTGGCTTTGCGCAGTTCACTGGGTGTTGATGTAGGTAATTTCCGGAGCACGAACTATGGCTACCGCTATGCCAACGCAGGGGAGAACAATGTGTTCCTTACAGCAGGCAGCAACCAGGTGCGCAACAACAGCACACTTACGGTGGCAC
>QQTW01002165.1_pt1 | contig 14162 bp, 19 predicted proteins | sample 1904831 | NCBI WGS metagenome assembly QQTW01 (sample SAMN09435610, study PRJNA476489) | Subsurface metagenome, whole genome shotgun sequencing project. | reverse complement strand
TAAGAGCCGCATAGCTGTAAGGGTTTCTTCCTTGAGGACTGGAGCTTTCATTTATTGGGCTATACCATTCGTTCACGTACAATGATCTTAGCAAACGTACTTTCAAGCAAACGTACTTTCAAGCAAACGTACTTTCAAGCATCATCTCAACGCCTTCAGAACCTCCGGCCATCAGACCCACAAAGCAGCTGTGCCGATGCCGACATCTTTGGCGTCCAAACAAAAAGACTTGACGTCTGTCCCTCGTATGATACCACCATCAACTAGCATTTCTAGCTTGTCGAAGACTCTAGAACAATATCCCCTGATCTCCAGCAGAGTGTGAACAGCAGGAAATGCGGTATCTGCTGCCCGTCCTCCGTGATGTGATAGGATGATGCCTTTGACTTGTTGAGTTTACAAGCATGTGAGATATGCGTCTTCGTGAGTTTGGATGCCTTTCAGGACGATCGGTAGGGACGTATGTTTGGCCAGCTACGGCAAGGTCTTCTTCACGTCAGACTGGGGGATGTCCTGAAGAAGAGTTACTGACCGACACCACCGCCAGACCCTTTTATGTCGGAAGCTGACTGACAGCCAAAGTGATACATAGACCAGCAGTTACATTCTGAGATCTCTCGTCGCGTTCTCTCTTCCCTGGCAAGGGCAAGTCCAAAGTTAACGCAACCAATTTGATCTTATCGGACAGTAAATTGATGCTGGCAAGCATTTTCGCTCCTCTGCCTGTCAATCTGAACGTAGAGCTGCCAGTCCAAGAACTTGAACTGGTACAGCGTCGCCTACAATCTGCTCCGGAGTCATGGAAGCGTTGTTCGAGATAATCTGCAGAGCGCTAAACTTGGAACAAGCCTTGGCCATACCAGCTTCACCTGGCGGATGCACCAGTCGTGCCATTGCCGCCGGCGACACATAGATTGGAAGACCAACAGGATTTCCTAGAATGCTCGTGGAAACATCGTGCTTCCCACAATCCACAAATATCCTTGGTCTCAGTAGTATCGAGCGATATGCCTTGTCATTGAGACGCTTCGATAGGAGATCGTCACCAGCAGACAAGAAGTATGCCCATGCTTTCCGGCTGATCTTTCTCGTTGCAACTTCCTAAAGTTCGTCTAAATTTAGAAGATTCTTCACCGGTTGTTCCTCGAATCCTTCATGATCTTTATCCTGACCGCGAGAGCTATCCGGCTGAGCTGGGGTAACGGCACGAATGGTGCCTAGCTTGGCTTCAGGCTTCAATGACTCCTGTAGTGTCCCTGGTAAATGCACTGGATTGTACTCTTCAGTTGCATCTCTGCCGGCTAATCGCAAGATGATCTTTGCACCTCCAGGGTGACTTAATAAGAAATCCGTCACCTAGCGGAAGTTATCAGCAACGCAATTGGACTATGGGAGTGTCAACCGTCAGATCCTTAAAAGTACCCTAATATCATAGACTTGGTTGTAGAGGATGACCCGGCAGCTCTCTGGGCTGTTATGTTTTGCTAATGATCATATATGTTACGACTGACATTGCTTTCACCATGCCCTCACTTGCCTCAAATATCGGCCCCACGATGGTACTAAATGTAGTAGAGGCCACGGATTGACGTTTTGGCCTGCGTGTGAAGGATCAGCAAAACCTTTAGTTCGTGAGCGTTCGGCACTTCGGCGGAATCTTCCCCGCATATCGGAAGTGTCCATTGGCGCACGCGGATCTACCCCGCGCTTATCGCTTATAGGTCGATTTTTGCTTCATAACCCCAAGCTTTGAACTGACATCGTGACACCTTTACCTTCAGTGCTATGTGGCTTCAGGAAAGGCCAAGATGTTCGAGGTTAGTCAAGTCACTGCTCGATATAGATGGAAGATATCACTGACATAATATAGCCACACGCTGATGACCGGTACCATCTGCGACTCCACCGCGCCAGATCTGTAGTCCTGAGCCCAGCGGAGCTCGTCGAAGTCAGAGCAGCTCAACGAACATTCGAAGGAGCATATGTCAGGACATCACTATCTCAGTTCTCATTTGCTTTGGTCGTATTGAGGATCTTCACGGCGGAGTTCTACAGCATTGGCGCACTGTTCGCGGTTTACGGGGCTGGAGTGCTCTGCACCGGCTGGTTCAGGAGGCAGCAAGGAAACAAACAGTTCTTCTCGGAGTTCGGCAATGATGGGTTGCATAGGAAGAAGTTTAGGACTAGTGGGAATGTGGTTTTCGTCCTTACGGCATTATCTGTTGCGGCGTACGCGAGTCTTTTGACATTGACTTTAAAGTTGAGCGCTTGATGGAGGGATGAGGTGGTTCTGCAGTGTTCATCTGGAAGCAGAAGCATGTCAAAATCTATGTCGATTTTGCAGCTATGTCGGTACTTCAGTTTCGTCATGGTTCGTACGTAGATATATCAGGCTGGAGAAGCATCGGCAGAACCATCTCAAACACCCGAGCATAAATTGAAATATCAAACTGAAATTGAAGGCCAGAAAGATAGGTAGGTAGATTCAAATTGTACGAAGGTTGTTAGCTAAATTCTTCGGCGCTCGAAGATAACATTTAGCGGCCAGAAAGGCAGCTATAGCGCCTATGTAACCCCCGCCTACATCATAGTTGTGGGGTGCCGAACAATGTTGCTAACGGCCTTCGTACTCCGGGTGTTTAAATTTGTACTCTGAGTATATATCCCAGAGGACTTGGAGGGATCCTTAGATTCAGGAAATTGATATCTGTGGACCAGTCACGGCTAGAACGAAAACCCTATACATTTTCCCGCATTTCATTCTTATCAACCTTAATGCACTGAACATATCAAGATCCAGGTAACAAACATCCCCAGAATCTGGGCGCTGGACCCTTTAGCCGTTACGGCCTCGGGCCGTCGATCTCCATAATTTCGTGCACGCTACTACTAGCTCTTGTTCCCATTGCAACGTCAGAATACACCATCCTACGTTCCTGGAAGGCGAGCAAAGACTGTTCGGAAGCTCTTGGATTGTATTCGTTTTCATTCTAATGCTTCTTGAGGCAATGATGTGCAAGAGTTAAGCAGTAAAGCTGCATATTCTTTCCCCGCACTTTGACCCTAGAATGGGAACAGTGCCACTTTTCCCTTGGGACATCTTTCTACTGCTCTCGAAGTCGTCAATTTGTCTCTCAGTCTGGGTATACGGCACCCTTCCCACTCCCCGCTTTCAGCTCGGCCTATGCGACGGAGTCCATACATTGCCATGGTGTTGGCAATGCGTATCTCCTCGGCCCGGTCAGAGCTGCTACTATCATACCTCGAGTCTTGTTCAGTGTTCTATGATGCCTACTTGCATATATATCCGGAGGCCTCGCCCCTCGACCTTCCCTTGTTCCACACAGATATGATATCTGACTTCGCCTGAGAGATTTGCATTACCACCGTTGCGTGTCTGTTACAGAAACCGTCAAGATGCGGAACCACATGGCTGCAGGATGGTTCTATTCACCAAAGCAGATTGGTCGTTACCTTCTTACCCGCCCAACCAGTCTCAAGCCTCCAAGAGTTGGTCAATGCCCGTTCGATGGTTACATTATTTACTCATCAGACACAGAGTAGACTTGGGAATCCCATCACCATCCTCCGTGAATTGAACCGTCACCAATGGCTCATGTTCCTGGCAGGCTTCCTTGGGTGGACATGGGACGCTTTCGACTTCTTCACGGTCTCTCTGTGCATCACGGAAATTGCTACAGAGTTTGGTGTCACCAATGCAGATGTCTCCTGGGTAAAGGATACAACACCTTTTATCTTTAGTTCCAGCGGGCATCAATAACAGGCAAAATAGGGATTGACAGTCACGTTGATGCTTCGATCAGTCGGTGCCCTTATTTTTGGCTCCTTAGCCGACCGTTACGGGCGGAAGTGGCCTATGATCATCAATCTGGGACTGTTCGTCATACTCGAGCTTGCCTCCGGTTTCTGTAACAATCTACCAGAATTCTTAGCAGTCCGTGGCCTTTATGGCATAGCAATGGGCGGTAAGCGTACCCCTTCACTGCAACACACTACTTTCGAGATCTTAACCTGCGTGCAGGACTTTTTGGACCTGCTGCGGCTACAGCGCTTGAGGACTTGCCCTACGAAGCTCGTGGTCTTCTGTCCGGCTTGTTCGAACAAGGCTACGCGACCGGATATCTCCTAGCAGCGATATTCTACCGTGCATTGGTACCCACGACGGTGCATGGTTGGAGGAGCCTCTTCTGGTTTGGAGCTGCACCCCCCATTCTGATAATCATCTTTCGATGGTACCTGCCGGAGACTAGTTACTTTCTCGTCATGAAAGCTGAACGGGAGGCGACGCTCAAAGCGGAACACGAGGGCGGGGGTCCCATCAAAGCTACCGGCCTTAAAGCCTTTGGCAGGGAAGCCAGTGTGGCCCTGAAACGGAATTGGGTTTTACTTGTGTACATGGTTATCGTCATGACAGGCTTCAACTCTTGCTCGCACGGTAGTCAGGATTTCTACCCAACGTTCCTGAAGAACCAAGTCGAACTAGGTCCGACACAGGTGACGGTGATAACTGTGGTTGGACAGATTGGAGCCCTCATTGGTGCGACGACAATCGGATACATCAGCACATTCTCCGGACGGCGGCTTTCGATGATGACTGTCTGTGTCATCGGAGGGGCCCTTGTTCCGGCGTACACACAACCTCGGGATATGTCCCTGGTAGCAAGCTCGTTCTTTGAGCAATTCTTCGTCGGGGGTGTCTGGGGACCCATCCCCGTCCACCTTATCGAGCTTTCTCCACCGGCATTACGTACCTTAATCGTGGGATTGACCTACCAACTTGGAAACTTAGCATCCTCAGCGTCCGCCACAATTCAAGCGATCATTGGCGAGCAATATCCGCTGTCACCCAGTGCAGATGGGACCAAACGATTCGACTACGGCAGAGTCATCCTGATATTTATGTTGGCCGTGTGGAGCTTCGTATTTTTTTTCCTGTTCATAGGACCTGAGATGTCGCAGGAAGAGAGGCAAGAGGAGGCTGAAGCTGCGCGACAGTACGAGGAAATGAGGAGAGAGGGTGTAAGCTTGGCGGACATTGGCGCGAGCCGATCCAAGGCTCGCTATGATGAGATTCACAAGGTTCACTCGGTCCAAGACAAAGGCGATGGAATCCAGCATGTCTAAGCCTCGGCGGTTACTAAAGTGCTGGTGTCGGAGGTCGCTCTGTTGTCGGGATCGACAAGCAATGTACATTGTGTATAGCCGCCAGGATTCAGAATAGGATTGCGATACAAAGGAGGTTATTTGGATCGATATCATCAATGGTAACGAGGGCAACAGTTGGGGGACCCAGAAATGTGTCCTTCGCAATATAATTGCAACTTACCGGTAGATCCATAGCAGGTGTATACCTTACTTAACGACTTATTTTCATGGTGGCAAATTCCATGAGAACATCATACAAGTTGGGGTCCTAAAGAGTTATCGGAAGAATAATAACTCAAACACTGAGGGTTAAAACGATGCGGTTATAACTCGAGGTCATATGATAGAATACCAATTTCTTGATTATTTTCCATCGTGAACATTTAGCTTTCAAAACCACGCCCCTTCCACCCAACCCAAAACATCGGCACTCAAAATATTTCTAATTTTTATCTTAGACAGGGCATTGTAGAAAATTGTTGAACGTTGGTACGTCCTAGCACTACCCCCTAAGGTACCTTAGCTTCAGCAACAGCTTAGTCAGCCAACTACGTCAATCCACCGGCCGAGAAGCTTCGCTCTCAAGACGCGTCTGGGAGTCATATCCCAAGCAACCGCGAGCTTGCGGCTCGCAACTTCTATTCCTGCATCAACTCCACAGCGCCTGAACGACCAGTCGCATACTTCATGCCTCTACTCAATGATCCCGAGACGGTGTATGCGAGCTCGACAGCTCGCTCTTTACTCCCGCGCAAACAGAGTCAACACTCAGATATAGCCAGATCAGCAATCATGAACGTGGCAACTCCGCCTGCTGACCTTCTGCATGCAGCTGTGGGCCATGAAATGGTCAAGTCCAGCCTCGCACCGCCTCCTAGGATGGCAAACGGGAGGGCTAGCGACGGCGACGGAGTCGGTGTTGCGTTGACTGATACTCCCGCCACCACTGCGCCAAACAGTCCGAAGATGTAAGCTGTCACAATATTCTATCAAAACCTGTGGATTTTGACTGTTTTGTTAGTTTGCCACTACAACATGGCTCTGGTGCATCTACTCCCTCGTCTCGGAGCCGTCCGACAACCCTTGACATTCCAGGCTTGACCCGATCGAAAGTCTCTCCTGACGGACGTATAGCGCAACGAGATGTGGGGGCCAAGCTGGTCATCGTTATGGTTGGGCTCCCAGCTCGGGGGAAGAGCTATGTGACGAAGAAAATTGCCCGGTATTTGAACTGGCAGCAGCATGATACGAGGATATTTAACGTGGGCGAGAGGAGACGAGTAGCTGCCGGAGCGCATGGACGAATTCCCCAGCAGGATTTACAGGCAACAGGAAGGCCCAAGGATTCGGTTAAACGGATGAGTATCAACACGGGCTCACTCAATGGGATCGTGCAACAAAAAGACCTCCTTGATCCTCCTACCATTGCCGCGAAAATATTGATAAATGATCAATCCATGCTGGCAACCGAAGACGACTCTCTGCCTGGTACTGAAATTTCCGCATCTCAATCCAATGGCGGCTCGGACGTACACGAGGTTCCACATGAAGGAGACGGCTTCTCCCTTGACCAGACGACAGTGGACAACACTAAAACATCACCCGTCGAAGAGCTACCGGGCGTAGAAGCGATAGAGCAGTCTGCAAGCTTCTTTGATCCACAGAATACGAAAGCTGCACAAATACGGGAGCAAGTCGCAATGTCCACGCTAGATGAGCTGTTGGACTATGTTCTAGATCAAGGAGGTTCCGTTGGAATTTTAGATGCGACAAACAGCACACTGGAGCGGAGAAAATTAATAATGAAGAAAGTCCGGCAGCGCGCAGGTCCGGAGCTTGGTGTTCTTTTCCTTGAAAGTCTCTGCGTGGATCCGAACGTAGGTGGTGCCTGCTATTACCACAATGGAGTTCAGCGCTAAATGCGTGCAGCTTCTGGAGTCCAATATGCGGCTGAAACTATCCGGCCCGGATTACAAGGATCGGGACCCAGTCATAGCACTGGCTGACTTTAGGAAGCGAGTAGCTCTCTACGAGAAGAGCTATGTGCCGCTTGGAGACTATGAAGAGAAAAACGACATGCCTTACATTCAGGTAGGTAGCACGTTGCGACCTTGCCATCTCCGATCTTGATGCTGACTTTGTCAAGATGATTGACGTCGGCCGTAAAGTGGTCTCGCATCAGATCCGAGGCTTCCTCTCTGCTCAGACTGTCTACTACCTGCTTAATTTCAACCTATCACCCAGACAGATATGGATAACCAGGCATGGTGAGTCGATGGACAATGTAAACGGCAAGATCGGCGGAGATTCAGACCTGAGCGAGAACGGACACAGGTATGCAAAAGCCCTAACACGGTTTATCAGCCACGAACGAAAGGAATGGGAGCTCCGCCAGCAAGCCAAGGCGCTCTCGACACATTTCCCACCTCGACCAGGAGACACCACGCCACCAAATCCCGAGTATTCCAGCCACGCACCGAACACAAACGGAAGTTCGGAAAAGAGCTTCTGTGTTTGGACATCGATGTTGAAGCGCAGCATTCAAACTGCCCAGTATTTCGACGAAGAGGAATACGACATCAAGCAGATGAAGATGCTGGACGAGCTCAACGCCGGTGTCATGGAGGGCTTGACTTATGAGGAGATCCGGGCTCGTTATAGCGATGAGTATGCGCTGCGCAAGCACGACAAGCTGCACTACCGATATCCCGGGGCTGGTGGCGAGGGGTATCTGGACATCATAAACCGTCTTCGAGCCGTCATCGTCGAAGTCGAGCGCATGACGGACCATGTGCTTCTTGTGGGGCACCGCTCGGTGGCGCGAGTTCTGCTGGCTTATTTCAAGGGCTTAAAACGTGAGGATGTAGCGGACCTTGATGTTCCGCTGGGGCTTTTGTACATGCTTGAACCGGTAAGCTAGATCTTCCAGTCGTACTCGATCTCAATTGCGCTGAATTATATCTGTAGAAACCGTATGGTGTTGATTTCAGGGCATATCGTTACAACCCTGAAACTGACTGGTTCGACCACATTCTTGATTACGAGGATCGACGCACCAACTACCCTATGACCTAAAGTGCGGTATTGTATTTTCGGCCAATGCCAGCATAGCCGCAGGGGATTGGCTGTCTTAGCTCATGCCGGAAGATGTATGATCTTGTTGGCTTTGTTTACCAAGGCAACGTTGAAGTGGGCAATATTCTCCTTCTGATGACTTCAAACGAGTACATGAAACAGTTACAGTTGTGCTACCAGTCAGTGTGTGGGACGGTGGGCTTAAGGGGCTCCTCAACACTGTATAAGGTTGGCTCTGCTGTCTCGGCGTCAAGGGTCTACCTTATTGTACGGGGTGGCCAGGCGCGGGAGATACGTGAAGGATTTTGTCAATTCCGCAAAGGGTGTTTAAGTAGCCCACCTTGTTTGCCGGTTTGGTTTTTGTGATTGTATGCCATTTTGTGCTACTAGTCTTATAGTCTGGGAATTCGAAATTCTCCTGGAGGTTGTGAAAACGGGGTCTATGATTCTTGAGAGCTATATTAAACGATTGCTCAGTGACTAGTGATCGGGCTCTAAATATGAGAACTCATATGCTCGCCAGTCCAAATACTCAGGTAGGCTTGGAGCTTTGAACGTGCGAGAGTGTCTGTATCTTGATAGCTTCTTATTCTTGCACGCATCGCACCTGTAGTTTGGACTAAGGGCTAGCTATTGACTCGAGAACAATGCTGGTCCGGGCGTCGATAAACCCCATTAAGTTTATCACAATCAGTCCCTTCAATCACATCCCATAACAGAACACCTTGCATCCATCATGCTCATAGAAGAGACCCACAAAGATGTGGAGACCAAAGCCGGAGGAGCTGGCAGCATGCGTATCTACACTCCCGCTTTCGGTACCAACAGGCCACTGAACTGTTCAAGGCATCTTCCTCTTCAACCCAAGAATCCCAAATTACCCGCAAGCCCGTTTTCCCGGGGTGGTAGTGTTCAGCGAGATCTATCAGGGTATCTTCCATCCTATACCCTGTCGCGGATGTAAGATGAATGCAACTGTTTACCAACCCTAAGTCTCTGGACCCGTCGCCCGCTTCGCCCGCCAGATCGCTGGTCATGGCTACATTGTTGCCGCACCTTCGTCGTATCATGAGTTCATGGGCCCGGAGCCTTTAGCGTACGACGGGCCTGGAACAGACGTTGGGAACGGTTATAAGGTGCAGAAGGTGAGGGTAACAGCAGCAACGCGCCAACTTCGTTAGTGGACTACGTCTGGGCTTTGCTGATCACGGCGTGGGGATAGAAACTCGCTGCCTACGACGAAGATGCGGAACTCTCAGTCACCACTCTTCTGGCTCTGCCCACATGCAACGGCCGCATTGGTGCAACGGGAATGTGTCTTGGTGGTCATCTCGCGTACCGCTGTGCGTTCGATAGGAGGGTCGCCGCTGCGGTGTGCTATTTTGCAACGGATATACACAGTCACAGTCTCGGCGAAGGAAAGAAGGATGATAGTTTGGAGAAAACGGGGGAAATTAAAGGCGAATTGGCTATGGTGAGTCGATGGGATGCTGGGGTTACATATGAAATAGTGGAGTTAGGGTGGCTAATTTTGTTGGAATTGATAGATATTTGGAAAGAAGGACAATCACGTCCCGCCTGAAGGAAGAGATTTGATCAGGAAGACTCTGCATGAGGGGGGAGTTTGCTTCAGCTTTTATGAGGTTGCCTGGGCCCAGCGTGAGTAACACATCTGTTCAATACACACACATATGTGTGGCTGATATCGTGCAGATGCATTTATTCGGGACGAACTGAGTAAAGGGCGTTATGATCCCGCGATATCGAAGATCTGTTTTGAGATGCTTTTGGAGCTGTTCGGGAGGACACTGAAGTTGGATCTGGGGGAGCGTGCTGCGGGTGATCAGAAGATAGAAGATGTGTGCTGAATTCCATGGCAATTGCGACCAATCCACGTCGTCCAGCGTCATATGAACTGGAAGATTAAGCTTCTAGGTTTCAACTCCGGTTATCTGTATCAAGTGGATCCTCCGTCGCATCAAAGGCGAGGGGATATAGTATGGGTTCCCGCGTTATCGATAAATAACGTCATACCAAACTCCCACCCCGAACCCCTCCACCAAGCGATGAATCACCAACCCCAAACCTACCCTCCAAATCAAACCAGATTAACCCAGATTAGGAATGCCTCCGCTGGACCCTGCCATCGTCTCCGCCCTCTCCCTCGACCCCAAAACAACACAGGTCGCACCGCACGGCACCTCCGGCTTCACCAGCACCGCCAAAATCACCAGCACAAGCACCAGCCCCCCAAACACCAACCTCAGCGCAGAGCCCAAAACAAAATCCTACTTTCTAAAAACCTCCCAGAACCCAACCGCAAGGTTAATGTTCGAAGGTGAACACGCCTCCCTAAACGCTATCCACTCCGTCGTCCCTTCGCTGTGTCCAAGCAGTCTCGCGCATGGTAAATTGACCGAGCCGGAGGAGGCCGAGGGTTATTTCCTAGTTACGCAATTTCTAGATTTCTCCTCCACCTCCCGCTCCTCGTTGAAGGGACAGAAAAAGGGAAGTGGGAGGAGGAATGGGAAGAAATCGCTCGCGGCGAAACTCGCAGAACTGCACACCACCCCCGCGCCCCTCCCTCCAGAGGCCGAGCCAGACTCGAAACCGCTATTTGGATTCCCCGTGCCAACGGCATGTGGTTCCACGATCCAAACAAACACACCTTTTACGTCAGACTGGCCGAGATTCTACGTCGATAATCGGCTTCTGCCGATAACGGCGTTGGGCGAAGAACGACACGGGCACGACGGTCAGGTAAGGAAGCTAGTTGAGAGAATCATCGAGGTTGTTGTGCCGAGGTTACTCGGTGCGGTGAGGGAGAAGGATATGAGGCCGGTTGTTGTGCATGGGGATCTGTGGAGTGGGAATTGCGGCGTTGCCGTTGTGGCCACGGAGGACTCCTCTGCCGAAGAGGAAGCAGGAGATGAAGAAGAAGAAGAAGAGGAAGTAATTTTCGACCCGTCCGCCTGCTACGCCCACTCCGAGTACGAGCTAGGCATCATGCGTATGTTCGGCGGGTTTGATCAGGCGTTTTGGCGGGAATATCATGAGATCTGTCCAAGGGCCGAACCCGTGGCTGAGTTTGAGGACAGAGTTGGGCTTTATGAGTTGTGAGTTTTTCTCTTTCATTTCATTTTGATTTTGTGGGGGAAGGGGAAAGGGGACGGGTCCCTCGGTGCGAGGTCCGGGAAGGTGGTTGGGTTTGGTTTGGGTAGGGAGGAGGAGGGCCGGAGGAGATGGAACTTATGGAAAGTGTGGGGCCGGTACATAATGGGAATTTAGGCCTTGCGAGATTGGGGTTGTAGCTTGGGGTTTGGAGCGTGGATTGTACTGGATGCTGACGGTGAATAAATGGACAGATATCATCATCTCAATCACTATGCCATTTTTGGCGGCGGATATAAACACGGTGCTGTGGGTATCATGCGGAGTTTGCTAAAGAAATACGATGGAGGGTGGTGAGAATGTGGCCAAAATAGTATACCAGGTCGAATTGACTGCTGAAGTGGGTTCATCCCTAGTTGAGGGCTCTTCTTTGGCAGTGGCCGGTTACGTGTGTCACAATATATGCCAGATTCAAGCGTACGATAGCGAGTCATTCCTATGATCATGCTGACGTTGTTATGTGTCCCAGACAAACCCGGGTACGATTATCGTGACCCATTTCCTCGCGCCATTCAAATGCCCGCCAGCCTACCGATTGTGACGCAATGCCTTCGCCTCGACCTTACCACCAACGCGTAGATGACCACCGTCCGTACAACTTAGTACCTGGTAAAGATCCTCGAGCTGAAAAGCCGGAAGGCCATGAACATCGAGATGCTGACATAAGAACCAGATCGCCCTCCACCACGCACTCACTACCAATTCAGTCCTCTTCTAACCACCCATGCTCAATTCATCACCTCAACAAAGTCGACATCTGATGAATGGCCGTCTTAACCCTCTCCCTAACATCCAACTCCGGATCATGTTCCAAAGCCTCCAACTTGCCCACGACGCCCAACTTCCTCAACTCCATGGCACGCGCCTTACAATTCGGGAAATCAGACTGATCGTCTACCCAGGTCAGATTGATAACGACCCACGCGCAACAAGACCGCACGCTCCGACTGCTATGATCGAACAGTTGCGTCAGGGACCGGAGCAATTCCGTCTGGGAAATGAGCAATTGGCGATGTCGAGGTAAACCGGCGGCAATGTGCGAAATGACATGGCAGACGGAAACGATGATCTCCGTTGGCGGCGGGACGTGCCGGACGCTGTTCTCGGCAGATGATAAGCGTTTGTCACGTTTGAAGGCGTTGAAGACTTGCGGTCGCAGTTTGCGCGCCAGAATGTCGAAGAGTTTGTCTTGACCCAGTTCGCGGAAGAGGTAGTCGATCATGTCGGGCGCGCCAGGCCCACAGATGAGGTTGCGGATGAAGTCAAGGCCTTGTTCTTGCACGGCGGTGTTGTCGTTGCGGGCTTGTCTGGCTGCTGCGGTGTCGGTGTCTGTCGTGGTGGGATGTCGGGGTCGATGGGTGTCGGAGACGGTGACACGGCCGTTGCTTGATCGGGTAAACGTTGGGCCAGGGTGGCTGGACTCGTGTTCCGGATGGGATCGACCCACAGCGCCGATGCTGTCCGTCATGTTTAGATCGCCATCGCCGTTGTCGTCATCGCCTGGGGGCGTCGTTTCTCTAGAATCCTCTACCGCGTTGAGGAGATCCACCTGCTCTCCCGCTGCATTTGGGGTGCTCATTGCGATTGGCGTCGCATTTCCCACACTCTCGTCACCCCTGTTGCCGTTCGGGAAAGCATCTTCGGTATCGTTGCAGACAATCTGCTTGAGCCATCTGGGTCCGAGCTGGTCAAGGCAAGCCATTTTCACGTCATTTGGAGTCATGTACACTAGGTGCTTTAGCGCCCACAAGGAGTTGAGTCGTAGTTTGGCATTCATGGAATGCGCGTGATCACAGAGTATCTTCAAGACACCAGCTTCTATTATCGCCTAGCAAAATACAAAGCTCTTAGCGAAACGCTTGGAGATACTGAGCATATCGCGTAGGAGAACTTACGTCTCTCATCGGACTGAACTCAAGAACCAGGTTGCACACCACAGCGGTTGCCGCGATCTGAACCTCCATGTCGTGATGTTTCAAAAGTGCGAACAGTGGCATAGCGACGCCAGCATCTATCAGACTAGTCCGAAGAATGATGACGGATCTAGACAGGGCTCTCGCAGCTGCACAAGCAGCGAGCAAGACAGCAACAGGATTGCCAGATGGCGTTTTCGACGACTCCCCCGTAATTGCTGATGGGCTTACTTCATACGGCTTCAAGGATTCGATGACGAACGGTACAACACCATTCTGGATGATGGCTTTTCGATAATCATCCTTGAAAGGAGCAATAGCCGCCAGAGCCATGAGAACGCCTTCTCTCATTTTGATGACATAGCCAGCCTGGGGACACGGTCCTGGTGGTCCCAAACGTGATGTACTCGAACTTTCTCTACCCTGGTGACTTGAGTCTGTCCCGTCAGGGTTCCATATCATGGCTGATTCTCATCACCCGGTCAGAGTCGGGCCTGACCAGCCTCATGGCCATATGGGTGTTGACCATGCTTTATCGGTTGGGATTAACGAACAAGCGACGGGAAACGTCCTTGGCTCTCTTATTGGTGCCGCTTTTGGTTCAGATGCTCAACAAAGATTTCAAGTGCGAGGACGATAACGCATTGAGTGCGGATGGTACTACTACCACGCAGCCACTGACTTGGACGATCAAAGAACAAGCGCCCATGGTCCTGGCCATGTTGGTTATGGATAGCGCCGAACTTCAGAAAGCGGCCGTGGACGCCGATGCGATCAAGAAGCTGAGCCAATTACTCAAGGAGTCATACGATCCGTTACCCAAGTCATCACAGCCGA
>QQTW01002164.1_pt1 | contig 14163 bp, 9 predicted proteins | sample 1904831 | NCBI WGS metagenome assembly QQTW01 (sample SAMN09435610, study PRJNA476489) | Subsurface metagenome, whole genome shotgun sequencing project. | reverse complement strand
GACTTAAATTTACTTTACTTAAATTTGCCCGGCTCAGATTTGTTGGTTTGGCTACCTGAACAACATCACAAATACATCTCTAGAGGCTAGAGTGAACTAACGATATATTTGGCGAGCTCTCTTTTTTCTTATGAACCAGTTTTCAAAGTGTTACCTTAATTTGGTCTGCGTCTAAAATTCTCTGATGACCCTAACATCATTAAACCATTAGGAAACTCGACCATAACGCATTCATAGTTAGAAAATTCAGTGCTGCTGGTGAGCTTTCTGGTATCTATAACTGTACCAACACGACCATCGTCGGTTTGTACTTGATCGCCGATCTGATAAGTGTTTATTCTTTTCATGACAATCGTCCCTATTCATTACATACTGACTTTTTTTTACACTGTTATCCTAAGATAAGAATGTTTGCCAAATTTCAGGTAGTAGCAATTGTAGAGCGAGAGTACTTTACCTTTGTTAGAAAATTACTGAGTTGGAAGCTTCAAAGGTAAACCTACCTCTCTCCCGTCCCTTACTATGAACTAGTATAACTGAGCACCGTTTTTATCGACTTCTATCCAAAGAAATAGTTTTTACAATCTTGTCTGCAATTAAGACTACAAAAAACGGTGGTGTTGTAGCTCTGTTGCTCTAGTTCTTTGAATGCTTTATTCAGCTAGTTTTAGCAGCCATTAACCACAAATTCATAACACCCTCAACTTGGTTACACTGACGTAGACTCAGATCTTGCACCAGCATCGTGTCAAGGCAGAGCCTTCCTAGTGTCGACGAGGTACAAGATGTCAGCTGACGTAGATAGACTTGTCATTTCTTCTGTGTTTCTCATTGTTCTTACGAAGAAATGGTTGAACGAATACCCTGACGACACAGATAAAAACAAGTCTTAACACTGCTATATCCCTTGACGCATGTCACTCTTGGACGTGAACGAGGACAACTAGAACCAATTTTTACGTATGAAATGGACGTCTACAATTTTTTATAACTCAAACCCTGCTTCGCTTTGTCTTTATGCACTACAACTGCAATGCTGTTATTTTATAATTTGTAAATAAAGCTTAACTCTTTGCTTGGTTTGTTTTATGATTAGGATTAGCATAAATAGGTTCTATTAAAGAATGTTTTTTGGGCTTGGCTGAACAAGCTTTTGCATTGCTAACGTTTAATAAAACCATTCAATGAAGATTTTAATAGTAGAAGATGACCAATTTATTACGGAAGCACTGTCACTAGTTCTATTTGAGCAACACTATGCAGTTGAAGTTGCCACAGATGGTCAGGCTGGCTGGGAGCTAGTAGAAGCTTTTACTTATGACTTGATTCTGCTAGATATAATGCTACCTAAACTCGATGGCATTAGTCTTTGCAGAAAGTTGCGATCGCAGGGATATCAAACGCCAGTTCTATTACTGACTGGTCGGGACAGTAGTCATGAGAAAGCTGTAGGTTTAGATGCAGGAGCAGATGACTATCTCGTCAAGCCCTTTGATCAAGAGGAGTTAGTAGCTCGCGTTCGGGCTCTACTGCGTCGTGGTAGTTTAACCTCACCTCCTGTACTGGAGTGGGGCTGTTTACGGCTTGATCCTGGTAGCTGTAAAGTAACTTATCAAGCGCAAGATTTACAGTTAACTCCCAAGGAATACTCTCTCTTAGAGCTTTTTTTGCGGAACAATCGCCGGGTGTTTAGCTGTAGTGCAATTTTAGAACACATTTGGTCGTTTGATAAAATACCTGGCGAGGAAGCGGTCAGGACTCAGATCAAAGGGTTGCGACAGAAGTTGAAATCAGCAGGAGCCCCTACGGATTTAATTGAGACGGTTTATGGCATTGGTTACCGCCTTAAACCAGTAGAAGCAACAACTGTGTCTCAAGCATCTCCTGAAATGGGTGAACAAACTGCTCAGCAGACACTGACAGCATTGGCTGGAGTTTGGGATCGCTTCAAAGGCAGAATTGGTGAGCAGGTAGGAGTCTTGGAGCAGGCTGCGGCAGACTTTCTGCAGAAGACGTTGGTAGTGGAACTACAGTCAAGAGCCCAGCAGGAAGCCCATACTTTGGCAGGCTCATTGGGCACTTTTGGTTTTGCGGAAGGCTCCCGACTGGCTAGGGAAATAGAACACAAATTTCAACCTAGTCAGTTTTTGAGCCAAAAGGAGGCAGTGCGCTTGTGTGAACTGGTGAGAGCCTTGCGCCAAGAAATTGAGCAAACTCCGGAAGGGCTAGTTTCAGGAAATAGGACGAACAAGGATGAGCATCCCAGATTATTGGTAGTTGATAATGATCAACACGTGGCTGAGCAATTGGTTGTTGAAGCACCTACCTGGGGATTACGAGCCAAGATAGCAACCAATTTATCTGAAGCCAGGCAGATGATCTGCTGTGACCACCCTAATGTCGTGCTGCTTGACCTGAGTGTTGACAATAACACTGAGAATGCTTTGAATTTATTAGTAGAGCTAGGTAAACGGACACCACCAGTACCAACGTTGGTCTTGTCAGCTCAAGATAATTTGACTGACCGGTTAGAAGTAGCCCGTTTGGGCGGACGCGCCTTTTTGCAAAAGCCAGTCTCTCCTGCTCAAGTGCTGAAGACTTGTACTCAGATGCTGCAACTTTTAGAGCCAGCGATCGCTAGGGTAATGGTAGTAGACGACGACCCACAGATTCTTGCTACCCTGCGGACTTTACTGGAGCCTTGGGGTCTGAAGGTAATAACTCTTGACGACCCACGGCGGTTCTGGGAAACGCTGGAGGCATCTGAGCCAGATCTGCTGATTTTAGATATAAGGATGCCGCATTTGAGCGGAGTTGAACTATGTCAGGTTGTGCGCAACGATGTCCGTTGGAGCGGATTACCAATACTTTTCCTCACAGCTCATACAGATGCTACTACTGTGAACCAGGTGTTTGCTGTGGGTGCAGATGATTTTGTGAGCAAGCCGCTCGTTGGGCCAGAACTAGTAACTCGTATCATCAATCGCTTAGAGCGAATTAAACTGCTACGGAGTCTAGCTGAAACTGATCCGCTGACTGGAGTGTCTAACCGTCATAAGTCAACCCAAGACATAGATAAATTTCTGTGGCTAGCCAAACGGCACAATCAACCTCTATGCTTAGCTATCTTGGATTTGGACCACTTTAAGCGGGTCAATGATCTCTACGGTCATATAACTGGGGATACAGTGTTGCGTCAACTGGGACAACTGCTTGTGCGCTCATTGCGTACTGAAGATGTGGTAGCTCGCTGGGGTGGAGAAGAATTTGTCTTAGGTCTGTATGGTATGACTAAAAATGATGGGGTGCAGAGGCTGACGAGAGTGCTAAAAAATCTATGCGAAGAGGAGTTCGGTGCCCCTGAATACCCAGACTTGCGGGTAACGTTTAGTGCTGGAGTAGCACAGTATCCTGAAGACGGTGTTGATCTACAATCCCTTTATCAGTCTGCAGATACAGCGCTCTATCAAGCCAAGGTAAGTGGACGTGCCCGCGTGTTACCTACGGAAATACCAAGATCTGAACTAAGTATCACTATCGGGGCTTAGGGAAGGGAAGCATCATTATGCGAACAAGTGAGCAAATTGCGGCTGAAATTGAGGAGAAATTTGGTTTTGTCCCGCCCTTTTTTAGCCCAGCTTTACAAAACTCGCAGGTTTTAGAAAACCTGTGGCAACAAACGCTTTCTGCATATGTTAATAATCCTCTGCCGCCTCTATTTAAGGAAAAACTTTCAGCGTACCTTTCTCGGTTCTGCGCGGTTCCCTACTGTATGCTCTGCCACAGTTGTTCCTTGCGTCCTCTTGGAGTGAAGGCCTGGGAGGTTTTGGAGATGCTTGAATCGTCTCCCCCAACTGTAGAAAACATTGATGAACACCTCAGGATACTTGCGGCGCAGCCAGAAATGACAGTCTGGTCAGAGTCAAACTCAGCACTCATAGTAAGCCTATTCTACTGTTCAGTATTCATTTATCTTGAACCAGACCGATCCAAGGAATGCCATCAAGAACTGAGGCGAATTCTAGGTTCTTTAACTTACCAGCACTTAGTCACGTTTATAGCTTATGTGAAAACATGCCATGTGTGGATGGAAGCTTACCCCGAAGTAGCGTATGAAGCTGACAAGCGAGTACAGGAAAATCTTGGTGCTTTTCTTGGGGACGAGCCTAGATTGGCTGACTTCTTTCGTAACTATCAAACGAAGGTTAGACGTGAACGCCGGAGCCGGGTAGAACAGTCGGCTGAGCTGGCTGAGCGTAAGCGGAATGAGTCGGCACTGCGGGAAAGGGAAAATCGTTTACGCGCTATCATAGACACCGAACCAGAATGTGTGAAGCTAGTTGCAGCCGATGGTACTCTATTAGAAATGAATAGTGCTGGCCTCGCTATGCTTGAGGCGGAGAGCGCTGATGTTGTGATTGGCAAGTCAGTTTATTCTCTTATTGCGACCCAGTACAAAGAAGCGTTCCAGGCTCTTAATGAAAGTGTTTGCCAAGGCAATAAGGGTACTCTTGAGTTTGAGATTATTGGATGTAAAGGCAACCGTCGATGGCTAGAAACTCATGCTGTACCACTGCGTAATGAATCAGATGGAACGCTGGCACAGTTAGCGATTACGCGTGATATTACTCAGCGCAAGCTGGCAGAAGAGGCCCTACAAGCGTTGTTAAAAGAATTGGCAGACATCAAGTTTGCACTGGATCAGTCTTCTATTATGGCAATCACTGATCACAAAGGAGCGATTAACTACGTTAATGATAAGTTCTGTCAAATCTCTCAATATTCTAGAGAAGAACTACTAGGACAGAATCACCGCATCATCAGTTCTGACTACCACTCGCAGGAATTCTTTAAACAGATGTGGGTGACTATAACGAGTGGACAAGTCTGGAAAGGCGAAATTAAAAACCGCGCCAAAGACGGAACTTTCTACTGGGTAAATACAACTATTGTGCCCTTCTTGAATACTCTGGGAAAACCCTATCAGTATGTGGCGATTCGTAGCGACATCACTGCTCGCAAGCGGGCGGAAGAGGCATTGTACAAAGCAAAGGATGAGCTTGAGATCAGAGTGGCAGAGCGGACAGCCGAATTACTTAGAGTCAACGTACAGTTGCAGTTAGAACTCGATGAGCGCAGGCGGGCAGAAGAGGCATTTGAGCGACTTAGTCGTCAAAATGAGCTGATTTTGAACTCGGTAGGAGAAGGAATCTTTGGGTTAGATTTGCAGGGAAGGACTACGTTCGTCAACCCAGCGGCAGCGAAATTGCTTGGATATCAGCTTGAAGAACTGCTTGGTCAGCTCATAGACGTGATTTTGCCCCATACCAGAGTGGACGGCATTCCGTATTTTCTAGAAGGGTCTCCCATTTATGCGTCACTTAGGAACGGAGTTGTCCATCAACTAACTAACCAATTATTTTGGCGTAAGGATGGTTCGAGCTTTCCAGTTGAGTATGTGAGTACACCAATTTGCGAACGAGGTGAGATTGTAGGGGTAGTGATCGCCTTTAAGGACATCACCGAGCGCCAAAGCGTAGAACGGATGAAGGATGAATTCATTTCTGTGGTCAGCCACGAACTACGCACACCCATGACGTCGATTCAGGGGGCTCTGGGAATGCTAGCAAGTGGTTTGCTAAATGCTGAACCAGCGACGGGTCAACGCTTACTAGAAATTGCAGTAGATAGCACTGAGCGTTTGGTGCGATTAATTAACGACATTCTCGACATTGAGCGCATCGAGTCAGGGAAGGTCCAAATGGAGCAACAATCTTGTGATGCTACCGAGCTAATGACCAAAGCGGTAGATGTCATGCGAGCTCTGGCCCAGAAGGTAGGAGTCACCATTACGGTTTCAAGTGTATCGGCTCAAGTATGGGCTGATCCGGATCGTATCATTCAAACCTTGACTAACCTACTAAGCAACGCCATTAAATTCTCGCCTCAAGGCGCTAGCATCCAGCTAAAGACTGAGCTTTACGAGGATCAAATTTTATTCCAGGTTGAAGATCAGGGGCGGGGTATCCCTGCTAATAAGCTCAAAACAATCTTTGAACGCTTTCAGCAAGTTGATGCCTCTGACTCGCGCAACAATTACGGCACTGGCTTAGGTCTGGCAATTTGCCGTAGTATTGTGCAACAGCATGGTGGTCGTATCTGGGTTGAGAGTATTCTGGATGAGGGCAGTACTTTCTACTTTACTTTGCCAATCCTAAGAGAGCCAGAGCGAGTCAACCCAGAAGCTGTCTTGAGCAGCCCTTTGGTGTTGATCTGTGATGATGACCCCTCGACTCTAAAGGTGCTACAAACCTTACTGAAGCAGCAGAACTACCGGGTTATTACCGTGACTTCCGGTCACGAAGCTGTAAAGCAAGCAGTACAATTGCAACCTGATGTAATTCTACTCGACCTTGTTATGCCTGGTATGAATGGTTGGGAAGTTATGGCTGCTCTCAACAAACGGGCAGATACAAAAAATATTCCTATCATCATCTGTAGTGTCTTAGTTTTAGAGGAAAGTGGTTACCCTAAACCACGCTTTATTGACTGGGTAGGTAAGCCTGTTGATGCAGTGTCACTGTTCCAGTCCCTCAAGCAAGCTCTATCCAAACAATTTCAGAGAATCCGCATACTAATAGTAGAAGACGACGTTGACTTGGCCCAAGTGCTGCTCACCATGTTCGAGCGCCACGGTATTGAATCTTTTCATGCTCAAACCGGGCGAGAGGCCATCCAACTCATTCAGCAATTAGAGCCCGATTTGCTGATTCTGGATCTGATATTACCCAACGGAAATGGTTTTGCTGTTGTCGATTGGCTTCAGCAGCATAGCTATCTGCATAATATACCTCTGGTCATATATTCTGCCAAGGACCTGGACGCTTCCGAACGAAAACGGCTCAGGCTAGGGCAGACAGAGTTTTTGACCAAGAGTCGAGTTACACCTGAAGAATTTGAGCAGCGAGTATTGGGTCTACTGCAGCGAATTACCCAGAACCAAGTTAAGGATGACAATTATGGCCACCAAGCGAATTCTGGTAGTTGATAATGAGCAGTATATTCGGGAAGTGACGCAACTTTGCCTACGGACAGTGACGGGATGGCAGGTTGAGACTGCTGGTTCAGGTAGTGAAGGTTTGATCAAGGCAGAAGCTGAGCAACCAGATGCAATCCTCCTAGACGTGATGATGCCGGACATGGACGGACTGACTACTTTTCAAAAGTTGCAGGCTAATCCTGTAACTCAACACATTCCCGTAATTTTGCTAACAGCTAAAGTGCAAGCTTCTGACCGTCGCCGTTATACCGAACTCGGAATGAAAGCAGCGATCGCTAAACCTTTTAATCCTCTAGAGCTAGCAGGTCAAGTGGCAGAAGCCTTAGGCTGGAGCTTAGAAGAAAATGTCTAAGTAGGGTGTGGGGCTTCTTTCCCCTCACAAGTTCCTCAAATTGTTGTTCTATAGCTAAAGCTAAGAGGCGTTAACCTTTAGACTCTGCAATCGAAGGGTTGAGGCCAATTCCTAAAAGTTTGAACCGACATTTCGGTTAGAGGTTTCTATGGAAAGCTTCGATTATGTGATTTTGGGCGCAGGACTCGGTGGACTTTCGGCGGCAGCTTGCTTGACACAACAGGGTAATCGAGTTTTGGTCTTGGAGAAACATTACCTGCCAGGGGGATGCTGTCATACCTTTGATTATGGACAGTACAGCTTCTGTGCAGATGTTCATTACATTTCTCAATGTGGTGGAGGACAAACAATTGCACAATTTCTCAACTACATTGAGCGAGATGTTTCCTTCAATTCGCTTGATCCGGACTGTATTGATCGCGTCATTACTCCAGATGCCGATTTCAGAATTCCACTGGGTTGGGAGAATCTTCGGCAACGATTGCTTTCTACCTTTCCAGAAGAATTGACTGCGCTCAATCGCTACTGTGACGAAATTAAGCGACTCCGTCAAGAAGTGCGCCAGCTTGTACACGATATTCACTGGTACGAGCAGAAATGGTCTGACTGGTTAAAGTTGCCGAAGTACTGGAATCTATTTCAGAAGCGCAATTGGACACTACAAGATCTATATGATCATGTGGGACTCTCACCTAAGCTGCAAGCTGTTTTAGCAGGACAAAGCGGCGATTATGCCTTACCACCCAATGAGATTGCGCTGATTACACACATCTCTCTTGTGTGGGACTATTCAGAGGGCGCTTACTATCCAAAACATCACTTCAAACAATTTGTGGATACGATCATCGAATCGATCACAGCAGGGGGTGGAATTGTGGAGTTTTCGACACCTGCTGATCACATTCAAGTGAATGCAGGAAGAATTACTAGCGTAATTGCTGATCACGACGTGTATGAAGCAAAGAAAGCATATATCAGTGATCTCGATCCAAAACTCACCGTGCAACTGATTCACGATGCTGAAGCACTCAGTGAGCGAGAGTACAAGCGTTTGACGGACTACGAATACTCCGCGAGTGCCTTTAATATCTATCTTGGATTAGATGATCATTTCGATCCGCAACGCTACGGGATCGGCAATTGGAATATCTGGTACTATCCAACCGGAGATCTCAATCAGGAATACCAACAACAGCTAGAGGGCGACCTGGATCATCCGTGGATTTTTCTGTCGTGTCCGACCACGAAATCAAACGAACCTGGCATGGCACCTCTAGGACATCATGTGCTGGAAATCGCAACTGTCTGCCCTTACCAACTCTTCGAGCATCTCCATAAAACTGATCCGAAAGCCTACAAAGCTAAGAAGCGCAAAGTTTATCAGCAGATTATGCGTAGTGTCAGAGATCTGATTCCTGATATTGATGATTACACCCGCATGAGGGTTTACGGTACACCGGCAACCAGCGAATTTTATCTTGGGCAACCGCAAGGTAATATTTATGGTGCCAAACTGATTCCTAAACAAGTGGGCTTAAATCGTTTGGGATACAAAACAGAATTGCCAAATCTCTTCTTTGTTGGTGCAAGTGCAGGCTATCCCAGTGTTCCAGGCGTAATCGGCAACGGAATGGATGTCGTCGAACTCCTAACAGGACAATCCGTTTGGCAATCTGCTTAACTCTTGAAGACATAACTTCCTGAATCTAAGCTTTGATGCCCATGGCTTCCTCACAAATTCCTCATTTTTTTTGCCTATAAGTGTAACTGTAGAACTTAAAAGCAATCATCTCTTCTTTTCAAACATTAAAAGTTTATTACCCAGTTATGGAACACAACCGTAGAACCAACAGTCAACTGCTAAGTTTCTTGCAAGAGCAACTTGCAATCTCAGCTCCTTCTATCGCCATAGCTTTACGTTACCACGATCAAAACCATGGCCCCCTGCCCATGATTCTCTGGCAGTATGGCTTGATTTCCTTGGAGCAGCTTGAGCAGATTTTTGACTGGTTGGACCAAATCTAGTTCAGACAAGGGTAAATACAGTTTTACCTCTATCCATTTCAGCTCAAGCTTTTGATTCTGCAAAAAACAGTTTGGAGGAAGGCAGTATGTTTCACAAGATTCTCGTTGCATTGGATAACTCTGCAGTCAGTAATCAGGTTTGTGATAAAGCGATAGCTTTGGCAAAGGCGATGGGGTCTGGCCTTATGCTGCTACATGTGCTGTCTCCTGAAGAAGGTAGTCCAGATATGAGTACATTCAACGTGGAATACTATTCAGGGCTAGGGGGAAGAACTCTGGAAATCTATCATGAGCAGTGGGATAGGTTTGAAGAGCAAGGTCTAGAACTCTTGCGATCACGCACTAATGAAGCAATTGCTGCAGGAGTAGTCTGTGAATTTACCCAACTCTCTGGCAACCCAGGTCGAAAAATCTGTGACTTGGCTCATACTTGGGGAGCTGATCTCATAATAGTTGGGCGTCGCGGTCGCTCTGGTTTAACTGAGTTGCTACTAGGCAGTGTCAGTAATTATGTGCTTCACCATGCTCCTTGCTCAGTCCTAACTGTGCAATATCCAGTAAAAACAAACACTCAGTTTGCAATAGACCAATCAAGCGAAGTTAGTGCCTCGATCTGAGTAACTGCTACATTGTTTTTCTAACCTCATAGAGCTAACCCAGGCATCGATTTAACCGTAGTTTACTGACTGCTCACCAACACATCGAGCGTCACCTTCTCTACAGAATAAGGAGGACGTTATGGCTACAGCTACCACATCAAAACAGCAGATCAAAATCAGCGCGACCAAACTGCTAATCAATAACGAGTGGGTAGATAGCATCTCTGGTAGCACTTTTGATACAATTAACCCCGCCACTGGTGAGGTTATATGTCGGGTTGCAGAGGCCGATGCACCTGACGTTGATAAAACAGTTAAGGTTGCCCGGGCTGCGTTCACAAGCGGAAAATGGGCCACGATGTTGGATACCCGTCGCGGAGAGTTACTCTATAAGCTGGCTGACTTGATTGAGGCACATGCGGACGAGTTGGCACGACTCGAAACCCTCGATAACGGCAAGCCGCTAAGTGAGTCGATGAAGATAGACTTACCACTAACAATTGCTTGCTATCGCTATTACGCGGGTTGGGCTGACAAAATTCAGGGCAAAGCTATCCCAATCAAGGGTCCATTTTTCTGCTACACAAGGCATGAGCCGGTCGGTGTCGTTGGTCAGATTATCCCTTGGAACTTCCCTCTGTTGATGCAGGCATGGAAGCTCGCACCAGCATTAGCTACAGGCAACACGGTCATCCTTAAACCTGCTGAACAGACGCCTCTAACAGCACTCCGCGTAGGTGAACTGATTATCGAAGCTGGCTTTCCGCCAGGCGTTGTCAATATCCTGCCAGGCTACGGACCAACCGCTGGCGCTGCCATCGCTCATCACATGGACATCGACAAGGTCGCCTTTACAGGCTCAACCGCGGTGGGACACTTGATCATGGAAGCTGCTGCTAAGAGCAACCTCAAGCGCGTGACGCTGGAGCTAGGTGGAAAGAACCCCAACATCGTCTTCGCTGACGCTGATATGGATGCAGCGATTGAAGGCGCACACGCTGCCCTCTTTTTCAACCAGGGGCAATGTTGCACTGCTGGCTCACGGCTGTTCGTGCAAGAGAAATGTTACGACGAGTTTGTTGCCAAGAGCGTTCAGCGGGCTAAGCAGCGGCTTGTCGGCGATCCATTTGACGAGAAAACGGAACAGGGTCCCCAGGTGAATCAGGAGCAGTTCGATAAAGTGATGAGCTACATTGAGTCGGGCATGCGGGAAGGTTCCCAACTTCTATGTGGCGGTAACCGAGTCGGCAAGCGCGGCTTCTTCATTGCGCCCACGGTCTTCGGTGACGTTCAAGACCACATGAAGATTGCCCAAGAAGAGATCTTCGGTCCGGTTATGAGCATTATCAAGTTCAAGGACTTAGATGAAGTGATTCGGCGGGCGAACTCCACCATGTATGGCCTCGCTGCAGCAGTATGGACCCGGGATATCACCAAAGCCCATGCGATCGCCAGAAACGTACGGGCTGGAACCATCTGGCTGAATTGCTACAACATCATCGATCCTGCCGTACCTTTTGGTGGGTTCAAACAGTCTGGAGTTGGTCGCGAACTGGGTGAGTACGGCCTCCAGCAGTATACCGAGATCAAGACTGTTACAGTCAAACTGTAGTTTTACGACCTTTTTCAGTTTGAGAGGTGAAAAGTATTCCCCCTAGCTAATCCAGTGGTTTTATTAGACTGTCCAACCGCTGCTGCACGGGGAGACATAACGTGAGATCGTTGCTAGATTTTACGTTATGGGGCACCAAGGAGCAGTCTGCGCAAGTCTCGCGGTAGATGGCGAAGCCAAGCAATTTTTGTGCAAAGCGACTGGGCCATAACCTAAAAAAACTTGTGAATTTAACCAGTTAATGTCGTTGGCTACTAAAGGTGACATTTCTTGATAACAGTGACGGCAAAACCAGTAAACTCCTTCAGAACGAGCATGGCGAAGTAGAGTATGAGAGCAGCACGGGCAAGTAGGCGTATCCATGATTATTTTTACAACTATTCTTTATCTTTGTTAAAGATAGATCTAAATAATGAGGAACTTGTGAGGAAGTCAGTCATTTTCTTAAGAAGCGTCCCCCCAAGACTTGGCTGCTAATCAATAAATACCCTCATAGAATAAAAAGTGGTAGTTCAACACCGTTGTACAGTATTTAAGAAAAAGTTTGACTTCTGCTAAAAGTAAAGTTTGGTTTCAGAAAACGTCTTCTCATTCTGAAGTGTTAAAGTAGTAATTGAAGCTAAATAGCTTCCCTGACAGATTCAACAGTCAAAGCTCAATTAAGTTAAGAGGCAAAAAAGCTGTTTTATTATCATCTGTCTCGTCAAATAACAACACCCAAATCGAAAGCTGATATTTCCTCAAAATAATAGTAAATAGGGGGCAATGTAACTGATTATCGCTATTTCAATTGTGAAATAGTCTAATCAGTGCAACCCTGAATAAAATGCTCAAAGAGAAGAAATAATTAAGCTGATAGAATCTTGGGTGTTGTTTTAAATACCAGCTGCTGAAGGTGCTGCTGTACAAGTCATTGTTAATGGCAAAACGCTAACATTGGTCCGCACGACACACTTCTTGTTCCTACAGCAAAGTCTTTAGTCAGCCAACGAGTTCAGGTTGGCTTTTTAAGGCTAAAATGCGCACTGCGTGAAGGATAATTTCTTGACGCAGTTGATGAACCTCCTTGACTTGCAGCTTTAAACTACGGGCGATCATTTCTGTAGACTGACCTTGTAGATAAAGCTGAAGCCACCGCACTGCAGCTGGTCCTACATGTTCTGCCAAATAGCTCATAAATTCCTGTTGTACTAAGGTCCGCAGCACCTGTTGTTCTTCCAATAGTTGAGTGACTTGGCAATGCGTGGTAGTTTTAGGATCTAGCAGATTGGTTAAATCTTCACTGTTTTGTGCAAGGCTCTCTTCAGAAACTAGCTGAATCAATTCCTTGGTAGGCACTGGCGTCAGAGAGTTCCAATGACAACTGCGCAAGTAGCTGAAAAACCGGTGTACCAATAGCGGTTGATTACCCACTGGGTGCAAACAATACTCTTCCGTACTGGCAAACAGCAGAGCGTTTCGCAATTCAGAATTATTAGAACAATGGGCAATCCAAACCATTTGCTGCTGCATATAACGTTCGGTTTGCAGTAAATCTTGGATAATCTTCTGTAAAGCATCCACAACAGCCAGCTGGTTCTCACCACTTTTATTAATCCATTTGTGTATTTTGTTACATTGCACCACTAAACTGCCAAGCCGAGTAATGAGATTGCGATAAGCCCGCTCTGACCGTAGCCCCAAGTAACGGTGTCGTAAAACGCGATAGCGATATTCGAGCCTTTGCTGAGCAATTTCCATCTGAGTATGATTGAGCATCTCAAACCGCTCTAAGTCGCTTCCTAGTAGCCAGCTAATAACACTTTCTCTAATAGCAGTGCTTTGTTCCGGATACTCGCAATAAATCCGCGAGCGCCAAGAAAGCGTCATGTCTAATGCTAACTTTGTCATGAGATTGCACTCCTTAAATCCTTGGTTCTAAATTTGCACAACAACTCGCATTTATCACACTTACTCCCTTTGATAACAGTTATTATTATTTCGTGAGTTCTAGTGTGGGGATAAATATGCTTGCAGTCTTCACATTTGACCAATGACAGTCACACTTATATCTTGGTAGAGAGATTGTGCTCCCAAGCAGTGCGAAACTAATTTTCACTTCTTGGAGTTGCCTTTTACTACATGACGTTTTGTTAACTGAAGTTTAAGCATATTCATCAACATTCTTGATTGAAAAGTTAACATCTTGTTTGACGCGTAGGCTTTCACAGGGAATCTTGTCCGCCAGAATCGTAGTGACCATAGTCGTATGAATTTCAAGCTGAGCTTCTGGCGGGGCCTCAAACAAAAGACATTTTCCTGGAAAGACAACGCGCTCAAAGTACCAACTTGAGATATTCGTAATCCGAGCAATCTGAGTTTTACTGGTAGTGTTAACATAGCTACATAAGACTTTCTCACAACATTCAGAGTCCCTGAAGGAGGTCAATTCTTGCCCTGCATGGCTTTGCAAACCTCGTAAACCTAACTGCCTCTTGTCTTCTGTTAAAATACTTTTGTTAATCACTGTACCTTG
>QQTW01002163.1_pt1 | contig 14166 bp, 15 predicted proteins | sample 1904831 | NCBI WGS metagenome assembly QQTW01 (sample SAMN09435610, study PRJNA476489) | Subsurface metagenome, whole genome shotgun sequencing project. | reverse complement strand
CCGAGGAGCTCGCGGTCGCGGCTGTCGTCGAGGCCGGACCGGAAGGGGATGCGGATGGAGTTGTTGATGGGAGTGCTTCTGCGGCTGGGAGTACGGCGGGTTGATGGGTGGGGATCGGTTGGCGTAAATCGTGCTCTGAAGCTGAAGGTTGGATATGTTTGAACAGTTGCTGAGTTGAGGAGTTCAGGGGACAGGGAGACGTGATCTCCATGGGGGGCTAGGCTATATGTTGCAGCTAGCTTTGTTCTGAGGAGGACGAAGAGTCATCTTGGCCGGACGGATGAAAAGAGCTATCAACGATACCGTAGCTCTTGAACTAGCTCGTGGTCATTTAATCTTCTGTGCCGTCCTGCGATCTCGAGGCAGTGCACGCAAGCGCCTTGGCCCTGGGTTCATAACTGGCCACTAAGATGAAATTTAAATAGGTGGTCACGATGGTCCGCCTCGGCTTAGCAGCGTTCGCGGCAGCGCGTATCGTGTATCAGTGCTTTTATCGCGTCTCTGTCACAGTAGATTCTTCGTCCAATCGCAGGAGCTTGGTGCCTGTAAGCTCCGGCTAAACTTCGGTACGCTCTTGATTAAGGATACCACCGCCACCACGACACTAGCTCAGCGAACTTCAAGGATGTATGGACTTCTACTGTATCTAAGCGGAAGGTCCATTACGCTTTTACCAACTCCAGACCCTTAACATCCCTGTTCAGGTCCATACAATCTCACGAGGCCATGGCCGGTCCGATCCTTCATCACATACACTATATATTCATAGGCAGCTTTTATGAGAATGGGAAAACTTTGCGCTCTTCTGGGAAGACTCCACAATATGAATGGCGAGCGCCGCCATGAGAGACAGTCTTTGGACTCTTATTTTCCTTTTAGCGACTTTCTTCTCTGGTTCGCATGCTCTACAAACGAGACCAGAGCTTGTTAGCCTCGAGCCACGTCTCCTTGAGACACGACAATCCGCCTCAGCTACGTGCTCTTACTCGGCTACTCACCTCCCATCGGCGAAACAGAACAGATATCACCTCTCCATCCGATTACCTGGGATCTGGTGGACGGCAATATGCCGTGAACGGCTCCTCGTACAAAGAGTTACGGATCCGATCCAGCATAGATGTACCAGAACATGGGCCGAAAAGGGGTTGAACAAAATATACGATGGACAGTTTGAAGCTCGAGTTGAAGACGGCAAGTGCGTGGTCAAGATCGAAGTCGCGATAGAGGCGAATTCGGATGAGAGTTTTCCAACTTTCCACGATGATTGTGTATTGGCTCCGCGACCGGAGTTATGCGGGCTCAGACCTAAATATGTACCATGGCCTTCGGACTGCCACTTAACTGAGGTAGGTCACCGCAATCGTCCGAATAGCCATTTGAAAAGAAAGACACAAGTTGACCTTAGCCTTCTACTCGATCAAGCACTCGACTGCTTCGCAGATAACCCCAGCTCCAGAGCAATTACCACCAGCAGGAGAGACCGCTGCCCCACCAGCCGAAGAATGGCAGTGGAGGCGATACAAGCAGCCGTACACAAACGAGGAGAACGAGCGGCTGCTGCAGCTGGGAAGAGAGAACTTGTCATGGGGAGAAATTGCCGAGCGGTTTCCTGGTCGCACTCAGAATGGGCTACGCAATCAGTGGTACAGACTCACAAGAGATCCGAATGCGCTAAAGAAGACCGGACGTCCGTTCAGACCTGAAGAGGACAACCTCCTGTTGAAGATGGTCGAGGCAGGCGAGCCATGGCCCGAGATTAGCAAATTCCTCAAGGGTCGGACCGAGAGTTCGTTACGGTCGCGGTATGAGACTCTGACGCGCGGTCGACCGAAGACGTTAGCGCCCGGTTCCCGCGGGGCTCCCTTATACGAGCCTGAGGAGGACGCGCTTATAAAGAAGCTGAGAGAAGAAGACAAGTTGAGCTGGCCGGAAATAAGAGACAAGTACTTCCCCAATCGATCCGCGAAGGCGTTGTCGACGCGGTACAACTCCGTAAGAAAAGGGGTTCGAGGACCAAATAGGGTGAAGCCTGGGGCAGCTTCATAAGAAACGAGCGAGACGGCCAAGTGGTCGAATAACTATACGAACTGCTTCCCGACGTGATCATCTTAGGTATTGCAGGTGCACTACAAGCCAAGACAACAGTTGGCTCACTGCTTGTGCGGTTGGGAGTGCCGTGGAAACGTAATCAACGAGCAATTATCGAGATTACCAACTATCTCTACATACACTCGCTCCAGGGCTTTTAAAAAGCAAAGCGAGCCGTTACCATACGCGTGACGCAAATACCGTGAGCCTTCATTGCGACTTAGGCGAAGCCGCAACTTTCAGGTTGAGTCGGGCAGACCAGTCCACAAGATTTATGCTTCACACACTAGAAGCCGACTTATAAAGGCTCCAAGAACAAACTCGCGATTTGACAGCAAGAGGTGCTTGAACAAATCACTAAAAAAAGCAGTATTATAGCATATCTCAAATCTCGGTGTCCATTCTCGTTATTTCCCATGGGTGATTCTAACCGCCTTTACGAGTTGGACCACATCATCCTCCTACTCAGTTACAAAGAACTCATCAACCCCCCGTCATGGCTAACATCCGACTTCACCATCACGCCCGGCGGCCGGCACGCCGACGGCAAGACCGAGAACAAGCTCATCATCTTCCAGGACGGGACTTACATCGAGCTCATCGCCTTTGTAGATGACAAGCCGAAAAACCGGCAAGGTCACTGGTGGGGCGATAAGGATTACGGCTTCATAGACTACGCTCTTACATCATCGTCGTCGGCGACAGCTAGTGACGCATATCTGGACGCAGTAAGACAACGCGTCGAGCGCGTCGGGTTTGCGACTTCTCAGGAAAACAAGCACCATGAGGATCATCAAGACACAGAACATGTTGAACCCCGATTTCCGCCGTCATCTGTCGCACGCTACGCCGAACCTCAAGAAGGCGGCCGCACGCGGGCCGACGGCAAGGTCGTGCGCTGGCGCGTCACGTTCCCCACGGGCGTCGCACGAGGCCAGATTCCCTTCTGGTGTCAAGATCTGACGCCGAGGGAGCTGCGCGTGCCTCTCGCAGATGAGGCGGCGACGCGGCATCCGTGTGGTGCGCTGGGTGTGGCGGGGCTGACGGTGCTTGTGCCGGAGAGGGTGATGGATGGGCTGCGGGAGTTGAACGGTGCTGTGGTGGACCAGGAGTATGTTCGGGAGAATCATGATAGCGCTTGGAGTTGGGAGCTGGGTGTACCGCGGACCAAAACGGGAACGGTTCGTGTCTGCCTTGATGCGCTCACGGAAGAGGAGGAGTGGAGGGGAGTTGCTATTGAGAGCGTTGGATTACGGACAGCGGATGGCACAGTAAAAACGCCTATGGCCTGAGAAGTCTATATGGAGTCTTGTGTAGAAGATTGAAAAGTTCATTGGAGGTTCGAATTACATCAATAAAATCATCTTACATGTACCTTGAATCTACATAGCTGGGGCGACCGTATCAGAGCCTTGAGCTGTCCCCGTTGACGAGCACATAGCGGTATCGGGCCTTGTTAGCTTCCATGTCTTTGACAGCCTGATTAGCTTCCTTCATCGGCCTCTCCTGAATCCAAGGCTTGACCTGCTTATCCGCCGCCAGCTGCAGCATCTCTCGTATCTCATCCGGGGACCCGATTATCGATCCGCCAATCTTGACGCCCTTGGCAATCAACGCAAAAGCGTTGATGGCAGGCAGTCGGTCCTCGGGCGCGCCAACCTGGATGAAGACACCCATCGTGCGAAGCAGCTGCAGATACTTCTGCAGCGGCATGTTGGGCGATGAAACGGTCGAAATCAACAGATCCACCGAGCGCGAATGCTCCGTCGCCCAGTCCTTCTCTTCATCTATCGCGATAAACGCATCCGCACCCATCTTCATCGCATCCTCCTTCTTCGCCATCGTCCTCGAAATCACGACGACCTTTTCCGCGCCCATCGCCTTGGCGAACAGCAGACCAAAGTGCCCGAGCCCGCCAAACCCGACAATCCCCACCTTCTTCCCCGGCCCGGCCCCGTTGCGCTTCAGCGGCGAGTACACCGTGACGCCGCCGCACAGCATGGGCGCCGCCTCGGCGCTGGGCAGCGCTTCCGGGATGCGGACGACAAAGTGCGCCGGCCCGCGCCAGTAGTTGGCGTAGCCGCCATAGGTCTTGCTGCCGTCGGGATACTTGGCGTTGTACGTGTCGATCCGGTGCGCGCAGAGGTTCTCGAGCCCCGCCGAGCATTCCTCGCAGTCCGGTTGCAGACACGAGGACGATTGCGCGCCGACGCCGGCGCGGTCGCCGACCTGGACGTGCTTGACTTCGGACCCGGCGCGAGTGACGGTTCCGACGATCTCGTGGCCGACGCAGCAGGGGTAGAGGGTTTGGCCCCACCCGCTGCGGAGAGTGTGCAGGTCGCTGCCACATATCTGGATGGAGAGGGTCAGCGATTTCTTTTGCACTCGCGTGGTTCAGAAAAGGGGGTTCCTACGCCGCAGTGTGTGATTTTGATGTCGACATCTGTCTCCGCGAACGGCTTCGGCTCGTACGACTGCCAGACCATGTTCCCTATGGCATTGCCGTCAAGGCCCATCCAGCCCTCGAAGGTATATTCGGACACCATGGCTATTAATGCTCAATCGGATCCGCAGGTTGTCTGTGGAGGGGGTTTGGCCGTCGAGATATTGTGCTTAAAAACCGTCGCGCTGCCTCTTGAGGGAGACCTCTGGTGGCGATCATTTTCAGCGTCATGATTCCCAGCTTCCAAGGTTTGATGTCATCTCGGCACACAATCGCGGCCGAGGTTGGGACTGTTACTTTCAAGAATCCGTCGCCGGTGGATAATTTTCCAACGCTATCGACCGACGTTTGTCGAGTGGTGCATATCGGATCCGGTTCCGGCAGTGCCACAAGCCAATCAGAGCAGCACGATTTGACACCGCGGAACTGGATCTGATTCGGTTATCGAGGTTTGGACTGCATGTGACATTTCAATGTTCCCAATATCGTCACACCAGTTGTCGAGATGAGCTTTCAAGCGGCTGAAATGCTATCATTCAAGCAGTACTGTTCCGACGACTTGCCACAATCTAACACACCCGACGCCCCTTCAAGATGAACTGACGATCATACAATCTGCCATGAGCAAACATCATGAGGCGTCTAAGCATAGCAGCATGCTCCCGGCGAGATGCGGCTACGGACCTCGTCGCTCTCAATATGGACATACTTGAAGGGTATACTCAACGAAGAAAATAGTAATCAAATATTAACAAGAACGATCTCATCAGATTCGGAAGCATGTACAGTCACAAAGGACCGACAAATGCTCAGAAGGTTGGCACTAAATGGGATGCGCCAAACATCTTCGCCGCGGGACTGGATGTCGACTGTGCCGACTATTGCGCGGAGAGAACGGATGCCACATTCGCCGAACTTGTCTTCCCAGCATCTACTCAAGGCTCGATAAAAGCGAAGAAATGGAGAATACCGTCGTTAGCCTGAAAATGTGTCATTTTGGCCTCGAAGCCCTGTTGAAAGCAATCAGTCTCGGCATTGGTCTAGCATTGGCTGGTAAACTTACCACGGCTTCTTCTTCGCTAAGAGTCCAGGAGCGGAGCTACTTTATCGTCTTTTCTGGCCTCGACTCGTCGCATGATGACAATAAGCGGCACACGGTTGTTCGCCCGGGATAATTCCTGTCACTGGCTTCGCCTGGGAGTCCTTCAATGGGCCCAGTGATCTTCATGGCTTAACCAAACCACAACTCGGCCTTCCTTGATGTCATCCTATGACAAATTAGCTTCTTGTTGCAGTGCGGAAATGGTGAGAAGCATACACAATGCTGACTCTTTGGTCCTCTGAAATTTGGCTTTGCACACGGCAGGACCGTATTCATCCAGGACAGGTCTTCACTGACGGCTCGGATGTAGCATCTTCCATCTTTGAATTCTGGCTCATCGTGACTCCATCTGAAGCCTGGCAGCTGAATGTTGAGAATACGCTCGCTGATATAATAGTCCGAAATCTGAAGCAGCCGTTCGAGGAATTCAACATTACACTCTTCTGGCGTCCAGCGGTCGGCGGCTGCGAGCTCCAAGAATATGCGCAGGTAAGTCTTGGTGTCGTCGCTGCTTCTGACATGATAGTAGGAGCACGACGAGGTTCCGTCACCGGGCCGGTCGTCCACAAATCGGGCGTTGACCCTATGCAGAGCTGGACTGGGATCCATACTTAAGGCACTCGACGCAACTACAAAACCAAGTAGGGGAAGAAGCCTGAGAATGAACCAGGAACTCATCTTGAAAGATGTTCGGATAAGAGGCGTGACGAGATGTGGGTAGAGTGGTCGAACAGCTGTCCAGAGGCATGACAAAAAGATCTCGGAACCCCAGAGGCATCGAATGGGTGGATATGCCTTAAATGCACGACCACTGCCGACCAAAAAAATCCGGGAGCTTCCCATCTAGGCCACCACACGGAAATACAGCGCTACCCCAGGCCTCTCCGGAGCATCAGCCGACATTGCCACTTTGGCTCGAGACGTGTTGTTTGAGACACCATGGACGCCTTGACAGTCGCGCAAGGACATCAGACGGTCACTGCACACACAACACATTGGAGCCTCCTGATCGTGTACGCAGCAGCTGTTAATGTTTCATGCGAAGGAGAACAACGCTAATTGAGAGGAAGTAATAACAAATCAGAGATCGACATCTTGACAATTGATCTGGTCCAAGTCTTCAAGCATCGAAGGATGTTAGATTCAAATGGAGAAATATCATGGTTCGACTCATGTTCGTTAATCGTGTTCCTCACGCACCTGGACCCTGCAGAGAATGGACTTTACCACTACAGCACACCGCAAAGGCAGAATCAGATGATACCTATGTATTCTGATGCTGCCGAAGAATGGCTCAAGACCCTGTAGTGGAGCCGGTCGGCTTTGCGCATTTCAAGGGACGAAAGTGTCGTCACAGGGTCCGAGCTAGACGGAAAACGGTTCTTGGCAACGGGTCGACGATCCCGCATGCGGCAATCAGTCATCCTAATCACAACCTTCGCACCTTCCTCTGTCCGACTAGAGCATTCGGGAAATTCAAATCACACACAATTCTCCGATTCTGAGGCTTTCAAAGGATTGAGATCGACGGGCCCCACGACTTCTTCTCGGCCCGCAAACTTGTGGAATGGGGTAGGCCGCCACATGGTTTCATCTCTATCGATATTATACTGTGGAGTCTGGACCCACCTACATTGAACGTATTAGGCATCTCTTTCAACGGTGTTTCTATTCACTACTACTCAATTAGTTCAGCTATGCTCGATTTGCTCGATTGGTCCTTTTGGAATCACCTTATACTCGGGTCGCAACCATCTCACGATAAATTAAGGGATCGAGTACCAGCCTGAACCGCTTGAAGCGACACTTGATAGCACAGGTGGTGCTCGGCATGCTCTGAGCTGCTTAGAAGAGAACCACCAGTGTTTCTAACTCATGTGACCTAACGCTCAATATCATCATTCCGCTCGAATGCCGGTGATGACGAAGGGTCATAGCCGTTTACAGAATCTACGGAAATCGCTCAAGCTGCTGTCTAGTATCGGCATGGATATTTCATATGCAGAACCTTCGTTGCGCGATCTACTTCGGCCTTCCGCCGTTAGCCACCTGGGCCGAGCATGACAACTCGACGTCGTGCTCTGGACTTGTTGGCGGTGCTAGTGGATGGTGTTCTATTTATCCCACCAGCTCCCCGAGACCCAATCAGCCAGTGCCATCCTGAAGTGACTACGAAATCGTACGGGCCCAATGACTGGTCTAACTCTTGAGATTCGCGCAAGAATTTGGCCAACGCGATATGTATACAACATGCACACGCAGATGCCGGATCCTGTAAATGCTGACAAACCTCAAACGCCTTGCTGATCGAAAATCAAAATGCACGACCTTTTATATCACCCTTGATGAAGCTTTTTCACCCTCTGCGTGCCTTCGTACAGTGCCCTATCGACGGCTGCTGCCACTGTCAAAGTTCCGCCGATCACGGCGCAAACACCAACCAGGAAACCCGAGAAGCTCTTGCTGCGCGTCTCGCGGTTGATGACTTTCATTGGCGAGATGTCCTGGCAAAACATCAATGTCAGCATGCGAGGACATGAGCATCGGCACCCGCAACCACTCACGTAGGCAAAGAAAACACCAGGAATGCCTCCTTTGGCATGTAGTCGCTCCTTGTGACCCTCCGCAGCATCACTGCCACCGGCAAGACTACGCTTGTGGCTCGTGACCGAGTACTGATGGGCTTCAATGCTACCATCAGCTCCATGGCCGTATCTGCCCAGGGCGCTGTATTTGCGTGGGCCAGTCGCCCGGGCTTGATCCCAGCCGAGCGGCAAGTATGCTGTGGATACGACCTTGACGAAGTACATGAAGTTGTACGCTTTATCGTTTGTACTCTGCTCGGTGTTGTCCAAGGGGTTGAGATGATGGTTTGACCAGACGCTGCCTCCACTCTCCAATTTGCTCGTGACCGAGTCCGGTAGCAAAGGTCCAAACCTCAAGTGGTGAATCTTGTGGCTGAAAGAGTGATCTCCTTGCCTCAGATAGATGTCCAGGTCGTGCACGTGTCTGGCGCCGTCGCTGAAGCTCTTCCCCGGCGCGAAATGGAAGTTTCCGATGACCTTGTTCACCCGGATGCCGCCCTCGATCCTGCAGCCCTCGCGGCGCTGCTCCTCCAGATGCTCGGCGTAGTGCTCCCGCTCGCACTGCTCAACCCCCTCGCCCTTGCCGAACGACCACGACACGCTCGCATACGCCTCTCGCACTTCGTCGCAGGTGTTGCAGCATCCTTCCTTTTCGGCGTTGGCGGGTGGCGTGGCTCCGTAGCAGCTGCCGCAGTACGAGGCGTCGAGGTGAGGCGCCTGGTCGTCGTTTCTTTCACGAGGATGTCAGTACGTGTTTGTGCTGGCAGCGATGGATGGGGTGGCAGAGTCGTTCCCGGGAACGAAGACCAAAGCAGTTGGATGTGAGCGTGCTTACAGCTTCAATTGGGTGATCTGCATGATCTTTCCACCCTCAGACTCTGGTGACAGTCTCATCTTCTTGATTCCATGCATCAGTCCGGTCTGTATCTCGCCAGACACATCCATCACGTCCAACGTGAGGATCTCGCAAGGCATCCGGGGAAATGTTATATTCAGATGAATCTCCATTCTCTCCCCTGTCGCAAAATGTCAGCCTCGTCTGAAGCATCCCATCGCTTCCAACCTATGCTCATATACTTCGAACGTACCTCTTCCTTTGTCCACGACAAGCTCCGGCCGTACAACTATCCGCCGGTAGTCTGTCCATTCTCCCCACACCAGCCACAGGACCGCAATCAAGCTCACGATGGTCACGATTCCTCCCGACGTCGTCCGTATCCGAGCATCTTCGACAGTCTTCGTGAAAGCATCGAGCCGGGTGAACCTTGATTTGGCCGGCATGGTTATATATGTATGCGATTGACGAGGACTGAGTCTGCGAGTCGCGTTTATATGGGAGGGCTGAAGAACCGCAGAATGCCCCGCCGGGTGCCGCCGAAGGAAGAATTCTGGCCTGGGTGTATGGGTACAAGAGACGAACTCCGAGAGGAAGGACTCAACTTGCGCTAAGTAGAGACAAGAAGGATAACGAAAGAATAAATGCGCTCAATCGCGCAACCTGAGCGCCATACAATCAATGGAGTAGTATCGAATCGAAACGTTCAACAACACCCTCAAACGTTCAGCCCAAGAGGCCAGTTCGCGCCAAGCCGGGACAGGTACATATGTACAAGTATCCAGGTACCTAGGTACCTAACGCGATACCGATTCACGATTAGCGCCACGGCTCCGGCCGCCACCTCACTTGAACGACGTCCGTCCTTCAAAAGCTCAACGGTATATCAATCCTGCTCCCCAGAAGCCTCAAACTCCAGTCACGGCGCAATTTTACGGACCATCAACAGACCTGTTTCGTGTTAGTCTTAGTGCTATTAGTCTGACATTGATCGGAACGAACTGGCCGCAAAAGGGGCCTTCTTCATATGATGACCCACTCCGTGACGACGGATGCAATACTGAACAGAGGCCTGGCAGCTGTCCGAAAAGACCGTACGACTAGCCAGGAAGCGTGCCATACCATCTCAAGGTTCAGGAGCTCCAGCTGATGGCTTCTAAATGGCAACCGACTGACGACTTTTCTTTGTTGAATACAGCTCTCATATCGAGTCCACGGACTTGTTGGTATAATCTCTATACCGAGACGCCCAAAAGCGGCGAAGCCTTTCATAGCTTCTATCACATAGCTCTAATCTAGTTTTTCAAGATCTCCTCGTCGGGGTTCACAAATGCGTATACCCTCTGTATTCATCGTCGAAGGACAAAGGAAATTTGAAATGCCGCTTTCGTATTGCAAAGGCATTGTGAGACAACAGGTAGGGGCTTGAATCTTCTTTGTCGCTCATCCCACAACTGGGCTTTCTGACCTTGGGTTTGCCTTTCTTTTCCCTTTCTCCTCGTCGCTCAAAACCGTGACGTTCTTCCACGGCTCTGTCATCCCATTTTCTGGGCAACTCAGGCCGCCAAGTGGGACATCATCCCTAGTGTCATCTTTTCTATTTGCCACAACCATGGCGAAGCGTGTCCGTTCCTTCCGCTCTTTCGTCAAGACAGTTGCCCCAGCGCAAAGGGACAAGCAGGGATCGGTATTACCGGCCTCGTTCGAAGATCAAGAAGCTGTCTATTCGCCGTCTGGCCTGAAGCGATCATCCAGTGTTTATAGCACCCCCACCGAAACAAATCCGCAAGGTCCGAACCGCTGGTCTGAGGTGGACAAACAGAATGAGCTTCCTTCCCACCGGAACATTTTTGCGCAGGCCGCAAGTTTCACCGCGAGTAGTCCGCAGCTCCACCGGCCGGACTTGATACCTGAGCCGGTGACATTCTTGGAACCGAAAACATATTCACCGCCGCGAACCGAATCGACTAGCGGCGGGGGGCCGAGTCCTAGCTCTTCTACCAACGATGCATTTTCGACTCGCAAGGCCTCTTTCAGGCGTCCACGGCGTGACGATCCAAAGCCGGAAGCCCGAACCGAACAGAACAAGAGTCCAACCGGGCCTGCAAGACAAGATCAACACCAGACTATCAAGGAGGCATGGTGGAGCGAGGAAGTCATGCAGTCTTCAGCTAGCATCGCATCCGCTGCCAAGACTGGGCCACAAAGGAAGGAGAGGGATAATTTTGACTTCCAACCTACATCAGGCCCGGTGTCTCCCACTGAGGTGTCTCCCACTGAGGTATCTCCGCCCAGTCCGAAAACCCATCGACAACCAATTTTTGTAGAGGTATTCGATAAGGACTACAAGGATGAAGACAAGGCTTCAGGTAGCCTAAGGCGTGGCAGATCCAGGAGACGACAGCCCCCTTCTCGTACGAGAAGTAAGAGAAGCAATGCGCGCCTTGTGCAAGCGGCTCGCCGGTCCAAGAACCCTCGCAGAATGGTTCCGGTTGAGCGAACCATAAGCAAGAACGATGGGTGGGAAAGCGAGAGCGGTTCCGAGTACGAAAGCGGATTTGATAACCACGAGATTTCGACTGAAGCACACAAGGCTCCTTCATCGAGACGCCAACCATCGAGGGCTCTGCCTCCCTTGCCAAGGGGTGTTTGCGCTGCAAGCAGTAAAGGGGAAGATTTCAGACTGGAGACGACACTCGTCCCTCCACCGTTGTTCTGGCATAAGAATGGATCTGCTCACGTGGCTTCTCCCGGCATGCCATCAGACATAGAACCCAAGCGTCAACGCTTTGTGAGAAAGGCGAGTGTGGGCCACAGGGGCAATATGCCCAGGAGACTGCCCCCGCCTTCTGAGCTGCCTCTGAAGATGACACTGCCAGAGCAGCAATGGAGGGACTTGGGCAACGGTGAAAACGAGCATGGTCTAGTCAATTCGGCCTCAAGCCAGATAAGACCAAAACTACCAGGTCCTCCCAAGCCGTATGCCCCTCCTCACCACCCTGCCGACTCTGTCAAGAAGTCGAAACGTCCGCCGGAGTTATTCGTGGCGCACCGGCCGAGGGAAAAGGCTTCCTCCATAGGTCCTCGGCCGGGGCTGACGATCATAACAAAAGGAGCCAGCAAAACCGCAAGACAACGAAAAGCATCGCATCCTAGTCTTCCGCGTTCGATCGCCGCTGTGGGCCCGTCTCTTCCTTCGCCATCTCCGGAGAGGGTCCGCATCGATCAAGCACCGCCATCTCCAATGGCTCTGCAAAGAACTCAACACGATCCAGGAGACTCGGCGCAGAAGTCCAGCGCAAACGACTTGGGCCGTGGCGTAGGAGCTTGGTGGAGATCCAACAGAATGCAAGAGCGATCGCTGAGCGACCCGGTTCCCGATCAGCCCTCTCAAAGTCCCTATGCTGAGGTTTATGGCACGTTGTCACCATATCAGGCTGAACCCGAGGAGGCCACGTATCCACGTCTCATGGAACAAGCACCGTCTCCGAATCAAATGACAACGTTTGGCACCGACGACACTCCCTTTACACCAACGAGGCAAGTCGCCGCCCGTCTCATGTCAAACGTGCACGATGCTCTGGATAAAGTCCGAATGTCGAACCCGTTCAGATTGGCGCATGTCGGTTCGTCGTCCCGGGCAATATCAGCATTCCATTCTGCCAGTACAAGAGACTTTGGGGGTTCTGCGAGCCATTCCGCACCGTCGAGCCCTGCCGCGGCAAGCGGTTGGCAAGTCTCCTCGGACCCCGACAATGACGGCAGCGCAAGACCGTCCTTGGAACGACCCTCTCTGTTCAGAGTAGCTCTAGATGCCAAGAGGAGTTTTGAAAGAACAGAGAGAGTCAGGCGTTTGAAGCGGGAGATCAAGTTCGTTGGACCGACCGATCCAAATTCAGTCGCCAACGGACATGCCGACAGGCACAGCTCAGAAGAACACACATGGTTGTAGGACTTTATGCTTGATCTGGACGGGAAAATAACATACCTCTACTCAGGAGATGCCGTTGCCTATTCGATTTTGTCCTCTTGGAGTTTGAAATCATGGGATATGTTACAACGTGTCTCAGTCTTGGTGTAGCAGTCACAACCTCTGCATCTCGAGTGTTGGAGATTGCCGTGTGAGATTCAATGAGGTACAGCAATGGATGAATGTTAAAGCCCTTTGAGTTCGGGCAGGTGTGAGTGAAGTTTGTTTGCTCGCCCTAGCAGGCTGGTTTGGACGTGGGTTAAGGATATATATCTATTTCACAGCGCAAATCAGTGGCCGATGTGGCCTAGTGGTTGGGTGGTCTCCTTCAGTCAAATTTCCTATTTCCTTCTGTCAATTCAAATTTCCTAAATCTCTTAAGGCCACAAAAACCAGCCCAAAGGGTGCCTGGCCAGTTAAATCGGTTTCCTCGGCCCGCGTTAATTCGCGGAAGCTAGAGTTTTGCTCTTTTGAAATCTGATTTTTGGAGCTTTTTCTAAACTGGACTGAGGTCACGATGCTACTGATGGCTTCAGGCCTAGCACCGGGCAAAGTCTCATAGAGCTATCAAGTCCCACTCAATGGCCATTTATGATTGTCTATTCTGCCTGAACAGCGTAATGAGACACGCTTGTTTCGGACCTACTACCTCTCACTGGCATCTCCGTTGTCACGCTTCGCCTTCCTATCCTTTTTTTTCCTCCTCTGACACCTCCACTTCATTGCGTTCTGATTTAGCACCCAAGCTGCCAGAAGCCCGCCGGCACCGCTCAAGATGCCCATGGCAGTGAAGAACCAACCTTGTCCGATTCTCTGCGTCAGAGGTTGCAACACCGCAATCGCAGCCGCGCTGAAGCCGCACCGCACGAGGTTGCCTGCCGTTGCAGCCGCTGCCGGCGTCTCAGGAAATCCGTCGACGAGCAGCGCATTGAACATATTCAGAATCCAAGTAGCGAGGAACCCCATCAAAGCTTGCAAAATCAAACTCACAGCGGCATGCGTATGCCTACGCAGAGCCCAGCCGTACCCAGTCGTGACAGTACAGGAGAGGTAGTAGGTCCGAAACAAGCGTGTCTCATTACGCTGTGCAGGCAGAATAGACAATCATAAATGGCCATTGAGTGGGACTTGATAGCTCTATGA
>QQTW01002162.1_pt1 | contig 14171 bp, 11 predicted proteins | sample 1904831 | NCBI WGS metagenome assembly QQTW01 (sample SAMN09435610, study PRJNA476489) | Subsurface metagenome, whole genome shotgun sequencing project. | reverse complement strand
CTATGAGATTAAACCGCAAACCAAAGCGCTTACGACGATTTCTATAACGGTCAAACAATGACAAACTGTACTGTCGGCGACTATCTAGTGCTTCGTCTGGGGCAAATTGACATCAAGCATATTTTTGGTGTCGCTGGAGACTACAATATGGAATTTCTCGACTTTATTGTCAATCAGCCGGGCATTGAGTTAGTTACAACCTGCAACGAACTCAACGCAGCCTATGCTGCTGATGGTTATGGTCGAATCAATGGCATTGCAGCATTAGTTACCACATTTGGTGTTGGTGAACTTAGTGCCATTAATGGAATTGCTGGCGCTTACGCCGAACACGTTCCTGTTGTAGCAATTACTGGATCTCCTGCCACCAAAATTCAATCATCTGGAGCGCTTGTCCACCATACCTTTGGCACTGGTGATTTCTCTATGTTTGCCCAAATGTATGAAAAGGTAACAGCGGCGCAAGCATACTTGACACCAGAGAATGCAACAGCAGAAATCGATAGAGTTCTGGGGATCTGCCTCCTGAAGAAATTACCTGTTTACATTTCCCTACCTATGGACGTTGCTACACATGAAGTGGCAACACCGTTAGATTTGTTAGAATCACCTGTTTTACAGAGCGATCGCGCCACCTTAGCTGAGGCAGTTAATGCGAGTGTTACCATGCTCGACAAAGCTGATAAACCAGTAATTCTTGCTGACGTTGGAGTGGATCGCTATCGCTTACATCAGCAATTGCGCGATCTTCTGGCGGCTACTGGCTACCCTTATGCCACTTTGAGCATGGGGAAGGGGCTGCTTGAGGAAACGCACCCTCAATTCATTGGTATATATAATGGTGCTATTAGTGAAGACTATGTGCGAAGACGTATTGAAGAAGCAGATTGTGTGTTGAGTATCGGTGTTTTGATGACTGATTTCAACACCGGGAAATTTTCCGCCAAACTCGATCCGAGTCGAACTATTGAAGTGCATGGGCAAGATCTCAATATCGGGCGTACCGCGTACAATAATGTAGCAATGGGGGATTTCCTACCTGCTTTAAGCAAACGCTTGTTGCACCGCAATGCTGAAAAGTTGGATTTGAAGCCCGCTGTTGAGAATTTGGATGCTGGCTTCACAACTGAGTTCCAACCCAACTCAACAGCAGCAATTACACAGCAGCGTTTTTGGCAAAGATTGGCTCATTTTCTCAAAGAAGATGACATTATCGTTGCCGAGACTGGAACTTGTTTATTTGGAGCCTCGGTAGTTCCTTTGCCACAGGGAACTACGTTCGTTGGACAAGTGCTTTGGGGTTCGATTGGCTACTCGCTTGGCTCGTTGCTTGGTTGTTGCGTCGCGGCTCCACAGCGACGATCTATCCTACTAATTGGTGACGGCTCATTCCAAATGACGGCACAAGAACTGTCAACGATATTACGCTATGACCTTAAGCCAATTATTTTTCTAATCAACAATGATGGCTACACGATAGAGCGTGACATTCACGGTGCGAAGATGCCATACAACGATATTCAGCGGTGGAATTATCACAAGCTGCCTGAAGTTTTTAGCAATATTGGCTGGAGCGTTAAGGTAAGCACCGAGGCAGAGTTAGAGTCGGCACTGCAAACAGCCTCTCAGAGTAGGGACAAACTCGCCTTTATTGAGGTAGTGATGGACAAAATGGACTCCCCAGAAATTCTCTTGAAGATGTTGCAGAAATAGATAAGTGAACTACCCAACACTATATTGCTTTTAGCAATTAGGGTGGGCTTCCAACTTCAACCGGAATAGCATTAGATACGGATTTTTTACGTCCAACCCTTTGACTTACATCCCGTCCATTGGCAGTAGCGCTAGTTCCTAACGCTAATATACGTAAGCCCTCATCTCGAATACACTTAGCCGCGTTTATGTCCCTGTCGTGCTTAGTGTTGCAACTAGAACAAGTCCAACTCCGCGCTTTGAGAGGTAAGCTACCGATTTGATTTAGACATACGTTGCAAGTCTTACTTGAAGGAAAGAAACGCCCTATTTCTAGGCAAGTTTTACCCTCTTTTTCTGACTTGTATTTGAGTTGTCCGGTAAATTCTGACCAACCACAATCGCTAATTGCTTTAGCTAAATTGTGGTTCTTTACCATGTTTTTGACGGCTAAATTCTCTACAACGATGACTTGGTTTTCGTTCACCAGTTTGCGAGAAAGCTTATGTTGAAAATCCTTGCGAGTATTGGTTATGCGCTCATGCACCCTTGCAACTATTCTTCTAGCCTTGGTGCGACTAGAAGATCCTTTTGCTTTACGCGATAGCTTTTGCTGTTTGCGCAAGAGATTCTTTTCTCGCTTTTTTAAGTGCTTTGGGTTATCAAACTTCGATCCATCACTTGTAATTACAAAATGGGTTGACACTCCCCGCTTCTATTGAGACGGGAATTCTTGGTTCCCTGACTCGCCTTAGAGCTGCAGGCTTGCGCCAACCGCCCAAAAGGGCAAATCTCCCCAAGCGTAGCTTCCGGTGTGCCCCACCGTAGTTAATCCAAGTTTGAGAATATTGATACTGGCGTTGACGTCCCTATCTTCTACATAGTTGCAATCAGGGCAAACATGAGTCCTTGTAGATAGAGACTTTTTGACTTTCTGCCCACAGTTAGAACAGTTTTGGCTCGTGTTGTCGGGAGGCATAGCAACCGTTACACAACTATACTTATATCCAAAATACTCTAACCATTGACGGAAAGTTGACCAGCCAGCGTCGGATATTCCCACCGCTAATCGTCTGTTTTTAACCATGCCTTTCACGTTCAAAAGCAACGTTTGCGGGGGAAGCTTCCCCCGCAAACGTTGCGCGTCTTCATAGGCTACCAAATCGTTAGATTGGATGGCGGAGTGCCAATCTCTTGCAATACTCTTTTCGCTGCCTACTTACTCTTAAATGCTTACGCGCATAGCTATTTCTAGCTTTGTGGTAGTTAGCTGATTGTGGTTTCTTAGCCTTTTTCTTAGCTTTGTCGTACTTCTTGGATTTGTTGCGGTTAGCACGGTTTAACTGTTTTTCGGACTTACGGTAAAACTGGGGCGATGGCTCGACATTGCCTTTATTATCAGCGATGAAATACTTTAGCCCTAAGTCAATACCTACCACTTGACCAGTTGGTTGAGTTTCAACTTGAGGGTCAACACTTATCGCAAATTGAGCGTAATACCCATCAGCGCGACGCACTAGACGGACACGCTTAATCTGCTTGATATCGTAGTAGTTAAGGTCATAAGTCCCTTTTAATTTCAAGGTTCCTATACCTTTCTTGTCTGAAAAAGTTATGGCTTTACGAGTAGTAGAGAGTTTCCATCCGGTTGTTTTGTATTCCACCGAACGGCAGTGTTTTTTGAACTTGGGAAACCCTTTTTTACCCAAAACTTTTTTCTTGCAGTTATCGTAAAACCAGCTAATCGCGCTCCATGCACGTTCTGCCGCAGACTGCCGAGCCATTGAATTGAGTTCGCAAGCATTGGGGAATAAATCAGCAAGTACGGCACAATATTTGTTCAGGTCGTATTTACTCAAACCTCTAACATCCATCCACTGTCTTAAGCATTTATTTTGGATGAATTGAGATGTACGAATAGCGTCGTCTATTGCCCGATATTGCTTATCTTTTCCCTTGACTTTAAACTCGTAAATTATCACTGGTTCGACCAGCCAACTACATTATTATGCTAATCATGGTAGCATAATAATGCTGAATAAATTTAGCAATTCGCTTATATCTCCCGAATGGAATTCGGGGGTTTTACGCATCACACTTCATAAGAACCCTGAATCGTATTGCCATAGCTGTCAAGTAACTGCACATCGGCATCAGCAGCAAGACCATTGAGGCTGAGATTAAAGCTGCTACGACTACTGAGCGAGAAGCGGTAGTAGTCGTTGGTGTCGAGGCTACCTACCCAGTCTGTAAAAGTTTGGGTAGTGGGAGCAATATTTAATTCTCTGGCAGTACCTAGAGTGTTACCTGCGTAATCGAGTGGCATATACTTGTTTAGTAGTTGAAGTTTGCAGTTTGACGCGCTTGAAACCTATGTTAAGTAGAGGTTTCAAGTTACACTTGCCTAAACTTTGCTCCCAAACTCAGCTTGGAAGGGAGAAGTCAAGGTGGAGAGGGGATTGGGTTTTGGTGCAATCTCTCTGTTAGAAGTACTTCGATCTTGCTCTTTCTCTAGCCAAGTCAACTACGAGGCAAACACACAAATGAAAAAAAAGTTACTTTAAAGCCCTAGAATCATTTATGGCTTTTTTATAAGTTTATAGTGAATAAATAAAATTGAGCGAGTACCAGCAAGTATGGAAAACACAAGCCAAGAGAAAAGGTAGAATCCCTTTTTCTCTTGGCTTTTGAAAAGAATGAGCAGTAGTTAGTTCAGTGTTTATACAGAATTTTGTTGACGCTGATATAATGCCCAGTACACGCCTTTTTGTTGTAACAATTGTGCGTGAGTGCCTTGTTCTGCGATCGCGCCCTTTTCTAGCACCAAAACCAAATCTGCCCGCTTGAGCGGAGCAAAACGGTGAGCAATCAAGAAAACGGTGCGGTTTTGCGAGATGCTTTGAATATTCTGCAAGACTTGCTGCTCTGTCTCACTATCCAACGCACTCGTGGCTTCATCCAAAATCAAAACCGGAGCCTGAGAGAGAAATAGACGAGCTAAAGCAATTCTTTGCCGCTGACCGCCAGATAAGGCTGTTCCCCGCTCTCCGACATTGCTATCGTAACCTTGGGGCATTTCGCTGATAAAGTCATGGGCTACTGCTAGTCGCGCCGCTTCTATCACTTGCTCAGGTGTGATTTCGGGATTGCCAAGAGTGATATTTTCATAGATGGAACCGTTAAACAGAAAGTCCTCCTGAAGTACCACACCGATTTGTTGCCGCAGGGAAGCTAAATCAGCACTTTTAATATCAAAGCCGTCAATTAAAATGCGACCAGATTCGTTTTGATAGAGGCGTTGCAATAATTTAGACAGAGTACTTTTACCCGAACCACTACGCCCAACAATACCGACAAACATTCCTGGCTGCACGGTGAAAGAAATACCCCGTAGAACTGGTTCAGTATTAGCTCGGTAGCGGAAGAAGACGCGATCAAAGATAACTTGACCTTGCAGGGGTGGTAAAACTAGACCTGCTCCCGCTTCGGCTTCAGGTGCAACATTGAGAATATCCCCAATTCGGTCTACAGACAACAGCACTTGTTGGAGGTTTTGCCACAACTGGACTAAGCGCAAAAGTGGCCCTGTAACTCTACCAGAAAGCATTTGAAAGGCAACCAACTGACCAATAGTCAGCTGATGGTCAATTACTAATTTAGCTCCGAACCAGAGGATCAGCAGGCTAGAAAAGTTGGTGAGAAAGTCACCAAGGTTGTTGCTGATGTTGGAGGTAGTAGAGGCTTTGAAGCCAGTGCGGATGAAACGGGCAAATAATCCTTCCCAGCGATCGCGCGCTCCTCTTTCAGCAGCATGAGCTTTCACTGCATGAATTCCCGTCACCGTTTCAACCAAAAACGATTGACTATCAGCACTGCGGTTGAAAGTTTCATTCAGCCAACCACGCAGAATTGGCGTTGATACCAAAGTCAAAATGGCAAACAACGGCAGAACGGCTAACGCAACTCCAGTCAGTTGAATGTTGTAATAAAACATCAGTGCCAGGTAGACTACGGCAAAGAAGCTGTCTAGAATTACAGTCAATGCCGTACCAGTGAGAAACTGACGAATCTGTTCTAGTTCCTGCACTCGTGCTACCGTATCTCCCACTCGGCGCGACTCAAAATAAGCCAAAGGTAAGCGCATTAGGTGGCGAAACACTTGGGCGGATAAGCTCAGATCGAGGCGACGGGCAGTGTGGGTAAAAATGAATAGGCGTAATATGCCCAGGATGGCCTCGAAGACAGACACGCATAAAAGAGCGATCGCCATCACATCCAAAGTCGGCAAGCTTTCCTGCACCATCACCTTGTCGATGATGACTTGAGTTATTAACGGCGTGGTTAACCCCAGTAGTTGCAACGTGAAGGAAGCAAACAGCACTTCTCCCAGTAATTTCTTGTAGCGCCAAACCGCTGGCAAAAACCAACTAAGATTAAACTTTTCCTGCTTTTGAATTGGTTCGACTTGCCACAGTTGCCCATCCCAAGCCGCTTCAACTACAGACTTAGGTATACTTTCACAAGTTTGATTGGGGTTAAAGGGGTTAGCAACGATCAGGCGATCGCCTTTGAAGGCATATACTACAAGCCAGTGGGAGGCTAGGGGCGAATGGTTTTTCTCCCCCTGCTTCCCCTGCACCCCCTGCTCTGTTTGTGCTTCTTGCCATAGCATTAAAGCCGGAAATGACAGTTGAGGTAAGTCAATCCAACTAGTTTTGATTCTTCTTAGCTGTAGCCCCAACTTTTCCCCAGCTGCGACTAAATGCTTAGGGCTTTGTCCTCGCAGTTGGCGTTGTACCCACTCTAGTTGAGCGGATACTTGCAACTGCTGCGCCACCATTGTTAAGCAAGCAGCACCTGTGTTGATGCTAGCGACGAAAGGATAACCTAATATTGGTTGGGGAGTGTCGGGCGTTTGAGGTATGTAGCGCGATCGCGTTTGTCGCCAAAATCCCTCAAGTTCTAAAGATGTAGCTTCCTGCCAAAGTGCAGTATCCCATCGCACTAGTACTACTTCTTTGCTAGCAGCTACAGCTTTTAGATCCCTGGAAATCTCTAGCAAACCACCAAACCAATCTCCTGCGGCTAGAGTTACCAACGCTTTAGGGTTTTCTGCCTCTCGCAGACGCACTTTACCAGAGACGACAAAAAAATGCTCTCCAGAACTATCTGTAGACCAAATCTTTTGCCCTAGAGTATAGCGATGAGCCTCAGCTTGATTTTGGAACTGGATTTGCTGAGAGGGACTCAACCAGCACAGGGGTGCTTCTTCCCAAGGTAGAGAGGCGATGTATTGCGTCTGTTCAGAAGCGTCAACAATCGTTAACTCACCTGTAACTTGACCGTTAGCTTCTGAATTTTTTCTGCTAGCCATTGCTCGAACAACTCATTTTGTAATGCTTGCTTTAGCTGAATTTGTTCTAATGAGGCTGGCAGAAATTGCTCTACTCGAAACAAGCCCCAACGACCATCTATTGCTAACGGGCCCACTACTTCGCCTGGACTAGCCATATCAATAGCTGCCCGCAGTTCATCTGGTAGGGTCCCCCGGCTAATCGGCCCCATCATGCCGTTGACGATTCGGTCATCTGCCACAGAGTATTCTTTGGCTAGTTGCTCAAAGCTTGCTCCTTCCTCAAACTGGCTACCTAATTCCTCGGCTAATTCTTGCTGTTCCACAATAATGCGAGAAATTACCACCCGATCTAAAAATAGCTTGCGCTCAATAAAATACTCTTGCAGTTTTGGCTCAGTTACTAAGGTTTTAAGCTTGTCTAGTTTGAAACCAAAACTAATTTGTCTGTGAAAGGATTCCCGATCTGTTCCCTGATTAACTAACCAGTCTTGAAACTTTTTGGCATCAGTTAGCTGGTTTTGCAGGCGAAAATCAATCATTGCCTGCTCAGTTAAGGCAGAATTAATCTCAATATCTGTTCGCGCTTGTAGTTCTTTTTCTATGATGTACTGGCGGAGAATATCTCCAATCAGCAACTGCATTCTTCCAGAAGCTTGTAAATATCTCATGGCTTGCGCCAGAGAAATAGGGTAATTATCTACTACTAAAAACTGTTGAGATTCCATATAGTTTTAGACAAAATATAGGGGCAATACATTAATTGCCCCTAGGAAAGAAATTAACCCTAGTTTTAGTTTGAATCCAAGCGCAATTTCACTGATAACTTTGCCTGTTTTTCAAATTCGTCTCCGTGAATTTACTGTGTACTAATTTCGGCTACAGGCTCATACGCCAGCATGACCGAGTGCTAAGCCAGTGACTAGCATCCCCAAAACTAGAAAAGGTTGGGCGCTTGCTTGGTACTTAACATCATTATTTAGCGGGTCGCGGAGGAAATACATATCCTGAAATGTGATTTGAGGGATGACCAAAAAAACCACAATTGTGGCGTACAGATTTTCGCCCATGCTGACCAAATAACCAGCAATTCCTAATTGAAATAGATCTATCATCACTACACAGATCCATGCTGCTGTATTAACACCAAACATGACTGGTAACGATTTCAATCCAAGCTGGCGATCGCCCTCCACACTCTTGAAGTCATTGACTACGGCAATTCCCAACCCAGCCAAACTGTAAATCAAAGTGAGAATCACAATTGTCCAGTTCAAATCGCCAAACAAAGCGTGACCAGTCCACCAAGGCAAAGCAATATAGCTAGCCCCTAGAGCATAGTTACCCAGCCAGCCGTTGCGCTTCAGTTTCAACGGTGGGGCAGAGTAGATGTATGCCAAGAAAGAACCACCAATTGCCAGCGCTGTGATTGTAGGAAATTCATGGCCAGCCCAGCGATCGAGGGTAAAGGCGATCGCTAGTCCGGCAAATAGCAGCACTAAAATTTGTGTTACTACTTGTGGAATCGAAATGGCTCCCGAAGGAATGGGGCGGTAGGGTTCGTTGATTGCGTCAATTTCGCGATCGTAGAAATCATTCAAAGTTTGGGTATAACCTGCGAGGATTGGCCCCGCCAATAACATACACGCGGCAGAAATCAATACGTTTTCCAAACTCCAGGTGTATTGACCCGAAGAAGCCGCACCGCAGATTACACCCCACATTAGGGGAATCCAGGTGATCGGCTTCATCAATTGCAGACGAATTTTCCAAATTGAGGTTTCGCCTGGAGTCGCCCCTTTCATGCCTAGCAGCTGCCTGGTTTTGCCACTGCGATCGACACTCAAAGGAGCAGCCGTGTTGGGTTGAATATTCACCCCAGCAGTCTTTTCCTCAATCGCTGGCTCTGAATTAGCGTCTGGGAATAAAGGAGAAGGAGTGGTATCTGGCATAAGCTTGACTGATAAATTAGAAAGTTGGAAAAAGGCTGAAGGATAAAGGTTGAAGGATGAAGTATAAAAAGTTTCAGCCTTCATACTTCATACTTCATACTTTCTCTTGCCCCTCACTCCTTTTAATTACAACGAAATTATCAAATAACCCTGCTGGAACTTTGCACCAGTGACGGTTCTGCCAGTCAAACTGGGAGGAAGAAGGATATTGCGCCGATGGTCGCCAGCTTCTATTGTAATTTCGCCACCAGACTGAGTAAGTTTAACTTGCTTCTTATCAAATCCTGGCAGGAACAGGCGCACAAGCCTAGCAGCAACATCAAACTCAAGCGGTTTGGGAACCTGTGGTGTCTGCGTGAAATCGGGCAATGCGTCCATCAACGGTTGCCAATCACCAGCGGGGCAAGTAGGAACGGCACTAACGCTTAGGGGAGAAAAATCAGCTGACACTGTTTCTGTCATTGTAGTCTGATTTAGGATCGCCCCTGCAACCGTTAGACCTTCTAGTTGAGCGCTACCCCACAAATATCGGGCAGTAGCAACACTAGCCGGGTCATCAGTTGTCACCAAGTAGGCAGCAAAGCGTTTGGGGTCAGCCAATGCCGCTTTACCCTGCTCTAAAATGTTAGTGACTTTACTTGTAGGCTGGGTGAAGTTATCACCCGTAAAACCAACGTTGAATATGGTACTAATCAGCGGTTGGATAAATGGGCCAATAGTTTTGGCGATGTCAGAATCTGTAATTAATTTGCCAAATCGCCGACTGTACCAACTGAGACTTTCTGGCATTCCTATCATCCGCAAGGTGGTGGAGTCGCTGCCGCCATCGTAGATAATTACGTCATAATTACCACTTGCGTCATACTCCCGGATAGCGTTGAGTACCAAGGCTTTATCCATTCCCGGCAGGGCCACCAATTCTTGTCCGTAGACCTCTTTGATGATCGGGGTACGGAGGTATTGCGCTTCTAGTTTTTTCACTTCCTCCCAGTTGCGTTCCAATAAAATTGAGCTTTTCAATTGGACGACTTGGAGGTTGGGAGCGATTTCTTGGGGGTCGGGAGTAAGGGGATTGAGCAACAAACCGATCGCGGGAGTGCTATCATCCGTTGCAAAAAGGACGCGCTTACCCCCAGTTGCCAATCGCTTGGCTGCCGCGATCGCAATTGTTGTGCTTCCAACTCCACCCTTGCCCAAAAATGTCAAAATTTGGGACATTTTTAACTTTCCAGGTTGATGCGAATAAATTCAATGTCTGGTTAAGTTTCCGGCACGGGAGCTATCTCAGACATCGCCCTTATTACATAGCTTTGAGTTCGTCTTCAAAAAACCAAGTGGCAAAATTATCTTCAAACTCCACCACTACACCAACACCGCTGCCATCAGTCATTTTGAATCCCTTGATCGTGCCGATTTGTCCTAGACGTTTAACGATGGGAGGAGATACTCTGTCTCTAAGACGGTAGACTTTTACTTTTTGTCCGATTTCCATTCCAATTTACGATAAGCTACAAAACCATGAATCAGTGTAACTGAATCAGGGACAAGACAACGACGCGATTGGTCATTTGTACGAGTGTCATTTGTGATTCGTCATCGGTCATTTGTCCTTTGTTTACAACTTTTGGCCCTTGAGTGTTGACCATTAACCGTTGACAAGTGAGAAATATTCTGATTATTTCTTTGTTTTTTATCCGAGTATCGAGCGCCTACAGCAATAATGGCGATCGCGCCATTGTCTACAATTGTTGAGTCTTGACACTTGTAGCTCTTGACAAAAGACCGATGACAAATGACAAATGAGAAAAGTTTTTTGTCAGGAATGGTAAATATGTCTCGCATTCATGTTAGATTCCTATACAATTTTTAACTTAGTAGTCGGTTGTTACCAAAGCCATCTTGGAGAGACGCGATCGACCAAGCGTCAAGATCGAATTGCGATCGCACAGGATTTGGCTTTTGTTAACAGCGATCGAGTGTGTAGGTAGTGGGTGAGGGAACGGAAATTGCTAGGAGCGATGAGAGGAGTTGTCCGCAAAGCTACTCAATTAACACACTGGCTGCCAGGAAGTACCAGGTTGCTAGCGAAATTCGACTTGCTGAGGACACTGGTAAGACGAGACTTGGAAGCGCGGTACAAGGGATCTGTGTTGGGCAACTTATGGCCATTGCTAAATCAGATCTCGCAGTTGCTGATTTATACCTATGTGTTTTCGGTTGTGCTAAAAGTCAAGCTGAGCTTAAAAGCAGATCTGCCAGCTAACGATTTCACATTTGGGCTGTGGCTATTTGCTGGCTTGCTGCCTTGGATTGCCTTTACAAGTGGAATGCTTGGAGCAGCAAGCTCCGTCGTGGCACAGACAAATTTGGTCAAAAAGGTAGTATTTCCTCTAGCTTTGCTGCCCCTAGTGCCAATTCTTTCAGCGTTTATTGAGAGTTCCTTTGGCTTGATGGCTTTGATTGTATGGGTAGCAGTGATGTCAAAGACGCTGCACGCTACCTTGGCACTGTTACCCTTAGTTTGGCTACCGCAGTTATTGTTAACCGCAGGATTGGGGTATTTGGTAGCGGGATTGACAGTATTTTTGCGCGATATTCCCCAAACCGTAGCGATGATATTAAACCTTTGGTTTTATTTAACGCCGATTGTTTATCCGGCAACAGTGATTCCACCAGCTTGGCGAGTTTGGGTTTTTTGGTTAAACCCATTGACAGCGATTTCCGAAGTTTATCGAGACTTAATATTAGTGGGGCACGTGCAGCATTGGGGAGAATGGGGAGTTGCTTCCTTCATATCTTTACTGGTATTTTTTGCTGGTTTAACGGTTTATCAGCGGTTGCGTCCGGCATTTGCTGATGTGTTATAAAAATTTACCTCAAGATGCCCATTCAACAGCATTCCCATGAGTGAGATTGCAATTTCCCTGAAAAATGTTTCCAAGTGCTTTAAGCGGTATACTCGTCCAGCAGAACGCTTAAAGGAAATTTTAGTCCCTGGAAAAAGCAGAGTAGATGAGTTTTGGGCGCTCAAAGACATCAGTCTTGAAGTTCCAAAGGGAGAAACCCTAGGGGTTGTGGGCAGAAATGGTTCTGGTAAAAGTACGCTGCTGCAAATTCTTGCCGGAACTCTCACCCCAACTACGGGAGAAGTCAGCGTCAAAGGCAGGGTTTCGGCGCTGCTGGAACTGGGAAGCGGATTTAATCCTGAATTTACCGGGCGGCAAAATGTTTTCTTCAATGGGCGGTTGTTAGGGCTAAGCCAAAGGGAAATTGAACAGAAGTTTGACGACATTGCCGCCTTTGCAGATATTGGAGATTTTATCGAACAGCCAGTTAAAACCTACTCCAGCGGAATGTTTGTCCGCTTAGCATTTGCCGTCGCCGTCAACGTAGATCCAGAAATCTTAATTGTCGATGAAGCACTAGCTGTGGGCGATATAGTGTTTCAGCATCGTTGTATGCGACGAATGCGCGACTTGATGGATCGTGGTGTTACAACACTATTTGTTTCTCACGATTCCGGTGCGATTAAAACTTTATGTAACTCAGCCATTATGCTTCATGATGGCATAATTCATACTGCTGGTTTACCTAATGCTGTCATCATCGAATATATAAAAACAGTAACGGAATTAGAACTGGAAATTACACAAACTGAAGTCGAATCACACGAGCAACAAAAAGCTGCTATCAACTCTCAAATTGCTGAAGATATAGATAAGCAGCAATCTTCATTGCAGGAAAATAAAACCCGCAGGGGAAATCGCAAGGCACTGATTGAAGATGTAAAATTACTTAATTCTTATGGCGAATACTGTGGTGACAGCCCAGTGTTTGGATTTAATGAAGAAGTGACGCTCGCTGTTGAAGTGAAAGTTTATGAGCCGCTGAAAGAGTGTATAGTAGGATTTTTTATTTGTGATAAAAACGGTAATGAAATAATTGGTAGTAACACATTTGAAGAAAACCATCCCATTGGCAAGTTGGAGCCAGGAGAGACAATCACAATTAACTTTCAATTTAGATTGCCGCTTAGACCTGCTTCCTATAGTCTTACAGTAGCTGGTGCAGAAAACTACACAGCTATCAGTTTTGACTGGATAGATAACGCAATGGTATTTCAGGTTTTGCCTCCAGACACGGGTAAAAGAATCCACGCCTTAGTAGATCAACCGATGCAGGTTGAGGTGAAAACAGATTTGGCAAAACGCGGCGCAATAAGAGTATCGATCCATGAATAACGATTGGCAAAAAGATTATCCCTCTCATCAGGAGCTAAATGAAAAAGATCTCGATGACAACAGCAGCCTGAAGAAAATGTTGCGCTTGGTAGGAGAAGGAAAGCGAGTAATAGACTTTGGCTGTGCTACTGGTTATTTTTCTCAACTCCTGACTAAAAAAGGATGTACTGTCACAGGTGTTGAAATCAATCCAGAGGCGGCAAAATTTGCCGAACAATACTGCGAACAGGTAATTGTTGCCGATTTGGATTTTGTCTCTGTAACTGCAATCCTGCCGAAGCAAGCATTTGATGTTGCTGTATTTGGAGATGTTTTAGAACATTTACGCAATCCCTGGAAAGTGGTGTCAGAAATTCGGCAATTATTAAAACCCGAAGGATATGTAGTTGCTTCCATTCCTAACATTGCTCATGGAGCCATTCGCTTAGCTCTGTTGCAGGGACGATTTGACTACATGGACTTGGGGCTTTTAGATAATACCCATTTAAGGTTTTTTACCCGTAAAAGTGTTGAAGAACTATTTGAAGGAACTGGATATTTTGTCGAGACAATAGAACGAACAAAGTTGCCAGTAATTTCAGCTTCTACTTGGGTGCCACGAATTGATAAAAACACTTTCGATCCGAAAATAATTGAGCAAATTGAACAAGCAGCAGAAGCTGATACGTTTCAATTTGTCATCAGAGCATTTGCTTTATCTGACAATGGTAAATATGCAGCACTAAAAGCACAGAATGCTCAGTTAGTTCTGGAGTTGGAGCAAGCCCAATCTCAATTGCACGAAACTCAGACGGCGTGGGAGCAAGCTCAATCTCAATTGCACGAAACCCAGGCAGTACTTGCGCAAACTCAAACGCAATTGCACGAAACTCAGACTGCATGGGAGCAAACTCAAACGCAATTGCACGAAACTCAGACTGCATGGGAGCAAAC
>QQTW01002161.1_pt1 | contig 14183 bp, 14 predicted proteins | sample 1904831 | NCBI WGS metagenome assembly QQTW01 (sample SAMN09435610, study PRJNA476489) | Subsurface metagenome, whole genome shotgun sequencing project. | reverse complement strand
AGATTTGCTTCCTTTTTCCCCATCGGAAGCAATGAATATTACTCTATCTGGTTGTAAGCTGTGGATAGCAGTGACGATGGGTTGGAATGAACCACCGACGGTAACGAGGAGAATTTTTGACATGGATTAAATAAATAATCAAGCTAAGTTTTGTTGTGAGAATGGTTTTTAAGGCGAGAGTATTATTTACTCAATCGTTTCTCCATTTGGAAGTAGTTCTTGCCCAAGTTTTTGCAGTCGAGGATAAAGTGATACAGCTTTTTGCTTAAGTTTAAGCGCTGTTTGAGGACTAAGTTTCATACCTACATGAGCGATATCATTACGTAGTTCAGCCATTTGACTCCAAACTATAATAAGTTCATTTGCTACAGATAAATTAGCAAACTTTTCATCGCAACGGCTGGTATTGATAGGGCGTGGCAATGACCTACCCATTTCTACCGCATTATTTAAGGCTTGTTCTACATACTTTCGACCATTATTATAATCAAACATTGGTTCATCAAATCGTAGTACTAACACAGAAACTAACCATTCACGAGCTAAAGTGACTGCTTGTACTACACTATTTCGGTTGATGTACCAATCAATCATGTGTAGCTGTAATCTAAGATTTTGTCCTAATGCTTCGGTGTCTGTTGGCTTTTCAAGCCCAAATTGCCCGTATTCTTTTATAACCCTTTCTGCTAACAATGAAAATGGTTTAGCACGTTCAGCAAAACTTGGTGCTGCTGTTTTCAAAGTATCTTCTAACTGGGTAGCAGATGTCATTGCTTCGATCGGTCTAGTTATACTCAAAGCTAATGAAATGTTTTCAATAGCTTCGTATGCTTGCTTTAACTGCCTTTTTGAGTTTCTGCTAGAAGGGTTATTCTGAAGTTCTTCACTGGTAGGAATAGCACTTTTTAGTAAGTTCGCAAGTGCTTGTCCATCTCCTATTTCTAGAAAGCGTTCGGTTGCTGTCAACCAATCAAGCATTCCAACAAATTCTGATAAATCGATAACTGGTGCGGGCACACCGCTTTTGGAATTTCCTAGCTCTAATGCTCCATAATAAATAGCCTCAATCTTAACTTTTTTAGCAGCTTTCAAATAACCAGCAAATAAGAAAACAAGGAAAGGTAGAGAACGTAGCCCGTGAGTAATATCAAAAATTACTTCATCATTATCACCAACATGTTCAGTTATGGTTTTAAATGTTTGCCACATTTCTTCAGTAGTTCTACCAGTTGAAATATCAATTGGTTGTATTCGTGAATCTTTAAGTGCTTCTAAAACAGTCCAGGTATTTTCCTTGGCTTTATCTGTCACACATACCAACATCATATCGAAATTACAAAACTGAAGTAATGCTTCTGCAAAAACTCCTCCAATATAAGTATTATTTTTGTGGATGTAAGTTGTTTGCATGGCACCACGTTCACCTAAAAATGTGATGATTTTTCTCATATATATTTACCTTTACTTTTGATTTCTGTGTTACCCATTCCAAGACGAGTTTTAATACCCGTACCTGCAAACCGTGAATATTGAATTAATAAATTAGCCACATTTGCCAATAGAGGGTCGGCACGATTGAAAACTTGTAGCGTTACATCACCCACAAACCCATTTACATAACCTTTATGTAATTGCCAACTTCGCGTTTGAATTTTGTGATTCTTAAGTAAAACGGCATTGTTAAGATAGGTAATTAATTCATCACCTCCTAAATAAACAGGTGCAAAATTATTCCAACGTTCTAACCAACTGCGAAACATTAAATTAGGTATGGGTAGAGGTAAATTCGTTCCACCCTGAGCAAAAGCAGTAGGAGTGATAAACTGTAATTCAAAGCGTCTGATTGGTTCGGGTTCATTTGCTACTAAAGTTGTATATAGTTCCTCATAACTGGTAATTTCGTCTTCTCGGTTGATGACATTAAATTTTGCCCCTAAAAATTCTATAGATTCTAAAAAATTCAGATGAGAAATCGCTTTTGCTGAAACTTCTTGTAATCCGCATAGAGATAATTGATAAAACTCCTCCGGATGGAAGGTTATGAATTCTTTAGATGTAGAGTAAAAACCCATGATTCCTGAGTATGAAACTGAAGGAATTGCATCGTTTCCCATTTCTAAACCTAGCTGTTGGTGTAGTTGCTTTACGAGTTCTAAGCTACAGGGACGGGGTAAAATGGTCGGTTCAGATACGCTTAATGTCCAAGTTGATTTAATCAGCATTAGTTTTATAAAGTCTTGAATTTAACCCATCCCGGTACAAATTTAATTCCGCCATTTGAATTCATCACAGTTCGTCTGGATTTTGGTGCTTCAAAACCTGGTGCTTTTATTCCACAGGCATCGCGGATTTCTTCGCGTAATTTATCTTTAAATAATAAATCGATAGTGGTTCCATTCATTCCACTTCCCCATCCCAGTCTCAAACTATAGGAAGATTTTTCTGGTTCATAAAATTCGCGGATATGATTAAAGTCTAAGTTTCTACCTGATGCTCTCGGATTATTCTGTATTTCTTGCCAGTAATCATGCTCATAATCCCATTGTTCTTGGGTAAATTCCTGACATATTTCTAAGAGTTCATCAAGGTTGCTAAATGGTAAGTTCATTCCCTGTTTGTGTTTAAACCATGAAAGCATCTCTGTATCTAGAGTGAGGGTAAATTCTGTATGAACATTTCTCACCATTTCCGCATAAATTGAAGCTTTATATTTGGCTAAGTAATCGGGAAATCGACTAGAAACTATTACCTCAGCTACAACAGGCATATTAACAGGTATTTCCTGACCTTTGTTATTTTTAACTTTTCTCTCTAATAGAGGTTTTGTATCTGTAACTTTGATAGCTCTTAAAAAATCGGCATTGGGACCTTTTGCAGAAAAGGTTCTATCTTGATATCTCAGATTGAATTGTGAAAATAAGCTGTCCATAAATAGCTCATCGTCTAAGAATTTCTGCTGATACTGGTTAAGTTGTCCTAGTTTTGCCTTCAATGCTTTCTCAATTTCACTTACCCGCTTTGATGAAGGTACTTGAAAGCGATCGCTATATTTCAATAAATAGTATGCTATGGCAGTTCTGATTGCTCCTTTAATCGATGAACCGGGGATAAATAATTGCCCCATTCCGTTACGAATCATAGGACGTAAATCTGTAATTTTGTCGCTAGTCAACTTATGGCTAATAGCTTCTGTCGGAAAAATTAGACTCCCCTCTGTATCTCGTGCGTTCCACCAATCGTTACCAAAGGCTTGTTTTAAAAGCTTTGTAATGTATTGACGTTCTTCGATTGCTTGAATATAGTCATCCAAAAATCGCCCTCCTTGCTTTAGTAAACCTTTTGCTAAGGCTTCTTGATTGGGGAGATAGACTTTTTTATCGGTTTCGACGTATTCAAAGGGATTCAATCTAGATACTGATGAGCCAATATGTAAAATCGGACTTGTTAAGAGTATCTTTTTTGATTGATAAAAATCAGGTTTCTTGATAGCAAATTCTGGAGAAGCCACCATAATTTTATTTATCCTGTACTTTAATTTTTAGACTTAAGCTAATCCCACTACGGTAAACGCGATGTTTTTTGAAAGCTTTGGGTGTAACATCTACGAGTTTTCCCTGTGGTGTTTTTTGAAAAACTGAACCTTCACTAAACATTCGTACCATTTGGCGACGTAACTGATTTTCAACTATCCAACCACCTCGTTCTTGTATGTCGTAACTAGCTTGATTCAAAAAGTCAGTTGTTATGGTGTCCCAAAATAAACTTATTAAAGTGTGATGATTTCCATCAGCAAATTTTACTACTTTTTGCCAAGTATCAGGTAATTTTAACCAATGGGCTTGAAACCTTCCCGCACCACTTGAACGTTCTCCTCCAAGTCCTTCTTCTCCCAACAAATGTAAAGCAGCTTCTAATTTATCTGCTAATTTCTCTCCTTCTGGAGAAAGTTGTAGCAGAAAGTATAAACCTGCTGGATTTTTTTCCCAATCGAATTGGACAAAGCCTGTATGATAGAGGTTTGTTGCTCTAGTAACGCGGTCTACAGCAATCTTTGGAACTTTATCAATTTTAGAGGCTTTGCTGTATTCAAAGGTTCCTAATTTATTTAAGTCTCCGGATGATTTACCAGCTTTGGTATACTCCTTTAATTCATCAACATCAGACTGTTTAAATCCCTCTCCTTGATACCATCTTTGCCATACCTCTAAAGGTAAATAGCTAAGTTTTTTGTAAGATTTGAAAAAAGCTAAGTCGTCATCGGGATAGTTGCTAGGAAACTTCAGAGGACGGGGAAGATAGTAAATCGTGTTTTTGTCTTGTCCAACTTCTCGGTAAATAAATGTGGAACTGATGCGAAAGGGAGGTATCAATTGCGCTTTATCTTTTGTGGGGAATGTCTGCAATAGTTCCTCGACTGCATTTTTACCAAACAACCGTGCGTAAACGCTAACCCACGCGCTAAATAAAGCATCGGAACGAACGCGATCGCTTGTTTGTTCCATCCCAATCCCAACTTCCCCAAAGTGCGCGGGATTTTGCCCAAAGTTGAGTTTAACTAATTTCCAGACACTCATGATTCACTCCCTGGCAATAGTCGCTGTATGTATTCACGTAAACTTCGGAAGTTGTCTAAGAGTGCTTGAGTGTTGGGAATAGTATCTAATGGTTGTAAGCTCGATTCTCCTGGAGGTGTATTAGTTATTTGACGGTATTGTGCCAAGCTACGATAGGAAAATTGGAAGTTCTGAAATCTGACTTTGCCATAACCTCTAGAACCGTGTCCCCCAAGTGCATCATCTTCGAGAATAGCGAGTGCGATCGCAATATTTTGCAAGTCTTCTATCGCTTGTTCGGCATTTTCTACGGTATAAACTAATTCAAAATCAAATTCTGCTCCTGCTGGTACTCGTTCCACTTGTCTAGGGTTTGCTGCTGCTGTTACTCGGTCAATACCGTTTTCAAATTTCCACTCGGTCATGTAAAGACCTGTATCTACAGTTTCAAGTAGTTTAATTGATTTATCGTCCAAATGAGAATCCCTAACTATTAAACGGGCTGGTGAATTTCGTCCTTTAACTTTTACATATTGCCCTTTTGTTTCTCCATCTTTAACTTCTTCGCTCTGATTAGCAAATCTTGCAAATGTATGTTCTTCACTAGGTCTAATAATTATCTTTTGTTCAACATTAGATACTCGCTCTAATTTTTCTTGACTAGCAACATCACTTTTCGCCCAGAAATTAGCACCTGTTGAACCAAAAACTCTAGAAATTTTACAATCTCTAGCTCCGTCAAATCTAATTATAATTGGTAATTCTTCTGTTTCTATTTCTGAATAACCCTCTACCAAATCATCACTTTCATAACGATAAGTACCACTACCGCCGTAACGATTTAAAGGTTTTTTATATAGACGCTCTAGTATTGAACGTAGTTTACCTTTAATCGATGAACCTGGTAGATAAGGATGGCGAGTAGCAGGGTTACGAATAACGGGTTTATCTAACCCACCAATATCTAATCTCTCACCACCTCCGCCAATATGAATACCAGTTTCTACTTTTAATTTACTAGTAACTCTTACCTTACCTAATAATTCTTTTTGCTCAAAATTATTTTCTAATAATCTCATTGGTCTTTTCCTCCTGCGGCTTTATGGTAAGCAATTATTGCTTCAACTAGTTGTACAAATTTGTCAAAATCTTTTATCGTTTCTACTTTCTTAATGGCTGCCTCTAGTACTTGTTTAAAAGGAGCAACTGGTCCTAAATCTTTAGCACTTTTTTGTTGTCGAGCAGCCGCATAAGCTAACTTAGGTCTTAGAAAAACTAATTCAGATTCAATTGTAGAAAACTGCTTTTTTTCATCTTTAGCAAGATTTGATTTTAGTCGATTAACGGCATCTAAAAACTTTCGTATTTGATTAGTTTTTAAGCCTATATCTACAAGCTTTTTACCAAGCTTTTCTGTGTCATCTACTAACTGACTTATCGGATATTTCTCTAAACTATCAAAATCTTCGATTTTTTTAACAATTAAACTGACAATATCTTCATTATCTATATTACTTGCTGAATTGGTTTGCCTGCGATCTGTATTTCTTTGAATCTTAGGGTTATCATGTGATGGTTTTGAAACAGAATGCGTATTTGGTCGATTAGGTTGCGTCATATCTAAAAACGGTTAAGTAGTTCAATCCAAGTTGCGATCGCACGAAAGTAAGGTGCATTATAAGGACTCTTCAAAGAAGTCCGAAATTCGCTGTCATTTAGTACCTTTTGAGGTAATCTTGCTAGTGTATAAGCTATCTTTGGTAAATGTAAATAGTAGCGAGTTCCTAAAGCCTCCTTTGATTTTTTATCTTCTTCAATCTTTTCTAATGCCTTCTCTTGTATTTGTGCAGTTATAAGCAGATTACGGACAAAATTACGCGAATAATTAACGCCGATATTTTGTTGCTCTAATCTCTCTACAAATGGTAATACACCTAGCAGCTTTGGCTTTGTTTCTAAATGTAAATATTCTTGAATTTCCGAATCAATGATGGTTAGGTCTTCTATACCTAACCATTCATCCCATTTAAAGACTTGATCGAATAACCCTAGACTATCTCGACCTTTCCCTTTAGCTGCTTTTTCGGCTTCACCTGATGAATTTGCAGCTTCATACAAAGGAGATTTTATTTCATCAATACTAATACCTCCTGACAGTGTAATATCTGGATTATTTCCTGTATAAGCGCGGAAGCACTGGTAAACGTCGAAAGAAAATTCTACGACTTCATTCCACGCACCGCTGACAAATAAATCATCCCCACCAGCGTAGATAAATAGTAAATTTAACCGCTCCTTATCTGGTGTAAGTTGTTTAATATTATTTGGTATATTTCTCTTTCTAGCTGCTGCCAAACTATTAAGGTAAACTTTAAATAAATAGCTCATCTGACGCGAAATACCTGCAATTCTTGGTAAAGTCCGATTTTTTGTATCTAAACCCTCCGCAAAAATTCTTCCCAGTCGATCTACGTCCATTCGCAAATAGCCAACTCTATTTATTCCTTTTGCAGCTTCTGCCATCTCCCCAGCGCGAATAAATCTCCCTGGTTCTTTTTCGCTTTCTTTACCGTAATTACCTAATAGTAAAAGTAAACTATGACCAGATTCATAGTGTTTTAATTCCCAATCATTGATAGTAAAAACTTTTTCGTTATTTTGAGCCGCTTTGACTGCTTCCTCCCATTTTGAGAAAAAATAATAGTAGAAACCAGTAATATTAACTCTATCTATATGACCTTTGATATTTGACCTTTTAGAACGTAATAATGCTCTGGTATTAAATAAATGTTCCCCTAATTCAAACATACTACAACACATCCAACAAGCATTAGAAGAGTTTAGATTCAAGCGAATTAATGGTTTTAAGCTAGGTAAATCATCTCGATGACAAACCCGGCAAGGTTCGTAACTATGACTAACTTTGAGAAAAGTATTGATTTGTTGATTAAACTTACAACTTTTCTGTTTAGATAAATCTTTAGTTAGTTTTGTCCAATAATCTGCAAAATTTTTATTCTCTAACGCTTGAGTAGGTACTAGTATGCAATCAATTGCTAAAAATAGTTTGCCTTGAAAGCTGTTCAACAACATTGTATTGAATCGCTGAGAAATTCGGTTTATAGATGTTTTTACCTGATGCGACTCACCTGACGCAATTAAGTAAAAATTACCTCCTCCAGCGTAGATTATATTAGTATTTGGAAGTTTTAATTCTTCAAGTAATTCCTGTACAACTTCTTGTATGACTAACTCCAAATAAAAACTTCTTGCTCTTAACGATTTTAGTGCTCCATCAGAAGAAATTGTATATATAAATTTTTGAATACCTGATATATCACCAGCTATCAAACTGATATTTTCAGCATCAGGGTTATTAAATAAAGCTGCTGCAACTGCTGCCGTAGTTTTTGCCATATCCACCAGCGCAACATCCGATTCACCAAAGCTGAGACACGAACCAAATTTTTCTAAAGCCAACATCAAAAAAGAAAGGTTTTCCCAGTTGCTATTGAGATAGGGTAAAACTTCTTTAGTAATTTTGTCTTGAAATTTTTTCTGTTCGTTGTCGTCAGGTTTAAAATCTAATGGATAGTAAATAACAGGATATCTACCGTCCTCATTTTCAATCGCTGATAATTGATGATAATAGGGTTTACGTTGATTTTGTTCGGGTTCATCAGTTAACTTCACGCTGTCAAATAACAAGCGTAATATTCCAATCGTATCTTCTTTCCAACCCAATATTTTCTTAGCTCTTTTAACTGCTAGATGCTCGCTATCTTGAAGAAATTTAAGCGTACAGGGTAGCTTATCGCTAGCTTTTGCCCAAATTGCCAAAACTGCGATCGCTTGTTGAATTACCTGTAATGCAACATCTTGAGAACTTGTCACCATAAAATTTTCGGTTGTGTAAACTTCCAACTATATGAAATCTTTGGTAAAGGTGAAAAATATCAGTTATCCCTTACTCAACCCTACTATTATCCGCGCTAAAGTTTTTATCATTTCCCGTCCGGAAACATCCTCTCCCCTAACAATACGATGAACCCTACCAGTCAAAACTGGCGACTCGGACTCAATCAAATCCTCCTTACCATCAATATCGCTGTGAATTATCGCAACTACCTTCAAACCCACCGACTCGCAAAACTTTTGCCATTCGGGAATTTTCTCTTTATCCCCAGATAAAATTACCGCATGAGTTGCTTCTCGCATAATGACGCGATTTTCATCGGTGATTCGTCCCCCAACATCAATAATATTCAAAGGTGTGTTTGCACTCCGCACCCAACTTGCTGCTTTAGCCGCAAACTCTGGGGTAAATTTCGTCTTATAAGCTTCTTTTAATTGTCTTGCTAATTCTGGGTCGCGCTGTGCTGCATCCGAAAACCACGCACCTTCACCATCCGGACAAGCGGTAATTACATAAGGATAAGGAGCGCCTTGAATACCAGTAATAGCCTGTTTCAAACCTTCGCGTAAACAAGATTTACCCGACTGTGGAGGACCGCAAACGATCACTTTGGGGTTAATTTTATCTTTCTGCGGTTCGTCGGTTTCGATTATTTCGCCTATTTTATAGGCTGGAGTTTGGGAAACTGCTGTAATAAAAGTTTTGTATCCTTTTCTGCCAATCTTGGGGTCGAAAATTGCGATCGCGCCAAATAAATGAGATATCTTATGCGCTATCAAGTAACTCACAGCTACAGATCCAGGACCATCAACTTTGAGCAGTTTTCCTCCCGTTATTTCCCCCAATGCCATCATCTCATCCAACCGCGCCGCTGCATCCTTGATAATTTGGTCGCCATTGGCATCTTGACCAAACCCAACTTTCAAAACGTCATCTTCCAGGCTAATGTGATACGTAGTCATAAATTTTCACTCTAATTAATTGGAGGGGTACCTTACACGAAGCAAAGGGAAAGCTCCAACTGAAGTATTGGATGAAATTTTAGACAAACTAAAATCTTTGCAGTAAATGCGTTTAGCCTCCGCCAAAGCATGTTCGCTAGAAATAGCTACAACATCTACAACATGATACTTACAACAAAGAGTGTATTTTTGCAGCATCCGGAATTTTGAATGATTAGGTGAGGGGAGGACTACTTTGTGCAACTTCGGCTTAGTCCAAATCCGCAAGAAATGGGCTTAGGTTCGCAGTTGCATTCCTTTTAACGACTTCCTTTCTTTGCCGACCCGCTTACTTTTTTATCCCCTCACCGTCTATGTTACAGCTTTTACCAGCTCCTTAAACAGCAACTTTGCAGCCCTGGCGCTAACACGCGATCGCACTAACCGAATCGGCTTGCCCGCCACCTTCTCAGCATCCAAAAATTCCCCTAACTTCTCACCAATCTCGTTTTTAAGTCGGGTGCGTTTGGGTTCAATTCGGGTAAATACCCATTGCCACAAAGCCTTGCGGCATAAATCGGAACCACCAACCACTTTAGACTTGGACACATCTCCTGAAGACTCTTGAGACGGTGCTACACCCAAAGCTTTCTGAAACCGACGCAACGACAGGTAACGTTTAGTAGGTTTACCCGACTTTCTTCCCCGCTGCACTTTTACTTCGGGTTTACCATCAGCACCAAAGTAATTTTCTAGTGGGTAAATTTGGCTCAGTAGCATTGCTTGCAACCGCACCCCAAAGCCAAAGTCAGCAAGCACTTTGCGGTACAGGTCAAATTTTGAATCTTGCAATAGCAGTTGTAACTTGATTTCAATACTGTATTCCTCACGTTGCAAGCTACAAATGCGCTGCGCGTGGCAGCGTACCGAGTCATCAATTCCTAATCCGCAAGTGTTTTGGTAAAGTTTTTCGTAGCGATTTGATTCTCTCTCACCCGCTAACCATCCCCATAATAAGGGCACTTTTCCGCTTGCACCTCTTACCGAATGAACCAGCGCAACTTCTGGAAATTGCCAAGCTAAATCCTGTCGAACACGGTTGATAATAGGCGATTGAATGCGGTTAAGGTGAGACAAACGCAATATCATGCCTCGAATTTGGCTGATAATTGGTACTCGAATTTGCACGAATCGACGTAGGTCGTCGATGTAGTCAAATAGGTAACAAGCCAAAGCCAAAGCGTCCGCGTCATCATCTTTGTCGGGTAACGCTAGATGATGGGCACGATAGTTTTTCAATTCTCTATGTCCTACTAGCCGAACTTCCACCCCCGCATTCGCAAGTTGGGTAAACCATAGTTTAGAGTAATTAATACCCGTAGGCTCAAGCACCGCGATGTCAGGTTTTAGGTCAAGCATCGCTTTGACACCAGAAATATTGGCATTTAGTTTTTGAAACTCACAATCGTAATAAAATTGACGTGGGTTTGCAGGTCTATTTGTAAGTAAACATGTAGAAACTGAAGACTTGCTGACATCAAGTCCCAAAACTCGGATTTCTTTTTGCATCTGGGTGTCGGTTTATAAACCCTGTATAAATTTGCTTATGAATCACCCGTAAGCCCGTGCAGAGCTTCTTTCACTCTCAAAACAAACAGGGAGACAGCACCGACAGCAGCCGAGCTTATGAAAATTTGAAAGCAAAAGCTTGATTCTCGGTCAAAGCCCTAAACTGCTGTTTGTGGCGCTGTACGGTTTGGTTTGGACCCAACCCGCGACGTGGGGTAAGACCCCACGTTTCGGCTACTGGGGCAGCCATCATCAGGCGGTTAAATTAAATCTTCATCCTCGTCATCCTCGTCATCCTCGTCATAGTCTTCTTCGTCAATTACCTCGGTAACAACTTCGACTTTTACCGCATTAAGTAATTTGCTAAATTGAGGCATGGATGGTGCTTCTGGATTCAAACCTTGAGCTTTTAAAAATTGAGCAGTAGCTTCCCACTCTTGCCTGATTTTGCTTAATTTAGCTTCTAGTTCTTTACATTCCCAAGATAAATCTCTTCTTTTTCTCAATAAATTATCTGCACTCTCGCCTATCGCTTCTACTGCTTTCACTCTCAGCACTTCAACGACTTCTTTAACATTTTCTCCCTCGGATAGCTCAACGCTGAACCCGACTCGCTCATTGTTGTAGTTGTCGGTTGTTATTAAAAAGTGGGCGTGCAAACGTTTAATTTTCATTTTTAGTTTTCCTTGGGTTAAAAACAATCACTTACTTCATTTTTATTTTCCCACTTGTTGTTCTTTAACAATTCCAAAATACGACGGGCTAAAAAGGCACGGTCATAATGAGGTAATCCAGCAGCGCTCAATGAAGCAAGTAGAATTTCTACCTCTGGTTTCACATCAAAATCAATGTTTATTTCCGGAAGAATATTGAGCAGGCATCGGGCATAAGTTCTTACTTCTTTATGGGTAAGCTCTTGCTGCAAATCATAGCTATATTGGTTGCTTCATCTCACAAAACTCCTGCACTATCACAAAATGAACAAATATTAGTTGTGCAATGCGGGTCATGTGAAAAAGCATTTTCAACATAGCCAGACCCGTTGCAATTTGGACAAGGCTCTAGTTCCCTATAGTCGGGGTCATCGTCGTCATAAGCCCAGACATGTTGACAGACATTACACTCGTAAAACTTTTCAATTGCATCAAACTCCGAGTCTATTGAGCCACAATTTAAACATTGTCTTTTATCAACTCCTTCTTCAAACAAATAAATATCACCATTCATTTTTGGTTTTCCTTGCTAAATAAAACCGCTTTATCAACGCGATGCGATCGCGCAATTATTTACCCAGTCCCTCCTTTATTTTTTCTAAAATCTGCCTCCCTTTCTTATAATCTCCACCGGTAAAGCCTAATACCTCTTTAATCAGCTTGCTATCGCTCAAACCTACCTGTATACAAGCTTTTACAGCTTTTATCATTGTTTCATCAACTTGGTTTTCTTGGTTTGAAATCGGCTGCAAAGCCTGTTGTGCGGAAGTTTCAGCCGTTTTATCATCCGAAAAACTCGGTTGGATCGACAACCTTGGTACAAACATACTAAAACTACTCAAGTCTGGCAGTTGACATGGTGCGTCCTCAACCATGCAGCGATACTTTCCGGTTTTCAACCAATCTTCAACCGCTTTATCACCAAGCTTTTTAGCGTGATTAACCGCGAATTTTCCAAGTCGAACGAACCTAAAGTTCTTACGAGCGTTGCCTTGACCCTCGATACCCAACGCTGCAACCGAGTCATCCTGAGATAAAGCAACGATAAATCGCTTAGGCTTCCTGCCTCGATTCCCGTGTTTGATTAGCCATTCGCTGGCTATCTCAACCTCAGAAACCAGTAAAGGGAATTCTTCGGCAATGATGATAGAATCCAGTCCTGCCAAGGCTTTGTCTCCGCCTTCCCCGCGTAGCTCTATGCGTCGTTGTAATTCCTCCAGGTCATCCGTCATCGATGACGCGATCGCACTAAAGTTTCCTTTCCTGCCGACCACGTTCAACCCTGCCCATTCTTCAGGTGAGGCATCGGGGTCATAGACTGTAATTTCCCCTCCTACCTGATAAGCGAGCCATTGAGCAATAGTCGATTTACCCGTTCCGGTGTCCCCAACGATGAGAACGTGCTTACCTTCGATGGCTCGAATTAGGTCGGTAATGATACCTTCAGGCTCTAGTGATGAAATAACAGCAGTTGTTTCAATGACGTTAGCGCCCATTACTCCCATGTGCGGCATTTGTTCGTAAACCGCCAGCAGGTGACAGCTAGCGCGTTCGGTTTGGTCGCAACACGCGACAACGATTTTGGCTGCAACGCGAACGGTACTAATGGTAAAAAGCCAACCCGAAAACATAGCCCGACCAATAGCCCAACCCAAAAATTTATCAAAGTCCCTTAATGTTGGCAGCTGTAAATCAACCCATTCCACCCGTCGAATTCTGCTATCATTTCCCATAAATTACCCCTTCTTTGAAACCGCGATACTCGGTGTTACAGGTGTCGATTTTGGTTGTTAATTCGTGGTTTTGTTGGTATAAGTGCATGGCGACGATAAGCGTCGCCGCCGCGATTAGATACGCGGTAGCGTCGCTTACCATTATTTGCTGTCTCCTTTGTCCTTAATGGCATCAAGAACTGTTTCGCGCTCTTCCGCAGTGAGGCTATCAACAGTGGCATCAGGGGGAATTATTTGTAAATGACACCCCAAGCGGTAAAGCGCGTCGTCTTTGGCTGCTTCACAGGGAGCCTTTTCGTAGAACCGTAGTTGTTTTTCGTAGTAGTAATCTGGCATAATCTTTGTACCTCTTGACTGAGCGCCAGGGAACGGTCACTACCCGTTGCCCTGGCTTTTGATTTCATGTGACTGTAATGTGACTCGGAAGACGCGACCGCCGCCATTTTCAAATACTTTGCGATCGCCTAATCGAACCGCTTTAATTCGAGAAACCCGAATCATTGGAAACGAGCCATCATCCGACATCGAAAATATCTCGTAGTTATCGAGTGACGCGAACTCGGTGGGAGTCCTATCGACAAGTACCGTGTAAATAACTTGTTGCATGTCTTTGGCGCTCGACGCGGATGGCAAGCTGGGTAAGTAACGCTTCCTACGGGTAGTCTTGGTCGGGTTACTAGTGGTGCTTGAACCGGTCTTGCTGCCATTGGAGTGTTCTGTTGCTGTGTCCATTGGTGGTTTTTTTACTGCTTGACTTG
>QQTW01002160.1_pt1 | contig 14185 bp, 17 predicted proteins | sample 1904831 | NCBI WGS metagenome assembly QQTW01 (sample SAMN09435610, study PRJNA476489) | Subsurface metagenome, whole genome shotgun sequencing project. | reverse complement strand
ACACACACACACACACACATATCTTTTTTGGTATAGGAAAAATATTGAGATCAAGCACTAGTAAAATTTCGTTTACGAAGAGCGCCTCTCTAACTGTGCAATACGAGCTTGTAAAGGAGCAATCATCGCTTCAATCCATGACTGTGAATAGCGGATGGGAATATGTTGGGGGCAGTTTTTACTCGTAGCTTCAACATCAAAAATAATTGCCCGTTCAATTTTGGTGCTTTCGTTTGGTACTCGAAGTCGCTCAATTAATTCTGAATCGTTTTCAACATATTTTGCTGTACCCCAAATTTTGATGCGTTTGCGATTGCGGTAGTCCATCAAAAATAAAAACGCTTTGTCATTAGCTGATAGGTTGCCCACCGTAATGTATTGGGCATTTCCAGAAAAGTCAGCAAAGCCTAAAGTTTTTTCATCTAGCACCTTGAGAAAACCAGGTTCGCCACCTCGGAACTGGATGTAGGGATAGCCATTGGAACTGACAGTTCCCAAATAAAACCCATCGAGTTGGGCGATAAATTCTTCAATCTTGGGAGTAATGGTATCGCTGGGAAGACCATTAGCTATATAACGTTCGTAAGTTTCTCTCGAACCTCGCTCGGATTGCGCTGCTTGTACGGACGGTGTAAAAGCAATTTCTCCAAATCTACGCACCATCGCATCCTCCTTCGGCTGTCTGAGGTTGTTCAATGCCAATCATGCCAACAAAACCGGGGAGATTTTTGACACGATTAATCCAATTAAGCACGTTTAAATATTTGTCAAGTGGAATTCTACCATCGGGGGCAAGGGCAATATAAGGGAAAACCGCAATGTCAGCGATTGTTGGATGACCTAACTCTAACCATTCCTGCTCTGCTAAATGATTGTCGAGTTGGGTCAGAATAAACTCTGATTTTTGAACTGCCAGTTCTAAGTTAATATCGGTGTTTTTAAACAGGTAATAGCGACGAGCAAACTCAGTACCTTGCCGCACTTCTCCTGCTGTTATTGACAGCCAGCGTACAATGCGGCTCATCGGTTCTGCTTCCAAGGGCAACCACTGTAAATTCCCATATTGCCGTGCTAAATATATTAAAATTGCTTGAGCGTCTGCGATCGCTATATCTCCATCTACTAATACTGGGACCTGTCCAAAAGAATTTATGGTTAGAAATTCGGGCTGTTTGTGCGCTCCTGCCATTAAATCAACTTTCACCCACTCGTAATCCAAGTCAAGCAAAGACAGCATCAATTTTGCTTTGTAGCTGTTACCTGACAGTTCATGACCGTATAACTTAATCATGCGTTAGTCCTGAAGAAGAACGGACGGACTTTAATTTGTATACCAATTGCTCGATACAAAATTACAGTACCGAACGTTTGGTACAATGTCAATATAAAACTTTGTTACTTCAATAAATGCCTAGAGAAGCCTATATTCCGTGCCTTTTACGTTTATTTCGCCAGTATGGTTACGATGGTGCAACCCTGTCTAAAATTTCAGAAGCCACAGAATTAGGTAAAGCTAGCCTTTACCATCACTTTCCTGGTGGTAAGAATGAAATGGTCGAGGCTGTCCTGGAATATCTCCACCGCTGGATGGATGAAAATATTCTGCAAATACTAAATGGTTCTGGAGATGCGCTGCTTAAATTACAGCGAATGTGCTTAAGCTTGTTAGAACTTTACGAAGGGGGAAACCAGCCCTGCATGTTTGCCATTTTATTAATGGGTTCAGCCCGCGATGTGTTTCATCAAAAGGTAAAAGTTCTGTTTTGCGATTGGATTAATGCCATTGCCCTTGTTTTGATAGAATCTGGAATGGATGAAAAGCTTGCTCAACAACGGGCAGAAGATGCTGCGATCGCAATTCAAGGTTCGCTGATTTTATCGCAGGCATTAGGCGATTCATCTATTTTTCAACGTGCGATCGAGCGATTACCAAAGCAAATACTACAACGCTAATAAAATATGCATAATCCTTATGTTGCTTGTTCAAGATGGGGTTCCTGTTGATCAGCTGCAACACAAGTTAACCAAGGCAACACACTCCATGCCCACGGATAATTGTCTCCTGGTTGACCAATTCGGTAGGGATTGGGAACGGGAAGGCGATCGCTCCTAAAGGGGAAGCCAAGTTTGTTCGTTTTCTATGAGTTTAGCTGCAACTTGACGACGGGGAAGTCGAATCGATAAATTCCCACCCAATCGAAATATGGCATTATCCCAACCCGCATCAACCTCATGAATCGGTAAGTGTACTAAATCGGGCTGTTGTTCATGTAATAAACAAGTAACGAAGGATACATCAATTTTTACTTCCGATATTGGCGTTCCTAACTGTTGCATATTTGTGATTAAGTTTCACTAGGACTTACGCAACTGGCACAAAGTGCGGGTGGGGAGCTTCGCTATCGCTTCACCCTCATCTTTACCCAGTTTATATTTCAAGCATTTTGTGAGGTAAGAGTTTGTAACGGTGCGAAACGCATAAACCTTGGTTTTATAAGCTTTTGGGAAAAGTGGTGAGAAATCCGGAACCTTGTCCATAAAAATGCCATTTCATCAATAAAACACGATATGAAGATCCTCATATCGTCCCTGGTAATAGAAATAAGCCAGACATGGGAGCGAACAAAGTACCTGGTTCATAGATTGCCGATGTGAGCGCGTTTGGGGCGATTTTCGCGGGAAAAGCCGAGCATACCGATGATAGCGATCGCTCGATCTGCTCGTCCAGCTAATAAAGATGTTGGTAATTACACAGGATGGTAAAGCATTTTTACATAAATCTATTCAGGCTCCCCGCGAGGTGCCACCGTTGCGGGAAGATATTTGACCATTAGCAGTGGAATCAGATTTGAGACAGAATGATTCGTTTTGTGTGAGGAAGCGATAGCAATATTAAGCGATACCATTCTCCGGAGAATGGTATCGCTTACTTCCAGAACTTTAACAGGCTCTACCGCTCCCCTAATGCTAGAAAATAAATACAGCAAGACTTGTCAATGCCAACGATGCTGGATTAGTCAGAAGCCTAAAAACTGACGCTGATAAAACTGGCTCTAAGTTAGTCGAAAAGTTTATCCATAAAAGCTTTGAAGGTGCTGAGATTTTATCGTGGTCTAAGTTCGGCATCCCAGACGCAAACTGTAACGATTATCCTTCACTATTACGCTTATGTCTCAAGCAAAGGTTGCAGAAAAACATAGTTGGTCAGAATACGAATTTGGTTCCAATCCATATTTGTAATTAGCGCACAGAGTAATATTAGTGGCAAGCGTTTAGTGGCGGAAAACACAAAGATTTATCTTGAAATAGCCAGAATCTATGCAGCACAATATTTTCACCACATTATCCAAAATGATAATGTCGTTCTAAAGAACTTGGTTTTTCACTCAAACCCCAAATTTCCCATTGCTTTCCATAAATTGCGTCGTCGCTGGTGCTGAACTTTCCATTGGGACAACAACTTCTGATAGTTTTGCGGTGCTAATTCCTTCAAAGCAGACATCCATTCCGCATTTGTGCTGTAATCTGAATTTTGGGACGTTTCCGGTTTGGGCACATAGTTGTGTAAATTTGCTTGCCAATAAGCCATAACCCTTTCCCAGAAATCTATCGGTGCATACTGTTGAAGGTACATTCTCCTAGAAATATCATGGGGTGTAGATAGCTGGTTTGGTAGGATAACAACCTCATAAAATTTAGGATAGGGGGATTTTCCCTGGTACTTTACCTCGGTCAAGTCCTTTGTTAGCAAGCGTAAAACACTATATTCCTCACCCAGTTGTGCCCTATCTCCAGGTAAATTCGTCAACCACTCGATAATTTGTTGCTCAAACCAAGCATGTCCTTTTTCCTCAATCGTAATACTATTAAGTAACCAATCCAACCACCAAGCATCTACAGCTTTGTCATTTGTACCGAAACTTGAATACCTGTACGATGTACCACGTTGAATTATCGAGTCACGCCAAGATACAAACAAGGCTTGCCGAGTATCTTCGGAAACTGGTATCTCTGCCAAAGTTTTGAACATACTCGACCAATCGTAACAATATTCAAAAGTAATACACTGAATTTCCAGAGCATTTACCCGTTCGATTTCTCCTAACTCTCGAACTGCTTGCTGGTAATAGCGAAGTAAAGTTTTTGCATTTTCTCGATTCCTATTTCCGTAAGAAAATCCACCCATCAAAACAAATAACAGCGAATTTTCCGGTGTCCAAGCTTGCTTATCCGGTTTGTGTTTTAACAAAGAATCCAAAGTTTCTTGGATGACTACAATACTTTCTCGGTATTCCTGTTTTGCCAACAAATCCTCAATTACAGGTAAACCATTTTCCCACTCCTTGGTAATAGTCGATCGCAGATTGTGTAAATATATCTCCGGTGTTGCGAATAAACGCATTGTTTCCATGTAAAACATATGCCAATGGGAATGGGTATTTTCCAGGTGATACTTCCATAGGGAATTTTCTTGATCGCCTGTCATCCCCGCGAAAATCAACTGTTTTTGCACATCGGGTAAATCGGAACAGAAATCGATAATAGCATCACCATCTAAGCTGATGTGGACAAATTTTTCTTCCCATTTCCGGATATTTTGAGCAAATTTAAACCCATCTTGTCCTTGTTCCTGCGCTAACAACCATTCCCACTCCAATAAACAATGGGTTATCGCTCCTTCTAAATGAATCCCATCATGAATTTCCATCCAGTCGGGTATCCCATCGGAAATATCGCTTTCTGCTGACAATAAACTCACAGCAAAACCGTCATCGTTGCTAAAGTTATTATCAAAAGCTGTTTTTACCAATGACTTCATTTGTTTGGCGATTGCTTCCAAATCCTCAACCAAAGTATAGTTATCAAAATAAGGTTCTTCCCAATGTCGCTCTTGGACTATGTATTTCCCTTCTTCTTGGGATGCTTCCGAGATAATCTCATTCCATTCTCGCCATAATTCCGACCAAGTTTGAGCCAATTTTGCCAGGGAAGTAGGCTGGGTTTTGGTTGTTTGCTCCGACTCGATTGTTGGAGGTGGAGTAAGAATTTGGGTTAAAGTTGCCTGGGTGTTTGGTTGGAGCTTGACTAAAGCAGTGGCTAACTGTTCGTCAGACACAACAGCCAATAATTCATCGAGTAGCTGAGAAATTTCCGTTTCCGTAAGTGCCTCAAAGATGCTTGAGCCAAGAGAAGTTTGTAGTTTGACATTACCCTTAGAATTGCTCTGACTCTTTTTTGGCATCTCGGTAAACCCCCCTTAGCACTATAATAAATAGCCTATTTCAATTAGGGTAAATAATTGTAACTAATGTTTAAAAAGCAGTATAAATGGAAGCGGATTTTCGCAGACGTATAAATAGTGCATCAACTAAAGAAGAAGCCGATACTGTTCGCTACGAACGTTACCAATGGGAATGCGAGCAGGAAGGACGTTCTTCTATGGCAAGAAATGAGTGGCAAGAAACTACTGACCGCTTACGCGCTAACCAAGACAGAGGTCAAGCATATGAAGATGCGGCACTTGATGCATTTGGTATCCAAAATAACAACTATAGTCAGACACCGGATGGACAATTACGTAGCCTCATCACATACAAAAGTGACGAAGGGATTGTTACACGCCCTGATGGTGTAACAGAATCGAAGTGGGTAGATGTCAAATCGCAAGAAAAAGGAACCGTTTATTATACGGACCAACTCCGGGCACAAAAAGAAGGTGCTAACATGGGTCATCCAGATGGTAAGCCACGAAATTTGGCAGTGGTGATTTCAAATATTAATCAAAGTGATGTTCAACCGAGTAAACCACTTGCTGACTCAGCCGAGGTACTTCACCGTAATGCTCAAACTGGAAAATGGTCATTTTGGGACAAACGTGCCAATAAAGGTCAAGGTGGTTGGCAAGACATTAGTGATAGCAAAGCCGCTTATATATTGGGCGGTAAGATACCACAGTAGTAAAATTAATATTATATGCAGTTTCGTGTAAAGCTTAATCCTATGCCTGATAAAGTTGAAATAACTGTTATTACCAAGAATTCTCTTCGCTGCCATACAGCTTTAGAGCAACTGCTAAACGCTTTTGAGAGTATAAAAGGATTTATACCTACTCACTGGGGTTTAGATGAACGGGCATCGAACCCTTACAACCGTTACGAGTTAATAGCATCAGTAAGTACTTTAAAAAGCGATTTTTATTTACCTAGCTTACAAAGAAAACAATCTCCTCGTTACAAAGCTTATTTTTCCGCAGCTTCTGAAGGTTTTAATTATGTAAATGTCGAGTTTGGTGTCTTAAAGAGCAAAAAAGATTTATCCTGCGTTTTTGCATTAGGTGATGCTCTTGCGACAAATTTAGAGGCAGAGTTTGGTTTTGTTCACCCTGTATGGTTCGACGGTAGTCAAGAATATTGTGCTAGTGGACAAATTACCGCTTCGGAACTGCTTGATTATGGACCAACTCCAGTTTGTGCGCGTACTTGGTTTGGCTCCCACTTAGTAAAATTGATTGGTCGTGAAAATCTCTTAAATTCTGGTGCAATTATTCAAGATACATCTTGGTGTGGAATACAATTAGACTTAGTACAGCATCCTTGGGAATCGGATTTAGAGACTTTAAGTAGCCAACAGTTGTCTGTAATGAAATATTTAAAACATTCTGGTATATTCGGGGATTATACACAAGTTGAATATAAACCAGGAGTTAATTGGCAGCCTGTTTTAAATGAAACATTACTCGAAAAAGTTTAAATTATGAGCATAACCTCTATATTAGATGCGTTACATTCGGCTATTGCTTCTAAGCAAATTGTCCAAGGTGTAGATTTATCAGGGTTAAATTTACATAAGGTCGATTTAACGGGACTCGTTGCACATGGGCTACTAAGTGTTGGTACGCAGCTTGATTATGCTTTACTTACAGGAGCAGAGTTAATTGAAGCGGATTTTACCGGAGCAAATCTCAATGGTTCTAATTTAGAAAGTTCTAATTTAGGATTAGCCACTTTTAACGAGGCATCAATGCGAGAGATTTGCTTACAATATGCATTATTTGTTAACGGTTATTGTAAAAACGCGAATTTGGAGCGTGCAAACCTAACTAGCGCCGAACTAACAGGTTCTCTTTTTTTCGGCAGCCACATGTCATGTTGCGTACTTCATATGGTCAAAGCGGATAATACAGGTTTCAACCGCACTTTTTTAAAACATGCAGACCTTAGCGGCGGCAGTTTCATTAAAGCAACTTTTAATCATGCAGACTTAACAAGCGCCAATTTAAGGGGGAGTAATTTTTCCCAGGCTGATTTTCGGGATGCAAAGCTTGAGGGTATCGATTGGAGTGACACTGAACTGACAGGCGCTTTATTTTCACAAAGCAACAGCATTCAGATAAAATGAAGACTGGGTATCTTCAATTCGAGAAGAAAGTAATACCTATTGAATGCGATTCCCGAAGGGATCGCTACGCGAATCGCATACCCTCGCTAACTAGCTTTTCTGGGATTGGCTAACTTAGAGTTGTTACGAACTAAATATCAATTTAAAAAATGCCTTGCACGCACAGAGGGTGTTTTCGAGTTTTCGAGTTTCCGAGTATGCTAGTGACCACAAAGTTATACACTAGAATGATTATCGCCCTCGTAATTTTAAATAGCTATAATCCATGCAGAGTAAGATTTTGCCCAGTTTGTCATTTCGGATAATTTGGCTTTTAAGCACGGCTGCACCCCTAATTTTAGCTTAAATTTTCATCCCCAATCTCAATAAGAAACTGGATCGCAATTTACCAAGCTGACCAGCAACCATTACTGACTGCACTAGATTTTATCCTTAAAGCTTTTAGGCAATATTGATGGTAGGAGTATTTGGTATTTCCTGCAAGGTAGAGCAGAGGAGTACGAAGAGGACTAATTTTCTTGCAGTTTAATTTTTGGGGTAAGATTGGGGTAAGCTATTTGTGTAAAGCGTGAAACTACTGAAAAAAGGGGATTGTCGGAGGACTCTTAATCTGCTGGTTCTGGGTTCGAGTCCCAGGTCACCCACTTGTTCTTAAGTCCTCTAAATTTTAATTGGATCGGCATTGGATCTAAAAGTCGTTACAAAAAATACTGTACTGCGTTGACATATGTATTATTAGGTACAATGTCTGCTATCCGATAAATCGCTAAACTTTTAGAAAAATTACAGCAGTACCAACCATCGGTAATTGGTTTAAATATTTACCACGACTTCAAAACCGAAAATCCAGAGTTAATTAAGCGTTTTCAACAAACCCAAAATGACGATATGGTTGCTACAGGTTCAACCGAGTTTATTATCATGCGTTCTATTCAAGTAACGCCTTACTGGGTTTACTGTCTAGCCAGATCTTACAATTTCCGTCAGCACGCTATCAATAGTATGGTAGGCTCAGATGGTAGACAGCGAGTAAAACCAGACTGTTTTGAGCAGTATCAAGTTTTATTTCCACCGCTTCAGATTCTTAAATATTTTAATAATGTCGCTGCTCCTGTTTTTAAACAAATAAAATATTTAAACTCACAAAATGAAAAACTCAAAGAAGCCCGTGATTTAATCCTCCCTCGTCTAATGAACGGAAGCATCGCTGCGTAATTCAAAGATTTTCCTGCTAACATAATACAAATTAACTATGTATTAACCAGCAGGTCGCATCATTAGAGGAGAGGTGAAATTGTCCAAAGAATATATTATTTATTGTGACGAATCAATTGACAAAGGGCGTTACTTTTCCAACTTCTACGGTGGTGCCTTGATTCGTTCTCAGGACTTGCGCGAAGTTCAGAAAGTCTTAATTGCAAAGAAAAATGAATTAAATTTGTACAAAGAGGTTAAGTGGTCAAAAGTAACAAGTCTATACTTGGATAAGTATGTTAATTTAATCGAACCATTTTTTGACTTTATTGAAGCTGATGTAGTCAAAATCAGAGTTATGTTTACTCAAAATTGTAATATACCTAACAATTTAAGCCCTGAGCAGGTAGATAACGAGTATTTTTTACTGTATTACCAATTTCTTAAACACGCTTTTGGACTGCAACATTCTAATCCAACAGAACAAAAGACCAGAGTAAGAGTATATCTTGATGCACTTCCAGATACAAGAGAAAAAGCAGCAAGTTTCAAAAATTATTTACTCGGTTTAAATAAAAATCCCCAGTTTGAAAGTGCAGGTATTCACATTGACGAAAACCAAATAGCCGAAGTGCGATCGCATGACCACACAATATTACAATGCTTGGACGTGGTTTTAGGAGCAATGCAATTTCGGCTCAATAACAAACATAAAGAAAAGCCAGATGGAGCGAGATGTAGAGCTAAACGCACAATAGCCAAAGAAAAACTATATACTTATATCTACCAACGCATCAGCAAAATATATGCGCGCTTCAATATTGGAGTCAGTACATCTATACGTGGAGATGTTACAAATAGGTGGAATCATCCATACCGACACTGGCTGTTTAAACCAGAGGATTTCAATATAGACCCAAGTAAAACAAAATCTAGCGCAAAAATTAAAAACCCCGCTCTTGCTATGCCCGTTACAAGTCCGTAAAGGATTGCGTTTGGGCGTATCCCAAGTGGAACTTGAGACTTCGCAAGTAGCAGGGCATTTATATAATAACAATATTATAGAAAATTTACAATATTAACATATTTTTTATTGTCGCTGCTAAATACCACAGCAGCTATCGAAAAATAAAAGTATAAATTTTCTCGACCTTCTCGACGCTATGGGCGACAAACGATCGCTCAACATCTCAGCGAAGCAATGATACGACGCGGTGCAAGTGCTGCAATTTTTCTAAGTTATTCCCGCGAAGGTTTAGCACGGGAAATTGGCGATTGGGCAGAAGGCGTTTGCGAACAAGGTTTTTGGATTGCCACAACCCACCAATTTCTGACTATTGCTATCCGTTTCTTGACTATTTTGCAGCGATTGCAGGTGGTACGAAATTCTCAGCCGGAACTCGATGTTACAGCCATTGAGGGACAATTGGAGCATTATATAACTGAGGCGAGAGCATTGTGGATTGAGAGCAATTGGCATCCACCCACCAGGTAGTTATTACAGCGAAGGTTACCCTTTTACCGAAGAATTACTTACCGTCATTAAAAGAGCGTAGGAATTTGCCCAAAATGGCGATGGGAATAATGCGATCGCCTGTCTTCAAATCTTGTAAAAAACCCACAAAGCTAAATAGCGTAAGATTTTCTGGCTCCTATCTTTTTGTGACAAATAATTTGTCGAGTGGACATATAATTTCTCGCTCTACATTTTAAGTCTTCTGAATTTTAAGTGGATCGTCATTGGATCTAAATGTCGCAAAAAATACTTTAACCGGGCTTGAAGTATCGGGATTACAGTTACATATGTTTTATTCGACACGACTGTAAACTACGGTTACTAAGTACAAGTGTCGCTCATAGAAATAGGTGGGTCTAAGTCTTGTTACTGGAAACCATTTGTTTAATTTTGGATTATAACACCCATGCCCTGAAATATTTGATAATGACTGCAAACTACTTCTATACAGATATCTCCTTCCAAATGAAAATAAAATCGGGATGCTAAATCAGAATCAATCATGCCATTTTGTTTTGTAAACTGATAGGATAAATCAGATAGTAACTGAGTGCCATCGTTTACCAGTTTTTTAACTTCCACCTCTCCCACCCAAAAACAGTAGTCTTCATCATCAGGATTTATGGGTTGGGATAAGACAAGGTGAACAATTTTGTAAAGTTCGATAGCGACATCATTGGCTTCGGGACCAAAGGTAAAATCAAGGCGTAATCCCAAAGTGCGCGGTAGAAATGTTATCCCCACTAAGTCAGCACTTTTTAAATCTTCGAGAAATGTTGTCAGGTTGGGAGTAATGGTTGTGGTCATAAAATTAGGTTTTCTCCAGTACTATGTGTATTTGCACCTGAAACAAATTGGATTTGATTTCCGTATTGGTCATACCTGCGACGGTATGTTTTTCCATTCATATCTCGAATTTTTGGTCCCGTGCGGACAAGTTCTCCATTTGGTCTAATATGGATGACACTGCCATCAGGATGCTCGAAGGTTTGATATCCTCCTTTGGTGGTGCTTTTAAATTCAAAGCCGTTGTTAGCTAAGGTTGCGATCGCTGCTTCCAGGATAAGTCCTGTCAAATTAGGCAGCTTTTGGGCGGCTGGATGCATCAGGTTTTGCAGGCTGTCTTAGCTGATTATGGCAGGGGTGAGCGCATTTGTGTAGGGGTGCGCTCTGCCTCGGTAGCAGCGCTAAGTGCTTTGCACTCCCTTCGGGTACGCGATAGCGCTTTTCTCCGCCAAGGGCGATCGCACTGTGGTTGGCAAGGGAAGGGGTAGGACGATGCTCTTGGAATAACAAAGAGCAAATTTTGGAATTGTAATTTTTGAGACGACAACTAAAATGTTAAGCTTCTAAGTGATGACATTTAATTTGTTAGAGAGGGTAAGATAGCCAGTACTAAACAAAAAGGCTATAATAGCTATATAGTAAGAATTACAGCCTTCAATACTTGGGCGACATTATTTTGTTAAGACGATAAATAATTAGTTACTCGACACGAATCGCCGCAAACTGTACAACGAAAAAAACTTGGTATCGACAAAATAAATCTGCCAAATTTTTATAACTGTGAGTCAAGAAAATGTCTTATAGCCAATTTACGACACTCAAGCGAGCAGTTGATGCTTTTAATTTAAAAATCAAAGAAGAAAAATTTTTCCCTTTTATTGAACCAATTGTTCCTACTGCAATACTTACAGATTACCTTGAAGACACTTTACCAATTTCATCAGCAGCCAGTGAAAAAGCTCGTTCTGAGGGTATTATCTATCCAGTTTTATTAGAAGTACGAAGAATTTTAAATAAACAAATATCTTTATTTTCTGGTGAAGATTTTTCTATTGATGAATCGGTGGGGCTAAATGGAATTGTTGATTTTCTTCTCAGTCGTTCTCCACTTGTATTAGAAATTCAAGCACCTGTTGCAATTATTGTGGAAGCCAAAAAAGCAGATTTAAAAACTGGATACGGACAATGTGTTGCAGAAATGGTTGCTGCCCAACGCTTTAATGCGGCAAACGATAATTCAATTACTACTATTTTTGGCTCGATCAGCAATGGTACGCAGTGGCGATTTTTGAAATTAGAAGAGTGCGATATCACCATTGATTTGGCTGACTACACGTTACCTCCTGTAAATCAGATTTTAGGGTTACTTGTGTGGATGGTGCAGCAATAAAAAATAAAGGGCGATCGCCTGTTATCCAGTCTTACCTAAAGTAATTTATACATATCTTCTTTGTACTTAATTAGTACTATCTTTCACTCCCAGACTTAGTACCTAAAAAAGTATAAATAAATACGTGTACGTTAGATTATTCTGAGAAATAATACTGAGGACAATCTAGAATGAGTGAGTGTTATATTTTAGACACAGATATAATTTTTGTGTCGAAATAAAAAACATTTGGGGTGCAAATCAATCTAAATATGGAATACGCTCATTTGAGAGAACATATTTTTGAAATTAAAAGTCAGGTTTATTACTTGATGTAATGTTTCAATATTTACTTTCCAATTATTGTATTGACTACTTGTAGAGATGAACTCAAAGAATAATTGTATATAATTTTACATAAAAGCCTAGAGAATATAGGGAAAGAATTTTCTAAGTCTTTATACGAAGTTGCAAGAATTAGTCAGGAATTACGACATGCTGAAAAACCTGTGAAAGTATTCAATTGGGAGTTAGAATTTCCAGAGGTATTTGATAGAGAAAACCCTGGTTTCGACGCAATTGTAGGAAATCCGCCGTTTGCAGGTAAAAATACTGCAATTAATGCTCATGCTGATGGATATATGGATTGGTTGAAAGTGGTTAATCCCGAATCGCATGGTAATTCTGATTTAGTGGCACACTTTTTTAGAAGGGCTTTTGTACTTTTACGCAAATCAGGTTCTTTTGGTTTGATTGCCACAAATACAATTGGTCAAGGTGACACTCGCAGCACTGGATTAAGATATATTTGTGAGAATGGCGGTACAATTTATAATGCTCAAAAGCGAGTTAAATGGGTTGGGTTAGCAGCTGTTATTGTTAGTGTTATTCATATTTTTAAAGGCGATTATCAAGAAGTAAAATATTTAGATAAGCGTAAAGTTGATTTTATTTCAGCATTTCTATTTAAGTCAGGTGGAAATAAGAATCCAGAGGTGTTGCTAGCGAATGCGGATAAAAGTTTTCAAGGTAGCATTGTGCTAGGGATGGGTTTTACTTTTGATGATTCTAATCCTGATGCAACGCCAATTGCAGAAATGCTGCGTTTGATTGCAACAAATCCAAAGAATCAAGAGCGGATTTTTCCTTATATTGGTGGGGAAGAGGTTAATTCAAGTGCGACTCACGCTCATCATCGATATGTAATTAATTTTTTTGATATAAGTGAGGATAAAGCTTGGGAATATCCTGATTTGATGCAAATTGTGAAAAATAAGGTTAAGCCTGAACGTGATATACAAAAGCGAGATGCTTTACGTATTAAATGGTGGCAATATGCAGAAAAACGACCTGGTTTAGTGAAAGCGATCGCACCCCTCGAACGTGTGTTAGTTATTTCGCGTATTAGTAATTCTTATGCATTTACATTTTTACCTAAAGGCATAGTTTATAACGAGAAGATTGTAGTATTCGCTTTCCAAAATAGTGCTGCTTTGTGCTTACTACAATCACGAATACATGAAATCTGGTCTCGTTTTTTTAGTTCAAGCCTGAAATGCCTTGAATTGGACAACCGATAATTTCAGCTAAATCTTTTTGCGGCCAGGCACGAGCTTCTAATTCCCGTCCTAAAATTTTTCCAGGTGTTGGTACTCTTGATGGTGTTAGTCTCTGGCTCATATTACTGTCTCTTTTATAGTGCGTTTAGTTGGTATTAGTTATTAATATTAACAACTACTAAAATAATTTACTCCATTTGTATAAAAATGATTTAATAATAAATGAAAAGAGACAAGGTGCTGTAAGTGAAAACAGATAAACTTTTCTACAAGTTAGTTAGTGAAGTACCAGAAATATTCTTCCAGCTTATTGGCAAACCGGACACAGACCCTAACATTTATACATTTATCGCGCAGGCAGTG
>QQTW01002159.1_pt1 | contig 14185 bp, 15 predicted proteins | sample 1904831 | NCBI WGS metagenome assembly QQTW01 (sample SAMN09435610, study PRJNA476489) | Subsurface metagenome, whole genome shotgun sequencing project. | reverse complement strand
GTACAACTAAACTAGATAAGGTATGCAATGGAAGAACTATCCGATATTAACTGGATGATCCAGCGAACCAAAATTATCGGAAAAATGGGTTGAAAACCCCGTCCTTCTAGGACGGCTTTTCATTATATACTAGTCAGTAGTTGAATAAAACCATTGGTACCGTCTCAATGGCAAAAACCAAAAAAGAAAAGTCCGCTAGGGGCATTCAGCAGAACTTAATACATTGCGATGCTGATACAAAAGCTATCCTGACTTTTCTATGCGAACAGTCGAATAGTTTGTATAACTGTGGGGTGTATTGGGCACGCCAAATATTTTTCAAAACAGGAAGGATAATTTCTAAATTTGACCCAGTTTATGAGATTGGCAAAAACATACACGCTATTGCTATGCCATCAGTACCAGCACAACAAACATTGTTGAGTGTGTCTGAAGCTTTTAAATCTTTTAGAGGTTTGCGTGAATTATTTTTTAAGGGTGAATTAAACCAACGTCCTAAGCCTCCAAATTACCGAATATCAGGGGGAACGTACAAAGTCACATATCCAAATACGGGCGCCGGCAGACCATCTTTAACTGATAAAGGAATGATTCGTTTCCCTTTGGGATTGCAAATTAATCGCTGGTTCAAGGTTAAAGAATTTTTCTTGCCATTACCAATCAACCTTGATTTTACGAGAGTTAAGGAATTTACGATATTACCTAAAAATGGGAAATTTTACCTTGAAAGCAGCTATGAGGTTGAGCCAGTAACAGTAATCTTCGACATCAATCAAGCATTATCTATTGATATGGGAACTTCCAGTAATCTCATGGCTTGTGTTGATACCTTGGGCAATTCGTTTTTGGTTGATTCGAGACAAGCTAAATCAATGAATCAGTTATTCAACAAGCGAGTAGCTAATTACAAGGAAGGAAAGCCACAAGCATACTGGGATAACTTTTTAGACAGACTAACTCGCAAGCGCAATCATCAGATGCGAGACATGGTTAACAAAGCCGCAAGGCTTGCTATTAATCATTGCCTAACTCATGGGATTGGGACAATTATTGTCGGGTGGAATGAGGGCATAAAAAACGCTGCTGATATGGGCAGAAAGTCCAATCAGCAATTCGTCCAAATGCCTTTAGCGAAGCTCAAAGAACGAATTAAACAACTGTGTGAAGTTTACGGTATTCGCTACGTTGAAACGGAAGAAGCTAATACTTCTTGTGCCTCTTTTTTAGATGGAGACTCCCTACCCGAACATGGTTTTAAACCAGACGGTTGGAAAGCATCAGGTAAGAGAATTAAACGCGGTTTGTATCGTACTAAAAATGGTAGTTTAATCAATGCTGACCTGAATGGGGCGGCAAATATCATGAACAAAGTAGCCAGAAACTTAGGCATAGACCTAAGCAGACTGGGTAGGCGGTGTTTGACCATCGCAGGTAGGATTAAAATTTGGGCAACTAAAAATAATTCTAACCAAAAGAATCCCCGCGCATTCATGCCGGGGAGTTAGTCAAAATTGACTCGAATTGTTTGCCGTCAATTTCCGCCACCAATAGCTTGCGTAATCCGAAAACAATTTGCTATGATTGTGTTCCGTTATTCATAAGCTTCTTGCTTGCCTGCCCAACCGCCCCGTCGGTTATTATTGTCCTCTCGCGGTTTAGCTTTATTGACTCTTAGCTCCCGCCCCATCCATTCAGCACCGTCGAGTTCAGTAATAGCTGCATCTTCGCGGGCATCATCGTTCATATCAACAAAGGCAAAGCCGCGCAATCTACCTGTTTCCCGGTCGGTTGGTAGTACGACTCGTGTGACTTCGCCGTAATCTGCGAATACTGCCCTTAAGTCTGCTTCGGTAGCGCGGTAAGAGAGATTTCCAACTTAAATAGTCATGTGGATCGCGTTAAGTTTGAACAAAGCGGTTGGTTCAGCTGTAAAACGAAAAGAACAAATAGCTATTTTAAATCAGAGCAATTGTCACTTCCGTAAACTAATGGCAACGTTGTACGAGGTTAACAGCGCACCAATAGTTGGGCTGAACTTTCGTATACGTTCATATAATAGCCGATTGTACGATTTTTCAAAGTATGAGATTTTACAAAGGTTGAAAAGTTAGAATTAAATTGACTTATAGATAATATTTTTGATGTTTGATGCAAGGAAAGCATAGTGTTTGATGCGTTACAGCTTTCCTAAATGCACGCTGCTTGCTCTTTAAACGTCGTTTGCATAACATTCGTTGCGTGTTTTATAAGTAGTATTTAACTATATATAGGACTCATATTTGATTTTTGAAAAGACACGTAGGGTGCGCTTCTTCGCTTATAGTAACGCACCAAACCTTTAAGAATGGTGCCCTGCGACGGACGTAAGATCGCACCCTACAATACTTAACTTTGTAAGCGCAATAAAAAAAGCCTGCTTAGTTTGGCAGGCTTGATGCAATAAGGAATCGTCGAATTTAATTATTCAATAGATATTGATTTGGGACCTGTAGCTTTACCGTTATGTACTTCGGTAGTAGAGACATAAGTACTTGTACCGAGTTGTTGGTTTAACCAGCTTTTCACGGGGTCATCAGCAAGGTTCAGACGCAACGCACCAGAGACAAAACCACCAAGAAATGAAACTGGGTGTTGAGCAAATTGTTTAAATATCGGTGTTAGTTCATCGAGAAACATAAACATTAAGCCTTTTATGGATACTGTCGAGAGGAGGGATTAGGGAATGTAGAGACGCCTTCCCCGTAAGGGGTTCCCGTTCCCCGTTCGCGCAGCGTGTCGCCTTGCGACTCAGGGGTTGCCGTTGGCGCAGCCGCCCTGTTCACATTTATGTGTTCCCGAAGGGTAAGGGCGCTTGCTAGGGTAATTTCGCGTCTCTATAGAAGTAGGGAAGATCAATAATTTTTACCCTACAACCCCTAACCTAAGTACCCCTAAATTCTAACTCCTACTCCCTACTCCCTACTCCCTTACTCCCCAATTAATTCGGATTTTCTTCTGGCATCATGCATTTGTCGGAGTCGCAACCGGCGGGACCAGCCTCAGCCATTTCACCGAAGTCGTATTTGCTCAAAACTGCATGGAAATCGCTATTTTTACGACGTGCTTCGACCTCGAGGCTTAATTCTTCGTACTTTTCTTTAGAAATTGGCTCGAAAGGTAAGCGGGGAAAGGTTTGTAGATCGTCGAACCTAGCTAGAAGTGCGGCACTCATGTAACCTTCGTTGTCGCGGATAGCTTCGTAAATCCGCTGTCCGAGGATTTCAATTTCGTTTTCGCGCAGTTCGATGGTAGCCGAAGTGTTGTGCGTGACGTAGAATTTCTGCACTTGCATGTAAAAATCCATCTGCGCTAAGGCATTGAATTTACTGATATCGACTCGATCTGCACCAGGTAAATTAGCCCAGCTTACAGCTACGGGAATTTCTACCAGCCACTCGGTACAGCGAGAATCGAATGGGTCGTTTAACAAGTTCCCGTTTTCGTCTTTATCTGACTGTGAAGGTATGATTGAGTATCCGTATTCGAGACAAGCGAGGGCAACGGGGTCATTTTTACGACAGGTGATGCGGCGAATAAAGCGCTGGGCTTTGGGTGGATGCCAACCGGGGGAAGCACCAGTGAGTAAAGATTTTGTACCGCTGGGTTGGACTGTGGTGCAGCGGTTGGGGCGTTTGAGGTTGTTGCGATCGCAATATTCCCACACAGCACGATGTACTATATCTTTCCAGCAGGTGAGATATTCCTGCTCTTTGCGCTTAAATATCAGTCCTTGGGGGGTTTCGGGTCGCCCTTGTTCCCACCAGCGCAACCAATCGACTCCAAAAGCATGAACGAAGAAGTCAAATAAACCCGTGAACGAAACACCAACAATGGGGTCGAGTTCGCGGCTGTATTGATAGCGCGGTTCGAGGAATTGATGCCGTAAAAGTGCTGCCACAGATAAAGCACCGGCGGTGAAGGCTTCTTCTTGTTCTTTGTAGTTGTCGGGGTCGAGTTGGTTTAAGTGTATTTCAGCCAAATTACAGTGAAAATTAGCACCTATAATCTCCCTATTGTTACCCTAAAGGCTTTTTATCCTTTAGCTCTACAAGTTGATTTTCTTGTAGTTCGGCGTACATTTTCACTTACTCAAATACTTTTACGTATGTATCGTAAATGCCCCGCACTCATGCCAAGATTATATTCTTCGATTGAAGGTTCACTTGGTACGCTCTACGGTGTCAAAAGCTTTTTAGTTCTTTTGCTTACCTCGGTATTAGCGATCGCAGCTTTCACCGATTTTGCGGGGTTTTTAACGTGAGGCAAGATTATTTACCACACGGATTTAATGCATATCGATTTAAACGATGTTCTATTTCTTTGTCATCAAGATTAGGATTTTGTTTTTGTAACCAGTCTTTACCTTTGCCTTGTTCGTAAGCTGCCAAGAAATCAGCCTTTAATTCCGGAGTCGAAACTAAATCGACATTTGCCCTTGCTACAGCTTCTCCTGCCCATTGAATCGCACCTTCCCCACTATAATATTGTTTACGGACTGCATCGGTACATTCCTGTAATGTGGGTTTACGGTGGTATACTCTCGTATGGTTTGCCATCCGTAATGCATCGCGTTCGGGGTCGATTCTCCAATTCCCTGCATCGTCTTGCTGCCAGAGGTTTGACTTGGAATCGGCGAATAGATTATCTTCGCTTGAACCCTGACGCATCCCCGCTGAGTTTGATACTAAAGTTCCTTCGCAAACAAATTCGTGAATAGAAGCAACTTCAATATCATAAGTATGGGCAGTTCTAACATCGATCTCTACTTGCTTAACTTTAATAGGTATCAAGTCAGTAGCATTGGGAATAAATCTCTTTAGGGTAGGCACAATCATTTGTTTATGAGCCTCACCCCAGTGATACTGAGAGACATTCACTAACGGGCGAACCATTTCCTTTGGAAAGCCGTGACCGTGAAATGATTTCGGAGAACTGCGTTTTTTATGAGAATAAACAGTTGAATAGGTTAGCATTATTTGCTCAACCGCAGTAAATGCATCTATACCCACTGTTACTAATTCTCCTTCCCCTAAACCCGTTCGCTTGCGAATTGAACTACCTAATCTAGTTGTAATGCCCAAGGATGAATATAGAGCTTTTACTTGTCGCAAAAAGTCTGGGTAAACTGATGCCACAAGTACACGTTGGGAGTGACATCCATCTGCATCAGCTAGTCCTGCTAAGTAAGCTTTACGAATGTCAGGGGTTCCCATCAAGATGCAATCGGGGATCGAAATAGAAGTAAATGGCTGTTTGAACTTGGATAGGTAAAGACTGAGAGCACTACTGTTTAATTGCAGTTCAAATGCTTTTGTTTTACACTGTTCGGGTGTTCGCAATTGGTATGTTTCCAGCCCAAATTCGCAAGCAACCGCCGCTAATTTGTCAATAATCTGTGGACTATCTTCCGAAATTCTAAACCTTACACGAAATTTATCAGATGCGACTGAGCCATCACCGTGTAAATAGCCAATAAAGTAGGCAACTTCAGATGTGAGAGCAGGTATTGTAATCGATTTAGCATATGTTGCTACTTCACCTTTAAATTCTGGTAACTCAGTAGGAGTACCTGGAATCGCTTGCGGTACAAAAATTAAGCGATCGCCTTCTTTTAGGTCTTTTGCTTTAACCATTTTATAATTACCGTATACGTCAGTTAGTACGGCAACTTTGTGGTCAGATGTACATTCAAAACATCCATCTTGAGTTTTGATACGGCATAAAGGTTGGATACCTTGGTCAAAGAAGTTAGTAACTGGATAAAACCCTTTGCTCGTTAATACCCTATCTCCAATTCGGATTTTTTCGATGGGAACTAATCCTGATTCTGCATGAACTAATGCCCCAGATGGCAGACAGCGTCGTATATTACCAGCTACTATACATACTGCTGCTTGGTCAATTAATAAACAACACTCGATTGAATTTAACTGTCTGCCGACAGCTTTATTAAGAATCGACGAACACTTAGTATAAAGTTCGGGCAATTTAACCGGATTGGCAACACCGCCAAAACCTTTAAGAGTTTCACCAGCTTGACGGACATCGCTGAGGTTAACAGTAACGGAAACTTCTCCCGTAAATCTTTCATCGCTGGAGAGTTCGAGTACAGTTTGATAGGACTTAACCCAACCTTGACGGCTGTCACCAACGTAAATGGTAACTTGGTTGCCCTCAATTTTGACTTCGGTTTCTTCGCGCCGATGTTCTACAGGAGTCGTACCAATCTCGCCTTGTAAAGTTACATGAAGGCGATTGCGGATAGATGGCAGTTTGCTAATATACTTCGCTTCTAACACCGCTCCGGTGCCGCACCCCATCATCGCCAAATCCATCATTAACCCGAAGGCTTTCCAGTCTTCGAGGTTTGTAGATGTGCAATTATACCCACCAGAAAAGTTTTTCGGCTTGGCTATCCAGTCGGTTCCACCCACCCACAGCCAGCGTCCGCTAGGTAATGCCTTTAAATTGCGTTCCATCCGTGCTAGGAGTTCGGCTTCTTGTGGAGTTAGCTTACCCAACTCGACTAAGCCAATGATAGTGCGATCGCACACCTTATCCCAAGTTTCGCGCATAGCCGCATCTCGACGGCTGTATGTTCTAAAAAATACGGGATTGGCAGCAGGGGCAGTTGTAGGGAACTCAGCACTAGTTAAACGTTTACGTTCAAGCTCGCGAACCATAAATCAAGTCTTGTTGTCGGACAAAATTAGACAGAACTAGAATCTTACGTCAACTTTTGGTAGCAAAAAAGCATTGTAAAATTTGTTCATTTGTGCGTTGAATGTAATACTGCACTCTTCAGGGTAAAATAAATATTTCTTATGTCCCTCGCTCCTTGGTTAAGTATTCTTAATGGTGCGTTACATCGCAACCGCAGCAAACCCGATTCGCGCTACTTTCAACTTGCTACTGTCAAAGCTGACGGACACCCTACAAACCGCACTGTTGTCTTTCGCGGTTTTTTGGGCGACACGAACCAGTTAAAAATCATAACCGATAGCCGCAGCCAGAAATATATAGAAATACAACAGCAGTCTTGGGCTGAAGCTTGTTGGTATTTTACGGAAACGAGGGAACAATTTCGACTTGCTGGCGAACTCACGTTGGTTGATGCGAATAACTCTTACCCCGACTTACAAGCAGCACGCTACTCCACTTGGCAAGAATTATCAGATAATGCTCGCATCCAGTTTGCTTGGGCACATCCCGGCGAAAAACGAGCCGACGATGAAGCTTTTTCTCCCCTACAACCCGATTCAATTAACCCGCTTCCGACTTTTTGCTTGTTATTACTCGACCCGGTACAAGTTGACCATTTAGAACTTCGAGGCAACCCCCAAAATCGCTGGTTGTATGTACGCGACGAATCGTTAAATTGGTCTAAGACTGAAATTAATCCTTAATGAGGAAGGGAGTGGGGAGAGGGGGAGTGGGGAGAGGGGGAGAGGGGGTAGGGTAAAGAGTAAATGTAAATGGTAAAAACTCCTCCATTTTCTCCCTTCCCCTCTTCCCCCCCTCTCCCCTTCCCCTCGTTTGTTAAATTTTCTTAAATATCTGTTAAATTACTTAACAGACAGTAATTACTGTTCAATCGCAATACATTGGAGTTTTACTTATGTCAGGTTCCAAAAATCCTATATCTAGTACTTCAGACGACCCGAATGCTTTGCGTACTGGGTTCACTCCTCAGAGTGAAAATTGGAATGGTCGCTTTGCAATGATTGGTTTTTTGGCAATTATTTTGATTGAAGCTTTTACTGGTCAAGGCTTTCTCCACTTTTGGGGTATTATGTAAGTAAGTTGTAAGTAATGCTCGGTTTACTTATAGCCGAGCATTGGTTTTATTTAAGGTAATTATGCAAATAAACCTATAGTTCGACTTCAAATCCTTAATGTGACTTTTTGTCAAATTTTTTGGACCGACTGTGCGATCGCGTGGCTGTTGTGTTATATTAAGTATTGAGATTGAGAATTGATTCGGCGATCGCGTTTGTTTTTATTATTGATGGGTTTTTTCATTTTGGTATTCACAGACTTTCAACCGAAATCTAAATCTCTACACACTTACGATTTCGGAGACATACTATGTCAGTATATGTAGGCAATCTTTCTTATGATGTTACAGAAGAAAGTTTAAATGCAGTTTTCGCAGAATACGGTACTGTAAAGCGCGTTCAGCTTCCTACTGACCGCGAAACAGGGCGTTTACGCGGCTTTGGATTTGTAGAAATGGGCACAGATGCTGAAGAAACAGCTGCCATCGAAGCACTTGATGGTGCTGAATGGATGGGACGCGACCTTAAAGTAAATAAAGCTAAACCAAAAGAAGATAGAGGTTCTTTTGGTGGTGGAAACCGTGGTGGTGGTGGTGGAAACTTCCGCAACAACCGTTACTAAGGTTTGGTGCATAGTCCGGTAGTAGTTCTGTAGGTTGGGGAGCCACTGCGTTGCCGGGGTTCCCCCGGTTGTAGCATGTGGCGTTGGAGCGTAGCGCAACCCAACATTAACCTTAACTATTTGCGAGGATTTAGTTATCCTCTTCGTATACTAAGCTGTACTAGTTTAACTTTTTAAGTTAATTTAACTTAGTCCAGCAAAGTAATTAAGTATTCAATAAAGGCTCAGGCAATAATGCTTGAGCCTTTTTAATGGCAGATTTTACAGCGATGCCAGTTTTGCGATAATTCATCATATAGCAATCCTAAGTCATTTGCCAAGAACTAGTGGTTTGTTTCATTAATTTTGACATGTCGCAGGAGTCAGATGCCCGACTTCTTGAAGAAGTCGGGCATCTTGTAGTCCCTCAGAAGTTATGAAACGAGCCACTAGATCCCTGACAACTCCGGTCCTTTCGTACTTAGCGTGCTAAATTTTTAATTACAGTCGATAACTTTCCTTTAAAATCAGGGCTTACAGGCGCTTATAGTCGCGCATTTCAGCCAGAATGCCTTCCTTGCGGTCAATAATGGTTATAACAAAAGCCCCGTAAGGGTTTCAAGCTGATTTTTTCAACAATTTAGCACGTTAAGTACGCAAGAACCGATTTTTCATTAGAAACTGAGCGATTGTAGCAAGAATTTTTTGATGCATTTCAACATCTAGATGATTTTTTAATATGACCTCTCCCGAGGTATAAAGAGCAAGGGAACAATAGCTTTTATTTGTTGCTGTTTCAATGAAATTAATCAACATTCCAAGTGCAATATTGAAATTACGAACGTTTCTACAACTTGAGAAATTGATGCGATCGCATTCCGATCTCCACAGCCAATTTCACCTAAATTCTGACATATCTTCGCTATGTTATGCTGATTTTTAGTAACTTACAAAAGCAATATCAAAGCTGCTACTGCCGTTTTATTCCCGGTGTCAAATTTTCCTAATTCCACAGCTGCATGTCGCAGCGTTACCCGACTTGTGGTAGTATGCGGCAAGCTTGTGAAAGCCTGAATAACAGCTCCAACGCCACATGCTACAACCGGGGGAACCCCGGCAACGCAGTGGCTCCCCAACCTACACATACTATAGATATTTCCACAAATCTAAAAACAAATAGAGACGTTACATGTAACGTCTCTATAAAAGTATCAAAGAAAACTTAAATTCCCGAACCGTCTAGAAACTCTTCAATAACCTTATCTCGAAGACGACAACTTTCAATCTTCTGTGCGATGGCATCAGCATCACCAACAGCTTGATGGTTGCTTGTACCAGCAAGTACAAATGCTGGCACATAAGGCTGTTCTCGTGATTCTTGTAAGTTAGTCATTTGCTGTTCTAGTTGCTCGATTCGGTCAACTAATGCTCGAATAACTTGGGCTTCAGCGTCGGGCAGGCTGGCGTGTTCTAATGGATTTACGCGCACGCCAGAGCGATAAACGATACGTCCGGGTATACCGACAACCGTACAATCCGAGGGCACATCGCGCAGCACTACAGAACCAGCGCCGATGCGGACATTGTTACCGATTTCAATATTACCCAGGACTTTTGCACCAGTGCCAACGACGACATTTTCCCCTACAGTTGGGTGGCGTTTACCTGTTTGTTTTCCCGTACCGCCAAGGGTGACTCCTTGATAAATCAGCGTATAATCACCGATAATCGCAGTCTCACCAATCACCACGCCCATACCGTGATCGATGAATACACCTCGTCCGATTGTCGCACCCGGATGGATTTCAACTCCTGTCAAAAACCTCGCTATATGCGACATAAAACGGGGAATAAAGGGGATGCCAGTACCGTATAGCAGGTGAGCGAACCGATGAAAGATTAAGGCTTGCAAACCGGGATAGCAAAACAATACTTCCAACCAGTTACGTGCAGCCGGGTCACGTTCAAAAATAATGCGGAAGTCAGTAAGAAGTGTTGATAACACGCTTAAAGCACCCTCGATTTTAGCAAGATAGCTCTATTATATTTTAACCCAAGAGTGAAGAGTTAGGAGTTAGGAGTTGAGAGTTAGGATTATTCCAATAATAAATGATTCCGTAGGATACCCGTCCCGGCTGTCCGCCTAGGCAAGTCACCATGACGTGACATGGAAAATAGATCGTTGCTGAAATTGAAATACTCTACACTCCTGACTCCTAACTCCTAATTCTTAACTCCTAACTCCTAACTAAAATTAAGGTTGAACTGACAGGGTGTAGTTGAGCTTAACGTTGGGGTTAAAGGTTCCGACCCAAACTTTATAGTTCCCAGCTTTCCAATTACGATTCTCAATGCTGGCATCTTTTCTTGTACCACTGTCGTCACCGCAATAAATAGTGTTGTCTGGTCCCTGAATTAGTACTGTAGTGTCTCCGCCACTATTTACAGCCACTTTCAAGTTAGAAAAATCTTTCTCTAAAACCAGAATGTGGTCGGGGTTGGGGTCTGCAAACCCAATGCAAGCTCTATTATCTCGGTCGCGGTTAGATATAGCTGATAGCGAGTATGACCCTCCTGTATAGCCTGAGATTGATGCAGCTGTAGTGTCAAAACCTGGTGCTAAACTAATTGTACCGAAGTTAACGGTATCACCTATTACCGGAGTTTCAGTAAATACCGCAAATAAACTTAAAAGCCAGCTGCTTATTAACCGAGGAATTATCTCTGTTTTGGTAGTGGAGATAGTCGGTAGCAGTCGGGGGCAACGTTGATTCATAGCAGCCCTCCAACGGTGTATGAGGTAAATTTATATACTTAACTTAACTAAATATAGCTTTAAAGAACTTAATGGTTGTGCCACAACGACACCTGACACGTAAGGGGAGAGGGGTAAAGGGGAAAGGGGGGAAGGGGAGAGTCGGGGGAGTGGGAGTAAAAAAGAATTAATAGTTTTTAACTCTTAACTCCTAACTCCTAACTCCTAACTTCTAATTCTTAACTCCCTACTCCCTATTCAAGTTGAAAAAATATACCACCTTTGAGGGAGTTAGTTTCGCTACCGTAGTTAGTGATAGTAAGCGATCGCAAACTGTTCAAGAATGGTTTTGCAACAACTTTGAGTAACTTAAGTATCGGCAGCTGACGTTCTAATATGTCTTGGCTGGCTGTCCAGTCGAGATAGACATAACCCGCGTTGGGTTTTGCAAGGGCGGCGATACTTTTTTGAAAATTTTGGTTTTCGATAAGACTATTGTCCTTTGCAGTTAGGACTTCATGCATCGTCTCTAAGGATGAAGTGAAAATTTCGTAATTTCCAATAGTGGTATGCACTCCATAAGCTTTGGCTTCGATGCTAAAGAAGGGTTTCGTTTTGCTGTCGGTTTTGGTGTTAGTGGCTGCAAGTTTTGTCCAGGTCGTGATGGGTTGGTTGTCAAGAGTAAAAGTACTCACATTTAAGTTATTCTTAGCTGCGATACCATCCAATTTAGAAATTCCGTCTGGAGTTTGCGGCATTTTTTCGGCGACAAAAACCCAATCGGGATTCGCTTGTGGGGAATTGGAGATTAACGCTAAAGCATATTCACCTTGCACCCAACTAAAGATATCTTCTGATAAGTTTATGCCCCAACGGTTTTGCACTTCTGTTAGAGGTTGTACTTTGGAGGCAACGTTCTTGCCCTTACCCGATAATGCACCCGCGATTTGCTGCCAATATACCGCGAGGTTGCTACTGCCTAAACTACTCAAATCTTTACCAGAAACCGCTATAGCAGTGTCTCCTGGAATATATTGTAGTGCCTCGACAGGTTTGGGTAACTGCTGTAATGATGGTGCAACTTCTGGAGTCAGCGCGACAGTTTCCGCTAGCAAACCTTTTTGATTTAACGTTAAAGATATTAGTTGAGTGTCATAGGTTTGAATCGGTAATTTTAATCCTTGCCATTCTGCAACGACCGGAAGATTGAGAAACGCTATACCCAATGAGCCTTTTGATACCTGTTTGGTGGCTTCTTGATAAAGGCTTGAACTAATCAAATTTAAATCGGGTGCTTGGACGTTATTTATAGCTTCGCGCAATACTTTCGGGTCATTTGCGAATAATACGAATTTATCCCCAACAACCGCACCCGTCAGCATTCCTTTTTCGGGTTGCGAATTGTCAGAGATGACTTTGATACCCGCATATTCTTCCACATTTAAATCGGCACCTGCCAATACTCGTTTAGAAAACAGCAACTGCACAAACTCGCGGCTTTTTTCTGGTGCTTTAGTTGCCAGTGCCATTAGATAACCGGGTTGCTTACCGTTATCAGGGTCGCGGTCAAAATCTAAACTTGTAACAGCAAGTGTAATCTCATTCCCCAGCCAAGGCTGAACGTCTTTGCGATAATCTATACCTGAATTAGCAAGTAAATTTGTTTTAATTTTCGATAATTCACTTTTGTCAGAAGATTGTAACCGTTCTGGATTGAGTATTGACACCATTACGGGAGCTTGTTTTGACACAAATATCGCCGCACTCGGTTGCGTATTTGAACTACCGGACTTTGCACCAAATGGACTTGCGGCAAATGCTGAAGCATTACCAATGATACTAGTTAGCAACACAATCAAGCTGGTTGCTAGGAAACGGAAGAAAAAGCTTCTTCTCATAATTTTTAACACTTACTGCCTAACAACTTTAAGGGTAGAGGGAAAAGGGGAAAGGGGGAAGGGGGAATAGGGAGTAGGGAGTAGAGAGTTGGGAGTTCTTGTGTTAGGAGTTAAGAGTTATTAGTTAATCTCCCTCCACTCCCTCCACCCCCCTACTCCCTACTCCCTTCCCCAAAATGTGCATTTTTTGTCAAGATATAAGGATATAGGATTGTTAACAAAAACTTTAATGACAGGTAATTATTTGAGTCCGGACTTTACCCAAATATCTGTTGCAGAATTGGCAAAACGTCTCTCATCTGGTGACAATAAGCTTCAACTCGTCGATGTCCGCGAACCTCAGGAAGTGCATATCGCTAGCATCGATGGCTTTGTAAATTTGCCTTTGAGTGAATTTGCAAATTGGGCAGAACAAATTCATTCTCGCTTTGAACATGATGCTGAAACTTTGGTATTGTGCCATCATGGTGTACGCTCGGCGCAAATGTGCCAATGGCTAGTTGCTCAAGGTTTTACTAATGTCAAAAATATCTCAGGCGGTATCGATGCCTATTCGCAGATAATAGACCATTCGATTCCCCAGTATTAATTAGGGGGTAGGGAGTAGGAAGTAGGGGGGTGGAGGGAGATTAACTAATAACTCTTAACACAAGAACTCCTAACACAAGAACTCCTAACACAAGAACTCCCTACTCCCTACTCCCTCCTCAGCACTATTACCGAGGCAGTATTGTTCAATTGGCTGATATTTTAGTAATTGAATTTAGTAATTAAAAATACAGCCATTTAGGACTACTTGTGAAAATATAGTTATATATAGATAAATAGCTCCTGTATGAGTTTACACTAATATATTAAGTAAATTCATCAAATCAATCTCAATAATTGTATCAAAACGAATAATCCATTATCTTTTACCCTTCCCCTAACCTTAAAAAAAGCATATAATTTGCTATCTTTTATAACCATTATTAATGCTTTTTTCTTAAATTTATTTCCTTTTAATAAATTCCAAACTTTTATTAAGAATTGCCTTCAGTAAATACAAATTATGCAACTCCAGTTAACCGATCGACAACAGCATATACTTTGGGCAACAGTGCGACATTATATT